>Ga0209929_1000320_pt1 | contig 18327 bp, 18 predicted proteins | sample SalPon2_C_H2O_MG_2_FD_185731 | JGI IMG/M metagenome (GOLD analysis project Ga0209929, IMG submission 185731) | Salt pond water microbial communities from South San Francisco under conditions of wetland restoration - Salt Pond MetaG SF2_C_H2O_MG... ... | reverse complement strand
TTCCGTCTCAGCCTTGTAATAGTTTAAACTCATACTTATTGAGTAAACGTATTCAAACTTTAATAGTCTTAATTCAGGCCAATCTTATCATTGTACTCGATCTTGTTTCCGGTGGTACTGGTGTTTATAGGCCTATCCATAGGAGTGCTGATGGTATCGATATCCTTGGCATAGGCGATATATTGAGACACACCAGTCTGTATCTGGGTAAGGGCGGTCTCGATGACTCGGGTGTTCATAGCCTTTACCTGTTCGTTCACGTTGGTGTGATGATCGCCGGAGTTGTTGATGAACACGACACGCATGATACCGTAGAGGTCATCGGGGTTTTGATAATCGATGGCGATGCCAGTCTTATTCTTGAAGGCCTGGCGAATACCCCTCTGAAGAAGATTCTTGTTGAACTCGGAAAAAAACAGAGTGTTCAGTGGAGTCTCACACTGCTTGAGGGAATTGAGGTGGAGGTTATCACACATTTAATATAGTCGCCGAAAAAAATTGTGTGTAGATATTAAATGTTAAACATGGCTGACTTCAACGAGGCCTATGATACGAAGATCAAGAATGTCGAGCCGATCCCATGCGAGGCCCCAGAGTGCTTCGTCGGTTCTTACCCCCCTGTGGCCAAGCCCGGGAAGGAGGGTCCCTTTTTCGTCAACACGCATCTCATGCACCCCACGCGGAAGTTTGAGACCGTTGGAACTGTTTCTGTGCGAAGCAAGGATCTCAAGTGTGACAAGTAAGTTAAAAATAAAATTTGAATAAATGGTATATGAGGGTTGTTAAACGCTCAGGTCGTGTTGAGGATATGCGCTTCGATAACGTCACCAACAGGATCAAGAATTTAACGTATGGACTTTCCGAAAATTGTGATTCTTCCAAGGTTGCTCAACAGGTTTTTTCTTCGATGTACGATAACATCACCACTCAAGAGATTGACATTTTGTCGGCAGAGATTTGTATCGGTATGATTACTTCAGACCCCGATTACGAGATTCTCGCTACTCGAATTGTGGCGAGTAACATTCATAAGATTTGCCCGAACAACTTTCACTTAGCTATGCGAAAGCTTCAAAAGGCTGATGTCATCACCGATGAAGTGGTCGAAGTTGCGCAGCAGGTCAAGGATCACATCAAGACGGACCGCGATTTTGATTTTGGATATTTCGGTCTTAAAACCCTAGAGAAAAGTTACCTTCAACGGGTAAACGGAAAGCTCATCGAAACACCTCAGTACATGTTTATGCGCGTCGCCATAGGCATTCATGGTAAGGACGTCCCAGCCGTTCTCGAAACCTACGACAAAATGTCCCAAGGCTATTTCATTCATGCGACACCGACCCTATTTAATGCGGGTACCCCAAGACCCCAAATGTCGTCGTGCTTCCTAATTGCAAACAAAGCTGATAGTATCGATGGCATTTACGGAACTTTGACGGAGTGTGCCCAAATTAGTAAGTGGGCCGGTGGGATTGGGATGCACATCCACGATATCCGTGCGAATAAGTCTCACATTAGAGGGACAAACGGTCAATCGGATGGTATCATCCCAATGCTGAGGGTCTTCAACGCGACGGCTCGATACGTGAACCAGGCTGGTCGACGTAAGGGGTCAATCGCGGTCTACCTCGAGCCATGGCACGCAGATATCATGGACTTTTTGGAGTTGCGTCTCAACCAAGGCGATGAGGAAGCACGCTGTAGGGATCTTTTCTCGGCGATGTGGATTCCCGACCTGTTCATGAAGCGTGTGGAAGAGGGTGGGAACTGGTCTCTCTTCTGTCCGGACAAGGCAAAGGGTCTCTCCGACGTCTATGGGAAGGAATTTGAAGAGTTGTATACCAAGTACGAAGAGGAGGGTCTCGCCAACGCGACCGTTCCGGCGACTGACGTTTGGAAGGCTATCCTGAAGTCTCAAACTGAGACTGGAACTCCATACATGCTGTATAAGGATGCGTGTAACGAGAAGAGTAACCAAAAGAATTTGGGTGTGATTAAGAGTTCAAACTTGTGTACGGAGATTTTGGAGTACACCGACAAGGACGAGACATCTGTGTGTAACCTGGCGTCCATCGCTCTTCCCAAGTATGTGAATAGGGAGACAAAGACTTTTGATTTCGAGAAGCTTCGTGAAGTCACTAAGACCGTGACAAAGAACCTCAACCGCGTCATCGATCGCAACTTCTACCCTGTCGAGACAGCGCGTCGCTCCAACATGAAGCATCGCCCCATTGGCCTCGGTGTCCAGGGACTCGCGGATGTATTCATCCTATGTGGTCTCCCCTTCGATTGCGAGGATTCACGTACACTCAACGCACACATCTTCGAGACGATGTACCATGCAGCTCTCGAGGCATCGTCCGAGCTCGCTGAAGTTGATGGTACGTACGAGAGTTTTGAGGGTTCTCCAGCCTCTCAAGGTATTCTTCAGCCGGACATGTGGGAAGGAGTCGCGAAGTTCAGTGGACGATACGACTGGGATGCCATGCGCGAGCGCGTGAAGACGAAGGGTCTTCGTAACTCTCTACTGATGGCACCCATGCCCACGGCCTCTACGGCACAGATTCTAGGTAATAACGAATGCTTCGAACCCTACACGACCAACATTTACCTGAGACGTACACTCGCGGGTGAATTTGTCGTGGTCAATAAGCACCTCGTCGAGGACCTGAAACGCGTGGGTCTGTGGTCTAAGGAGATGAAGGACCTCATGGTGAAGGCGGGTGGGTCTATCCAAAACATCGTGGATATTCCCGAGGACATCAAGAAGCTGTACAAAACCGTGTGGGAAATCAGTCAGAAATGTATCATCGATATGGCAGCGGACCGGGGTCGTTTTATCGACCAGAGTCAGTCTATGAATCTGTTCATGGAGAGTCCGACCCTTTCGAAGCTGAGCTCCATGCACATGTATGCTTGGAAGGCGGGTCTCAAGACGGGTATGTATTATTTGAGATCTAAGGCGAAGGCTCGTCCAATCCAGTTTAGTCTTGAACCAGAGTGTGTGGCATGCTCAGCTTAAAGTTTTGAATCTAAAAGCTAATTAGAAGTCATGGACAAAGCTATCGAAAACGTTCAGATAAACGAATATAATAACAGAAAAATTGTCATCACTACAAAACAGGGCACTCCGTTCCGTGTCCAGTTCCCTCGTATGTACATGCCTTTCGGGGTATCCGGTTTCACCCCTGAGATTGGCCCCACGAAGTACAACATCGATTTTGCCATCAAAGGGTACGACGAGGAGGACAGTTACATGAAAAAATTTTATGAATCTGTTCGTAAGCTTGAAGGTTTAATCATCGATGAAGTTGTGAAGCAGAGTGAAACTATTTTCGGTGCACCCATGACGAAAGAGGAGCTTCTCCCCATGTTTAACTCGAACGTCAAAGAAGCTACTGATAGGGAGCCAAAGTTTAGGATTAAGGTTGACACGACCATGGACGAACAAATCAAGGCGAACGTCTTTGACGCAGACAAAAATCCTCTACGGGATGGGGCGACTAACGGTCTCTATGCAAGAAATAGTGGACATGCTATCGCTGAGCTTAACAGTGTCTACTTCTTGAACAGAAAGTTCGGTTGTACTTGGAAATTACATCAACTAATCGTATACGAGCCACAAAATTTAAAAGGATTTCAATTTAAGCTTTAGACTTACTCATCAGTAAGATACTATAAATAGCCTGAGCCTCCTTAAGCAGTTTACCCTGAACCTTGGTATACTTCTTTGGGTCCAGACCTAGTTTAATCTTAGCTATCTTAACAGATTCTGACCATTGAGCGAGTGTCATCTCTTACTTACTATCCTTGATTATTTTTTTGTAGGACTTGCTACCCTTCGCGGGAACGAGACAGAAAGAATCCTTCTTCTTCGCTGCGTCGATGAAAGCTTGGAACTTGGGGTTGCTCTTGAGGGCCTTCTTGGACGCCTTGCTCGCAGCCTTGGAGACGATGCGGCCATCCTTCATCATAAGATCCTTCTTCACGAGACCACCGGAGGTCTTGTCAGCGGTACCGTGGAAAACTTCAGCGCGGGAACCAACAGTCATTTATATTAAGCGCGGAAAATTTTCTTGATATCGAGGATTGAAATTTTAGCAGACGTCCTGTTCACAGGGATTTGCGTCTTGACTCGTTCATCGTTGAGGACTTCCGAACACACCAAGGATTTGTGACCTTGAAGCGCCATCATTTCTTCCTCCACACTGATGAAGCGGTTACACTCCTTATAGACCAATTTTTTCACGTGGACGGTTTGGGTTTGACCGGTACGATGACTCCGACCGATGGCTTGAAGTTCTGTCGCGGGGTTCCAAGCGGGTGCCGTGATATACACGCGCGTCGCCTCTTGAAGGTTGAGACCTTGACCACCACTCTTGATCTGGATGATGAAGACTGCACCACCCTCAACCCTCTTGAACCCTTCAATTTGTCGAACCCTCTCGTCCCTCGAGACAGACCCGTCGATCCTGAACACGGGACAGTCGAGTTGAGACTGAATGTAATTCATCTCACCCCTGAACTGACAAAAGACCAGCGACTTCTCGGTTGGATGCTCCTTCAGTAATCTGAAAAGGGTTTCCATTTTGTTTGAACGACCCTTCCACACTTCCGGCTTCGTCTCGTTTTGAGCGGCAACCCCGTTCAGGTACATCTGTGGCCAGATCATACACTGTCTCGCTCGCAATAGGCACTCCAAGATGACCATGTTTTTCGAGTTGAGACTCTGGGCGTGCCTGAATGCCTCTTGAATGATACCCTGCGCTTCTAGGAATACACACTCGTAAAGCGCCTTCTCTTCTGGAAACATGTCCAGCTCCACATTCTCGAAATGACACGGGGGGAGGGTGAGACGGTCATTGATCTTAGCGAGATCTTCTTTGGTCCTTCGAAGAATGTAGATATCCTTGATTTCTTTGGTTCGCCCTTGAACAAAGTTTTTGGGAACACCCAAAAAAGTACACAGATTCACAAAGTCATTCATCGAATTGAAGACGGGTGTACCAGTCACCAACCACTTGATTTCCGTTCTGAGTTCACACACACTTTTGAACGTCTTGCTCTGTTTGTTCCTGATTTCATGAGCCTCGTCAAGAATGACGCGGTCCCACGATACATGGTGAAGCGGTGTCGTGTCAGACAGAAGCGTGTACGGTGCGATAGTCACCTTCGCGTGTTTATTGATAGTCCGCTTGGGTCCATCGTACACGTGCACGCTGACTTGGGGTGCGAACTTGTTGAGCTCGTCGCGCCATTGCATGATAATGGATTTGGGTACGATGATGAGTGTGCGATCCCGTGGATTCCCGAGCATCACAGAAATCAGTTGCACAGTCTTACCCAGACCCATTTCGTCACAAAGAAATCCTCCTTTTGGTCCGGAGGTCTGTCCCTCCATTCCGAGCATCCATCTCACACCGTCTCTTTGGTAGGGTGCAAAGAGACGGCCTTTGAGACTAGCCGTAGCCAACGCGTATTGTTCGTTAATCATCCTCGTAAGGATCTTCGTCTGAGAGTGCCTGAATCTCACACTTGACTGGTTCGGGTTCTTTTTTCTTACGAGTCTTCTTCAACTTAGGTTTCGGAAGTTCATCTACGTGTTCCCTAAAGTAGAGAACCTTGTCCCAGAATTCCTTCATGATTGGGAGGTACGTTTTCCACCACTCGGGGTCGCGCTTTACATTAACTACATCAAATTCTTCCGGCAGTGGCCAATTAGTCTCTGCGGGCTTGTATTGGATAAAATCTGCTTCTTCTAGGTCTAAAATCTCCATACAAAGCTGGAGCTGTGGCATGTAATGACCGGGTACTTCCCCAGGGATAATCTTTCGCTGAGGAGGACATTTAATCTCTACCAATTTACCACTTTCACTCACACCATCAGGGCTTCCACCGAGCCAATTATGTACCGGGTGGGGAACGAGACCAATCTCATGAACAACCTCTCCGTGACGCTGTTCGTAAAGGATACGGGCCTCATCCTCATACTTTTCACCGTGCTTCGTTGCCGCGTTACCGGTGAACTTCTCACCAAGACCACATTTCTTAAGAAGTAGATCATCAGGGGTTTGGTAAGGATTTTTACCTATAGCTGTCGCCGCATCGGAGGCGGTCAGCATTTTACCACGGAGGGCGAGCCATTCTTTTGATTTTTGTGGTGCATATACCCTTTCAATTAACGCTTTGACATTAGGGTGCATAATAACTTAACTAAAGTTGTATCTTTTAAGTTCATCTAGAACCTGAAAATACATCTGGGCTGCATTTTGCTCGGCTTGTTTCTTGCTTTTAGCGACCCCTCTCGAACGAAACATATTCTCGATATAGATGTCTATGTAGAAGAGACCTTCGTGATGAGAAACGACGCGGTACTCTGGAAGAGCCCACCCGTTCACTTGGCAATGACGCATGAGATGGTCCTTGTAGTTGTCATCAATCATGATCGAATTAATATCGACGAGTTTCGAATCCTGGTAAATTCTCAAGATGAATTCCTTCGCGTGAATGAGACCAATATCCATGTAGATCGCACCAATCAGGGCTTCGAACACATCCTCCAAAATCTTCGTATTGTTGTTCCACCCGTTTCGCATACCCTTCTCGTCCATGATGACAAGTTCATTGAGACCCAATCCCGCAGCAATTTTAGCGAGTGTTTCACCTCGAACCAGTTTGGTTCGAGCCTTCGTGAGAAAACCTTCTTGACGACTTTCGAAACGGTCAAACAGGAATTTAGTGATGACGAACCCTAATACAGAGTCACCAATAAATTCAAGGGTCTCGAATGATTCCGTGAATTGTTCATACTCCTTTAGAGCAGATTTATGAGTAAAAGCCTTTTGGTACAAATCAAGGTTTTTGATCTTTGTACCAACAAGTTGTTCAGCCCTTTCTTTTGTAAGGAAGTTGACCATGTTGTTATTTAATGTATGTGTTTATTTTTTAAGCCTTCTCCTCCTCCTTCTTGACGTAGTGAGGAGAGAGGTACTTCTGGAGGTTAAGGTAGGTTACCTGAACGTCCGCGGGGGGAGCGAGGAGATCGCGGAGCTTGTCGTCGAGGATAATCTGGCGACCGTTCTCGGGGTGCTTAAGACCCTGCTCGGTGATGTACTTGTTGATAAACTTGGTAACCTCGGAACGAGAAATGAGCTCGCCTTCGGGAAGTCCAAGAAACTCGCGCAACTTAGGTGTCACATCCTGCTTACGGTTGAATCCGTTGTTCTCGGCGCGCTTCTTCGCCTTCTCACCGTTGGGATCCTCCTGGGTGTTCTTAATCTTGCGGATGAGCTTGGTGAGAGTCTTTACGTCGTTGCGGAGAGCGGCAAGTTCGGTCTGAATGGTTTCAAGAGACATTATATCTTTCTTACGGACCTAATCTTTAAGTCGATGTAAAGTAGACCAAAAAGAACCGTGATTAGCACGAGTATTAAAACGGATATTCCAACCTGATCAAACTTCTCCACCACCTCTACTTTCTTTGGGCGCTGTATGATTCTAAACGGTTGGCGACTACCGTCATCAGGACATCCCCCGAAGCAACAGTCTTCTTGACACGGCTCCACGACAGGTCCACGACGCACCCCACAAAACTGTTTCTGTTCATCTTCATAGGCGTAACACCTACATTCATCTATCAGACTACAGACCATATTATTATGTCACAATATAATAATGGATGAACAAATATATTCGAAATCCACCATCGAAAAATTTTTGAATGAAAATTTACTTTTCAATGATGGTAAACTGAAAAAATATTACGACCGAAATCTTCAGAGAGATCTTGGTAAGTTCAGGGCTCGTGTACACAACACACACAGCAAAAAGGATTTTGAAAAAATCATGTATGTTCTCGTGACCGATTCCATTCGAGACATAATCATAGAAACTATCGGTGAGATATCTGAACACATGAAAAATATGGGTGATGTCATCGTGAGTGGAGGAGAAGCCTTCAATCTCTACGTCGATTACAACGACCGAATCGTCACCAGTGATATAGACGCGAAATTTGTTCCTAGAATGTCCGTGAATCCACAATACTTTGGTAAGCTTCAAGCCACAAAACTTATATTGTGGGACAAACTGGGGGAGATCGCCAAACGCTTGGGCCCCCGCGTAAAGCGACGACTCATAACCATGCGTAAGAAACATCCTAAGATATTCAAATTTTTGGGTATCAATTTCAAACAGGGAGCTCCCGTCGTCACACGTCGGTACACACTCATCAAGAAGAAAAAGACCGGTTCTACGAATCAACCGGCGAAAGGTGATGTGTTCATAGACGTGGAATTGTTTGCTCTGGACATGAATATTCGGTACTTTTCCCCACAATCTGGTAAGATAGAAAATTTCAACATCGGTGGCATTCTCGACATACCCTTCATGCGCCCGAAAGAGTTTGGCTACGAGGTTGTTCTTTCTAGGCGTCGGGGTATCACGTATCGTAATTTGGACACCGGTAAACTCGTGACGAATAACAAGGTATACATCGCGAGTAAGGAATTTTTGATAGAAGATATCTATCTCATGCAGAAACTTAAACTTCGTCCGGAGAAGAAGGAAAAAGATCGCCAGAGACTCGTGAGGTTAGCCCGCCTCTTCGATAAACGCATCAAGATGACCGATTCCATGGAAGATGTGTTCAAACGTGTACGTGGCAAGATTATTCGAAAAGGTGCCCCGGCCACAAAGAAAAATGCACGCGTTTCCATGAACCAGGCTAAACGCATCGACCCTTATAAATACAAGAATTTTACGACGAAACCTTCAGACGATCGACTTTCTAAACAAATGGTCTATGGTTTCAAGAGTGCGGTCAAAAACACCAAGGTGAACGGATACGAAAAGTCGAGTGGTAACAAACGTTTCAACCTCGGTTCGCAGACGTGGAAGAATGTTACGAATAACTCATACGTCAAGAATGAGTTTAATCTCAGACCGAAGAATTCTAAAACTTTACCAAAGAATTTCAACGTCTCAAACACTTTATACGGGTTCAAACCCAGGCGAAACATGTGGGTAGATAAAAACGTGTTAAATAAATCGGCTGCCATACCCTTTGTTGGGTTAAAGAAATAAGACACAACATAAACATAAATGATTTACAACGCTCCTGCTAAGGGTGAAGATGGCCTTTATTTCGTCAAGACTCTCAACGACACCAAGCGAAAGTGTCTCATTCAGCTCAACAACGTGAAGGTTGCTGACGTGTCAGGCGAAGTTGTTTTTGACCTCGCGTCCGAGGCGAACCTCAAGAAGATCGAGGATGTCGACGCGGCTAACCTCGAGGCGGCGAACGAGAATTGTGAGTCGTGGTTCGGTAAGAAGCTCTCTGATACGGTCATCAAGGGTGCCTACACCCCCAGTGTGGTCAATGGTCAGCTCACAGGCGATCGTATCGAGGCGACCAAGGTGTTCGATGCACAGCAGGAGGTCGTCGACTTTGAGGCGGTGCAGACCGGTAAAATGTGCAATGTCATTCTCGAATTTGCCGGGCTTTGGTTCGCCAAGAAGGCTTTCGGTTCTTCGTGGAATGTTGTCCAGGTCAAGGTGCACCCCGATCCAATTCTCGATGTATACCCAGACCAGTATGCATTTGTCGATGAGCAAGAAGAATAAAAAAATTTGTTAATAGTATATAAAAGATGTCGATGTTCAAGGGTCGTAGGCAAACCATCATGATGCTCGTGGCCATCGCTGTTCTCATTTTTCTTCTATTCAACATGAACTCCAAGTCTGGTTACGCGATCGTCGAGCGTGAGTACTCGGCGTTCGGTGCGGCCCCCTCCAATGGCCCCGCCGCTGCCCCAGCTGCCCCCGCTACTGCTTGTGGCATGAACAAGGGTACCGGACTCGCCTCCTCCCTCCTCCCCCGCGAGGTGGCTTCCGATGAGGACTTTGGTGAGTTCGCCCCAGAGGACATCCTCAAGGGGCAGAACTTCCTCGAGCCCCGTCAGCAGGTTGGCTTCCCCGAGACTGTCGGTGGCGCCCTCCGCAACGCCAACCAGCAGATCAGGGCTGATCCTCCTAACCCCAAGGACCCCTACGTTTGGAACAACTCCACCATTGTTCCCGACACCATGCAGCGTGGTTTGTGCGCTTAAAGATTAGACACTAGACCTGTTTAATAATGACTACCGTTTCTAACGAACTTTCTGAGAGCGTCTCCAAGCTCGTAGAACTTACAAAACAACTTTCTGAAGCGAAATCTGATATCAAAATCCTAAACCAGGAAGAGAAGCGGCTCAAAGAGGCGGTCAAGACACACATGGTTTCTCAGGGTATTGATACCATTAACCTCAGGAAGGGGAAGATTAGTATTCGTAAAACTGTCAGAAAGGGCAGTATGAACAAGGATGCGATCAAGGATGGCCTACTTGTGTTTTTCGCGGGTGACGAGGCCAAGGTCGAAGGCGCTTTAAACGCAATCAAGGATAACCTCAAGACGAAGGAGTCAACCTCACTCTCGTTAACCGGTATAAAAGATAAGCCCGAGAAAGAAGATAAGTAATTAACAATGGTCTGGAGCCAATACGTATACGAAGCGTCCACTGGATTCGAACACGATGCCAGTGATGACGATGATTTCATCGATGACACTCCTCTGAATATTGAAGACTGGGAAGTCGAATACTCAGATGAATTGCGATACATGTGGGACATGATTAACACGCTCATGTACGACGCCCATATCAACCACACGGGGAAGTTTTGTGATTTCGTGGAATTCTGTTTTATGGAACACGATTCCTATCAGGAACGTGTCACTTGGGAACACCAAGAAGAAACTGGGTGGTACGAAGAGAGACTCGCTCACATTTGGAGAAATCTCAGGCGCTGTATCAACGAAAATGGTCTTCACGAGTACATGATGCGTGGTGCAACATTTTACCACTTCGTAGACTTTGCTAAAAATTTTATGAGTATATATTAAATGCTTCCCCCAAATCTTACTGCTCAAAAAGTGGCTATCCCTGCGGCTCTTTTTCTCGCACTGAGCCCCGGTGTTGTTCTGACCACCGACGGCTCCAAGGTTTCTTTCGGAAACCGCAAAACCAGTCAGATGGCCATCTTCTTCCACGCGCTCGTCTTCTTCCTCGTATACAGCCTCATCGCCCGGGCTATGGGTCTTGTTCTCACCAGGAACGATCTCATCGTCAGCACCGCGCTCTTCCTCGCGTTGAGCCCTGGTCTTCTTCTCACCCTCCCCCCTGGATCCGGCGGCGTCCTCCGCTCCGGTCAGACCAGCCTGAACGCCGTTCTCGTGCACTCGATCGTATTCGCGCTCGTGTTTGCGCTTTTAAGGCGTCAATTTCCTCAATTCTACTAAGTAGGAGGATGAAGTACTTGGTACTGGGACCAGCTTCCATGGGTATATATTCTCTCATAGGAGCGTTGAAGGCTCGAGAGACACAACTCGCTGAGGTTAAAGAGATATCAGGGTCTTCCGCGGGTGCCATATTGGCTCTATTTTTAGCAGTTGGGATGTCTATTGATGAAATTTTCGAAACTTCACTCGAACTCAATATCCCCAATTTTGTTAAGATACGTATAGGCTCCTTTTTTAACAAATTTGGTTTTGTTGACATGGCTCCTATACGTAAAAAATTGGTTGAAATTTGTGGATCGGATCCCACATTTGAAGAGTTGGAGATGAAGATATACGTATCGGCGTTTTGTATGAATACATCCGAAACAGTCTATTTTTCAAAGGATACCCATCCGGACATGAAAGTCATAGACGCCGTGTGTATGAGTATGGCGGTACCGTTTATTTTTGCATGTGGCAAATACAATGGTAATACGTATGTAGATGGAGGGATGAAAGAGGAATTTCCACTTTCACCGTTTTATGATAAAAAGGCGCACGAGATTACGTGCATAAAAATTAAAATGAACCGAATGTATCAAGATGACATAGAAACACCGAAACAGTTTGTAGAGACGCTCGTGCGATCGGCTCTTTCGAACCGTGTCACGTACGACGCACCAATAGAGATAGTAGAAATCAATGTAGAAGATACGAACGTGTTTGATTTTGGTATGGATTATGAAGAAAAAATACGGTTATTCAACAAGGGGTATACTTTTTTATCAGCCTATTATAAATGAATGTGGATACATTCAGAGTAAGGCTGGCTGCACTACCTTTTCTTAGTAAGTCAGAAATCGAGTCTTACCAACAGAGGGTTCAACAGGGTAGAGTAGATCCCCAAACTCTTTATAGGGAAGCCTTGGCATTACACCAGGGTCGACGTTCGGAAGAGATAGGAAAAAAGAGGCGCGACCTCGAACGCCGTCTCGCGAACGTAAATCTTAACTACGACGACCTGTACCAACTTCTAGATACAGTAAACGACAAATCGGATTTGGATGAACTGTACGAGAGGGGACAGAAAATTGCCGCGTACCGTAAGAAACAAGACGTAGGCACTCGTCGTGCGAAACTCACCAAGAGTCTCGAAGGTATCCAGATCAATCAAACCGATAAGAATGCTCTTCTCAAAAAGTTTGACGATGGAAAGAATACCATACGAACCCTCGTCGAGAATGCAAAGAAGCTCGAAAAGAAAAAGGCTTCCGAACGCATCTCGAAACAGAGGAAACTACTCCGTGAATCTATCAAGAACCTTGGTATCAGTCAGGTAAACCAGTCTAAAATTTTGAATAAATTCAAAACTGGTAAATTTGCCGTGAAGAATCTCATAGAAGAGGCCAAAAAGCTGAAAAAGGTCAAGGTCCTGAAAGGCATAGCCGGTAAGCGTGCGGAGCTCACGGAGATTGCGACAAAATTAGGTGTCGCTCAAAACTTTGAGAAACAAATCAAGGCTGTCGACACGGGTGACAAGGCCGATGCACTCAAGAATACGATAGAAAAGGCGGGTGAGAGGCGCTTGATGGCCGAACTTTCAAACGAGAAAGATAAGCTCACCAACTTGGCAAAAGAGATTGGAATTTATGACTCGTTCGCCGGTGCCATATCCGGTGCGAGTACCATGCAGGCTCTTAACGTGGTTAAGTTAGACATAGTACAAGCGAGTAAGGTGGCCTTGTCTAAATTTTCCAACGAACAAAACGTCGGTTCTAATTTTTCACGAGCCATCAGCAATCTCAGGTTTTTGGACCGTTTAGTTCCCCTCAAAAAACGCATAGAAGAAGCGGGTATCCAGAAGAGTGAAAATAAGAAACGTGAGACAAACGCCATCCTCGAACAGGATAAGGAAAGTTTCATAAACTTCGTGAGAAAAAGTACCCTTCCACCCAACAAACAGACCGTATTTATCAATCGTATGCGCCTGAAGAATGTTAACATTCCCAAGTTACGCGAGAATGTGGTGACGATGGAGAAAACCCTCAAAAATACGAAACGTGATAAAGAACTTAACGAATTACTCGCCTACGTAAAAAATCTCAACCTCGACAAATCGGATTTTATCACTCGTTTCAAGAATACGAACGTATCACTCGAGAATTTAAAGAAGGAAATTAACGCCGTGACTCGAAAACAGTTTAATCTCAAAGTGGCCAAGAACCGATTAGCGGAACGCGCAAAGCGAATTTCGTATGAGCTAAACATTTCGAACGTTAAAAATGCGAACAACGTCAAGATCGTGAACGAGCGTATCTCGAACGCATACAAAAAGAAGCTACAGAATAACAAGAAGGCGTTATCCAATTTTGCGTTACAGGCTAACATAGACATCTTGAATAACCTGTCGGCCATAAACGATCTGAATAAGCTCAATGCCGCCAAAAATGTAGTGAAGAAGCGTACGAAAGACAAGTTACGCCAAATCGCCAAGTCCACGGGTATGAATCAGATCCTCGTTTCTAAGATAAACACGGTCAGCACGGCGGAAGATGTAAAAAATCTGACGAGGCAAATGAAGGGCTCGATAAACACACAGATCAAGAATTCGAAGGTTCAGTTACAAAAAGAAACGAACCGAGAAACCAAGCGTCGTAGGGAAGAGGCTATGCGAGAAAAGGAACGAATTTTGAGAAATCAAGAAGCGATGTACCAAAAAGAAAAGACCCTCATGACCGAGAAGAAAAAACTCGAGCGAAACGCCATGGTCGAGGAACAGAATATGGTTAGTCACCAGTTGGACATGAACGAAATTATCGAGTACTTGAATGAACTGGGAATCGAACCAAAGGATCACCAGTATTTCATAAACCAATACACAACCTATAATAAACCTGTCAACGTCATCAAGAAGGACGCGAATCGGTACTACATGAAACTGTACAGAGAGTACAGGGACAAAAATTTACCTGGATTAGTAAACAGTCTAAAAAAACTCAAAATAGATCCATCTAATATCGACTATATCATCAACAAGTATGTGACGACATACATGGAATCTCCGGTACTGTTGAATGAAGCGAAGAAGATCGAAAATCTTCGTAAAGCTGAGGCTGGAATTCGGAACGACGTCAACTTTGCCAACTATGTGGGTGCATTAACCCTAAATCAAGCGGAACGTGACCGAATTGCCCTCGCCCTCGATGCGTATTTCGTCAACTTCGAACCCTTGATTAAATCGGCCACCGCCGCTCATATCAAGACCAAAAATGCACCCAGGTCTGCCGATAGAAAGGCTTTGGAAAATTACATCAACAAGCAGGGTCTCAGTCGAGTGAATAAGATGAAAATGATGAAAGGGTTTGACACGGGTATGGGTACTCTCAACTCGATGAAAACTATCATCTCAAATCTTCGTAACACGAGAAACGCACAGAAAAACATTAAGATAAAAGCCAAACTCAACAAGGAAGCCTCCAATAAGGCAGCTCTCGAACAAAAGAACCTTTCCAATGCTGTGAACGAACAGAGACTCAAAGAAATGGAAAATCAGTTAAAACGCGAAGAAGAAAATATGAAAAAGAATCAAAATATCCACTTCAGACGGTACATCTTAAATAACCTTGGTCTCAACGCGACAAATGAGAGAGTGAAGAAGCTCATCAACAGTTACGATAAGTATCCGGATGATATGCCTCAATACTGGGAAAAGGCTGAAAAAATTAAACTTCTCAACGACGAACGAAAACGTTTAACCAATCGCGCCAAGGCTTTACCCGCGGATGAAAAACGTAATCAGCGAATCAAAAATATCAAGAATGGCAACGACATCAAACGATTGGATGAAAACATTACACGTGGATATGTAGATATCATTCGCCGTGAAATCTCTAACATGACACTCCAAAGTGGTTTGAAATTTAACCTCAACCTCGGAAAGGTCACTACAGTTAAAGAAGCTGAACAGGTTCGAGAAAGACTCATGAATGCCATCAGTCGAAAGAAAAATATAGACATGATGAAACTCCAAAAGGCCATACAGCCCATGTCTGTCCAAAACCAGACCATGATTTTACAGAAGTTTACCACTCAAAACATACCCATCAATAAGATGTTGAAACGGGTAGCTGAACTAAAGGAGAAACGGGCAGATGAAAAGTACAAGGCGGAGAGGGCCAGCCTCTACACGTTCCTCGATAAAGAGTTGAACATGAACGTCGAAGACCGAAAGTCTATACTCAAGGACTTTGACGAGGTGAAGACCTTGACTGGAATTGAAAACAAGGCTCGAAAACTCAAGGATCAACGCGTACGCGAGAAGATTGCGGCTAACCGAAATAAGATTGAAAAAATACTTCAACCCTTAGACCTCAACGAGGCTGACAAGAAGAGCATCTTAGCCAACTTTAACGCTAAACCGGGTAGTGTGGTACTTTTCGAAACGAAAGCTCGCAATCTCAAGTCTATGCGAAAGAGAGAAAAGCGTGCGAACGAACGTACCCAGTTATCCAGACATCTCAAATCACTGAACCTTTCCGAGACGAACGTCAAAAAGATTCTCAACACCTTCGACAGGACTCCGGATAAGAGTCTCACCATTTCTAAATTAAACGCGACCGATCTTAGGAAGCAGAGAAATCGTGAGAGACTCGTCGAGAGCATGAAACCCCTGATGATAACAAATGCTGTACGGACCAATATTTTAAAGGCATTCCGAAACAACCCCGGGAGTGTCAACAGATTAATATCACGGGCTAAGGAAATCGATGCTAAGTCCAGAAACCAGGATACACTCCAAAAAGAGACGAAGCAGTACATCGTTTCGTTACAACTGGGTAACAAAAATACACCCATTTTAAATAAAATTAACAATTCACTCACACCTGAAAAGGCTCAAAATTTACGGAAACAAGCGGAAAAGATACGGGGTGAACTCAACGCCGAGGCTCTCGAGAAGAAACGGTCGAATGTCAGGAACTTTGCGAATAACGCGAACATCACGGCGACCATGAAGCGAACCTTCGTCAACAGTGTCCAACCGAACACGAATGTAGATGCGGTTAAGCGTAAGATACAAGAAGCCGAAAAGGCACTCAAGAACAAGAGGTCTATACGTGGACGACTCAAGACTGAGCTTCGAGCCTTCCTCAACACTCTCAACTTGACAAAGGAACAGAAGAATAGACTGGAAGGTGATGTCGGTGACAATACCAAGAATATTTCGGCTCTCAAACGAAAAGCGCAGGCCATGGTCAACCGAAAAAAGACGAATATTATCGTGACCGAAATGAGGGAAGCTAAGGCCCGTAAGAGGAACGTACGTAACGCTGCGAGGAGGCGTGAAGAACAGGTCAAGCGGGTGAAGGCGGCAAAGGCATTCAAGGAGAATAAGAATAGAAAGGATCGCCAGCTTCTTAAACCAAGATTGGAAAAGCATCTATACAGCCTCCCCAATCTACCCCAAAAGAGGATAGACGAGTACCTCAAGAGTTACATGGATGGTAAAAATACCATACAGAAAATCACCACGATTTCGAGTGCCAAGGATAAACAATTTGCCAAGACTAAAAAACGTATGGCGGTATTGTTACCTAAATTACCAATAAAGAAAGAAATGAAAAATGAACTCGTAAAGAGACTCAAGACGAAGCGGGTGAATATAGACGACTTGAAGACGAATATCAAAAACACTATAGTCAAACAGTTGATACCGGCGAAGGAAAAGAAGAATCTCATAAATCAACTCCTTTCTATGGAGTGAAATAACTCATCATAGACAAAACTTTTTTGTCAGTTTAATATAAAATGGATGCGTGTGATCCAGACGCAGAAATAGCCGACCTCAGAAAACTCATTAAGATGAATACTGGGGAATCTATTAAACTGACAAGAGAACAGATATGTCAGGTATATGACGATATTCAGGATGGAAAATTACCATTACCCCCTCTCGTGTTTAACTCTAGGATGGGTTACCTTTACGATAAGAAATCTCCCTTGACACCCAAGGATTTTGACGTTTTGTTTAGTTCGGCTTCGAAACGTACCGACCTTAAGAAAATTGCGCGCAAGGTTGGATTAAAGCAGACTGATCAGATGACCAAGAATCAAATTTTTGATTCCATCGGTAAACGTCTGAGGTACATGAACGTACATGAACCTATTAAGATTTCTAAGAGGCGCGTGATGGTGAGCAAGACTAACACAGCAGTGAACAACACCACAGCAGTGAACAATCTTGGTTTAAACAATACCACAGCAGTGAACAACCTCGGGTTGAACAATACCACAGCAGTGAATTCTGTCGTTGGTAACAGTAACGGCAACGCGGGAAACGGGAACAGGAACAGGAATTTTAACAATAATTCGGCGTTCGGGGGTAGTCCGAGGAACCGTAACGCCAACGTTTCGAGTAAGAGGAATTTTAACAATAATTCGGCGTTCGGGGATAGTCCAAGGAATCTCAACACCAATAATAACGTTTCGAGTTCCGAGGTATCTTTTCCCAAAAAGAGTTTGTTCGCTACCATGAACAGACCCGATTTCACCAATAGAAAAACGAACAATAAACCATCGTCTATTTTCGGTGGAATATTCGGTGGTTCGAAAAATAAAAATAATAGTTTCGTGAAATCAAATACATTTAACGGTAAGAGAAATGGGTACGTGTTTAAGACTGGTAATAAAGGTACCGGATACTACAAAAATGAAGGTTCTACCGTTCCTTTCCCGAGTGGACAAGGACCCCTTCCCAAACCAGCTAGTTTCGGTGAACCTGTGGCTCCCATGGGTCCCAACAAACCCAACAAGGTGAACACTGGTGTGGGTAACAACAAGGTGAACAAGGTGAACAACAAGCCTAACAAGGTGAACACCGGCGTTGGTAACAACAAGGTGAACAACAAGCCTAACAAGGTGAACACCGGCGTTGGTAACAACACCGTGAACAACAAGCCTAACAAGGTCAACACTGGCGTTGGTAACAACACCGTGAACAACAAGCCTAACAAGGT
>Ga0209929_1000319_pt1 | contig 18340 bp, 35 predicted proteins | sample SalPon2_C_H2O_MG_2_FD_185731 | JGI IMG/M metagenome (GOLD analysis project Ga0209929, IMG submission 185731) | Salt pond water microbial communities from South San Francisco under conditions of wetland restoration - Salt Pond MetaG SF2_C_H2O_MG... ... | reverse complement strand
CCTAGTTTGGTCATACACATAGCCGTACCTTCATACAGCATTTCTATGTCGGCCTCTGCTTTTGTGATCTTACGTAGGCAATATGCATTGGCTAGTAGACTGATCAGCAGGATACCTTCTATTACGGTCATTTACGCTCCTGTTGTTGTATTAATGCTTCTAGATACCATCGGGCTTTCTTAAGGTCTTCCACACCATTCTTGTATCGCCATCGGTGTAAATACTTTGCTACATTCCCACGGTAGTATCCTATTAGTTCTTCGTCTGTCAGGAAGTCCTTGATGTACTCAATACACTCAATAGCACCAGTACCATAGTGTGCAGGATTATTTACGTTGTCACGTTCCTTAGATCGTTGTCGTTCCTCTAAAGACATTGGTGTTATCATAGGTGCTTCGCTCCATTCATTCATAGGTTCTCCTTCATAAATACCTTTACCCACTGTGCGCAGATGTCGGATCGTATAATGTCGTCTATACCAAATTCTATAATTGGTACAGGCAACATATGCTTCTTTGCTAGGTGAATAACTTTAGACAGACCATCAGCTTCTTTCAGGTCTGATTGTTGAATATCACCATTAAGCACAATAGTAGTATCTTCTCCCACTCTTGTCAACAACATCTTCAGTTCATGTGTCGTTATATTCTGTGTTTCATCGACAATTATGAAGGCATTATCGAAGCTACGCCCACGCATAAGTGCAAGAGGTGCCATTTCAATGTTTCCATTCTTTATGCCAGTTTCCACTGCCCCCTTACCTAAGTGTTTCTCCAATACGTCTAATACAGGTAATGCCCAAGGCATTGTCTTTTCCTGTAGATCACCCTTAAGAAAACCTAACTCTTTACCTACGGCAACGTGAGGTCTTGTGATGACGATTTTATCAATCTCTTTCGTCGTGTAGAGGTCGGCAGCATAAGTTGCAGTAACATACGTTTTCCCAGTACCTGCAGGGCCAAGAATAAAGACCTGCTGATATTCCCTAAGTGCATCTAACAATTCCTTTTGTTTTGTTGTTTTAGGTAACAACCCAGATGTTTTCTTCTGGGCTGCTCCTTTATATGTTGTTTTTCGTCGGGATCGTTTTGGCTTTTCGGGAAAATCATCCATCCAGTTGTACTAGCTCCGCTGATGTAAATGGGATATGAAAGAACTGCTCCCCTTTACGAATGTACCTACCTTTGGCTGTACCTAAACTTTCTTGGGTTAGTAGTGTATCCTTGATACGCCACGCTTGTTGTAGGTCTTTACGAAATACATAAAAGTTAAGAACACCATTCTTTCCCTCGTACTTGTCTAGGAGCCTCTGTTTGCGTTCAGGGATGCGTATTTCAGACCAGTGGGTAGGCCAGTCCCCATCCCAAGCTACCTTAACCTCTGCCTCGTTAAAATAAGTGTAGCCATCCTTCTGAGATACGACATCAACAAAGTAATCCTCTTCAGTGTTTACAATCGTGTGTCCTTTACTTTTGAGTAACGACACCAATGCATCTTTAGCAGGTTCATCATAAGCCTCATATAAAGCCCTATTAAAACTCTTTCTTACCTTTGTCATCTAGCCACTCTTTCAATTCTGTGTACCCACCAACATGAGTACCTTTCGGGTTAAAGATTTGAGGAACAGTTGTTATGCTAGACCTCTTAAGTAGATACAACAACCAACTGCTACTTTTAGATTGTATGTTGTATTCTGTATATGGTAATCCATGTCCTTTTAACAAGGCTTTGGCATCATCACAAAAGTTACACTGATCACGAGTTATTATTACGTACATCTTTTCTCCACATTAATTCATGTAGTAATTTCTTCTGTTCATACTCTGACATTATTATCCAGTCTCTTATTTCGTCGGTAGACCTCTTGCACCCTATGCAAAAGCCATCATCATCTAGACGACAGACCTTTACACAGGGTGAAGGTACTTGACCTACGTCAGGTCTACGATTTCGCATGAATCACCAGAACATGCCATTGTTTGCATACCTGCTGTATTGTCCTCTTTCTCATAGTCCGTTAGTTTAGACCAATCAATATCTGTCGGCATTAACGACAACAAAGTCTCATAGTCTGATTTGTCGCAGTCCTGATAAGGGGCTTGCTGATATGTATGGTCACTGTGCGGTAGGAATGATACACCAGACATTTCATCAAAGTGTTCAAACACAAATGCACCTACAGATACCCATTCATCATCACGAACTGACACAGTAATGCTAGGTTTATGTTCGCACCAGTGTCTCTGATACGTAAGCCATGTTTCTAGTTGTTCAATAGCTGTCATATCGTTACGTGTTGTTGCACCTGCAGGAGCTTTCTGTGGGAAGCTGAACACTGTTGTCGTGTCACCCTTCATCACACAAGGCTCATTAGGTACACCCTGATCAATCAAGAATTGTGTAAGTGGGTCTTTATTGTCGCCACGCACTGTACGGATGTAATAAGGGCTGTGACGAGCATGTATCCCACTAGCAGAATCAACAAGTTGGGAGACAGTGCCAGAAGGTTTGACACAAGTGATAGCAGCAGAAGTAGGGATACCAAGACGTTCAGCCCATTCAGCATTAGTAGAGATAGCGACATTTTTTAGATGCTCCAGTGTTTTAGCTAACCCAGCATTTGCACTGGTCATTAGCGGATTGTCCATGATGCCTGTTAGACTTACACCTAGCAGACGCTCTTCTTCCGTATTGTCTGTCCAATCCTTGGATAGGTACGGAAACTTTGTATAGGTAGATTGGATCGTACCTAAGATAGTCGCATATTTTACCTTGCGTTCTATGTCTTCAATACTGTCAGTAGCACGTATTACGCACTCAGTAAGGTTGCAAAACTGCGCATTTTTCAAGATGATCTCACTGCAAGGATTCGTCCCGAAGTCACTGTCTGGATTACGACGACCATTCTTTGCAGCTTGCTTCTGTGATGCCTGACGATTAAAGATACCTCGTTCACCTGATTTACTTTCGATCAGTGCTGTCCACTCACGCATGAATGTCTCTGCATCTGGCTTATCAGTGTAAGCGACAGAGTTGTTAGCCAATGCACGGTGTCCATAGTTTTCCCACCATTGACCTGACTTAGCATGACGCATCTTGTCGTCTGACAGGTTAGACAAACTAATCATAGCACTACGGCGTACACCACCTACAACAACAATCTCACCGATCTTACACATGATGTCGTGACACTCAATAGATGTCAGCTTACGTCCTGTAGCATTTAAGAACTTATCTACAGTGAAGTTGAACAAGTCTACCAAAGGTGCTGGCCCTGATGCACGACCACCGAAGGTCTTTAGTCTAGCACCTGCAGGGCGTACTTTAGATATGTCCCACTTAGGAATCTCACCTGACCATAGTAGAGCTAGTAGTTGACGATATGCTTTAGCCCAACCTTCTTTACTGTCCTTCACTACGATTGTTGTCTCAGACTTAAATATCTTCTCTGGTATTTCTGGTAGCTTCTGGATATACTGTCGTTCAACAGAGAACCCTACCCCTGTACCACACAACAGGATAAACATAGCTTCATCAAAGCGTTTAGGCTTGTCTACAGCTACGTAAGAACAGTTGTACATACACGTATTGTCTCGTGCTGCTGCTGGCCCTGCGGTCATCATAGATCGCATAGATGGCATAACCTGTAGGTCTAAGATAGCATCACGAATATCTTTGATGTAACTGTCTTCACCTGTTAGGGGTTTAACGATATTGTCGATATATCGGTCAACTGTCTCTGACCAAGTTTCACGCTTTTCGCCAGTCCAACGTGCATAACGTGATAGTGCAATAAAGTTTTGATAGGGGGTAGGGAGCATATTATTCATTCTTGTTCGTTTCCTCGTCCACGCATTGTTTTGTCTTCACCTAGCCATACCAGACGGTCAATGTCTGCACGACTAATTCCTATGTCATTTAGTTCCTTGTCGCTTAAAGAATTAAGCTGTTTGATTGTATTACGATGTTCTCGCCAAGTTGCTATATAGTTTAGAAACCGCCAGAACCATGTCATACCTGTCTTTTTCTTACTCACTTACATCTCCAAATTTATACTCTGTTAGTTCATCTTTTTCATACTTGATATGATCCTCTATAAAATCATACACTACTTGCAGGTCTAACTTAGCTGCTGCACAGTAGAGTACCAACTTTAAACCCTCTTCTTGCAACAACTTGGCACAATTATTATCAAGGTGGAACTGATAGGTTGCACTGCCATCTTCGTGTTCTTCTACAGTCTCTACACCAATCATGCCAGTCATTACCTTTTGTCTCCATTCCCACTAATGACCCCACGTTGTTTGCGGTCTTGTAGTTTCTTCAAGTTAGCTGCAGCAAGGTCTGACATACTTACGTTTAAGTCACGACACAATGCAGCAATATACCATAAGCAATCACCTACTTCATCAGCAATAGCTGCACGATCAAACTTACCATCACGTAATATCTTCTTTACCTTGTTGGCTACCTCACCTGCTTCTGCCGCTAGTCCTAACGCAGGGTAGATAACTTGATGTTCATGCTTGTAGATAGCTGTCTGCGCTGCTGCAGCTTGATACACATTCATGTCCATTTCTGTCTGACTGAAGTATTCAAATGCTTCTATATCTTCTTTGCTGATCAATGTATCATTCCTTCCGTTGTTCCTAAGTTTATAGCTGCATATTCTGCAAAGGCTAGAAACTCTTCTTCACTTACTGTTTCGTCTTCCTGACATTTTGACATAAGCAAGTATGTAGCTTTTCGTCGTAGCCCTTCTACATCTTCTTCTTGCTTTATCATCTCGAAGAGTTCCATATAGTCTAATAGTGGCATCACATAAGCCTTCCATAAAATTTAGTCGGGCCTTGATCGTTCTGATCGAATAGATACCAACAACAGTTGTCCTTACCTGTATGCTTTGAACCTTCTATCCACTTAACTCTACCAACACTGACAACTCTGGAACAGTATGTCATAAGTCTAGCTGACTGTTTAGTGTGCATCCAATCTGCATCGAACAACAACCAAGTGGGACATATGTCGATCCATGTCTCTATGAACTGATGTAAGAAGTTACGTTCCCACGGTGGGTTAGTAATACAGAAGTCCATCACCTCATAGCCACCAAAGTCAATATCAAGAGCGTTATGCTGAACAATGTCAGGATGTCGTGGTTCAATGTCGCAAGCATATATACAAGTCCCATGTCCATCTGTAAGATCGTGTACATGTTGGATTAACCGACCATCTCCTGCACAAGGCTCAACAAAGTCGAAAGTCTCCTGCGGAAGATGGTCGATCAAAGGTGCAACGGCCTCTATTGGTGTCGGGTAATAATCTCTTTCAACACGTTCAAAGTTAGACCGCTTGCCCATTACTTTCTCCACTTACTTACAAGTTCCATATAGTGTTCCAGACCAACCATAACAACCCACTCTTTTCTATCCCCACGGAAGAAAACAACAGGTTCATACTGACCGCCTTGCTTTGCCTGTTCAATCCAGTCGTATACGGTTGCTAGGCTCTTTCGTCGCTTCACTTCTATAGACAGGGGAAGAAGGTCTCGTGCCTTTGGAGACAGTTGTATATCTTCCCCTGACTGACCCATAGCAGTAGAACGAACATCATCAGGTTCAAGTTCAGGGAACGTCTTAAGGATAGTATCCCTGATCTCTTGTTGTCCTAGTCGTCCTTTTGCTTTACTGCTTCGGGCGGTTGCCATAGCTCTTGCTCCCTACGTCTAAGCCAAAGAAGTCTGGCATTTTCTATTACACGGTCAATGTCACCATTGTATGCATCTATACATTTCTGCCACAAGTCCTGTTCTGTTTCTGCACCATCAAGTATCTTATCAGCTTTTACAGGGCCAACCTTATAAAGACCTATGATATTATCTGCTGCATCACCAGTTAAGATTTGCTTATAGAAAAACTTAAGTCCTGACCATTCGTCTACGTCTGACCATTCGCCACGACCAAAGTTAAAATGCCTACACGGTATCTGTAACATATCTTTGTCGATAGATGCTACAACCGTGTCACTGCCAAGTCGGGTTGCTTCTATTGCTATCAGGTCATCAGCTTCTTCTCCTTCACTTACGATTGCATTATGTTTATCCACTAGATACTGCCTCACTTGCGGTAGGTGTAATGGTTTAGCTGCATCCTTACGGTTTCCCTTATAGATATGTGTCTTTGCTACATCATGTCTAAAGTTCCCTTTACCTGTCAAATACACCTTGTAATCATTAGGTGAAGGGAACACTAGAGTTTCCTGCAGGATGTATTGGATAAGCTCTTCTGCCTTTTCCTCTGCATCTTTAGGTAACTTGTCTTGAGTAGCAAAGGCTGCTCTATAAGCGATAATATCACCGTCGATCAGCACTTTGCCAAATGCCATTAGAAGTCACCCCAGACCATACTGCCATCGTCCTTCTCAAACCCTACGGCCTTAACGTAGGTGAAGCCCATAGCTACAGCAAAGTCTGTGAACAGGTTAGCTAACTGATAGATATCTTCAACGTCCTCACGATAGATTGTGATGTTACCGTTGTAACCATCCTCTTCTGCATCAGCAACCGCTTCTAAGTTTACATTCATTAGGCTACCTCAGTCCATGCACCGATGCTGCTAGTTTCTGCAGGTTCATAGGCTACATGATCTGTAACACCGATAGCGTTCATACGAACACCTGAACCATTAGAGTAAACATCAAAGATGACTTTAGCTTTTGTGCCATTACCTAACGGCCCATCATCCTCAAAGCTCCACCACCGTTTATTATCCTCACCTTGTGTAAGGTCAACGACAGCAATAGGCCCACCATAGTTTACCTCAACAGGCTTACCTTTGTTGTCGGTAAAGGTTTTGATGTTGTCAGAAACTGACCGCTTCATCTTCATGTACTTACCGATGCCAAATTCTGCATCACCATCAGCAATACGTTGACTACCCATGGGGCTTGGGTTTAAGCCCTCTGACAATAACTTGTCGATGTCTTCTTCATTAGTGAAGTATGCGTTCATTACATACTGACCACCTTTGTCTGCAATTTGCTTTGCAATCGTATTCCCATTCGGGTCTCCCATATCTGCATTTTCTGGGAATACTTTAGCATATTGTAAGACCATTTCCATTTCATATCGTGCCATATGACATTTCCTTTCGTCGAGTCTGGTAATTATATATAAGTGCTTTTTTCGCAGTTTGTAACACTAAAGTAGAAATTTATTTTCTAATGGATGTCTGCATATGTTCTTCCGAACTGTGCATCTATCCCAAGTGGTACATTTAGTTGGATTTCTTCGTTTACTTGGTCGATTGCCATAGTCATAATATTTTCTTCTTTGTCCTCATTCCCCTCTTCTACTAAAGTTATAATTTCGTCGTGGAACTGACCGATAGTCTTTAGTCCCATACCACGACATCCCTTAACCCAACTGTCGAAACAGAATACACCTGTACCTTGATTTAGTGTACTGAAACGATCCTTGTCAGACCGTAAACTGTACCAGAATTTAGATACAGGATTCTGTACCCAAGCAGAGCCAAATAGTTCACGAACACGTAGACCTTCTGCCACCTTCTGTACTGACCAGTTACGTGACCAAAAGGCATCTAGCAGTGTCTGTGCCTCAGACTTGCTCATACCTGTCTCACGAGCCAGTTTAGCGGCTCCTACACCATACGTAGCACTGTAGTTTACCACCTTGTAGTTCTTACGTAGTGCCTTAAGGCTACGTTCACCTGAATTGTGTTTGTCGATGTCGTCTTGTGTAACAACACCTGCGTGTTTAGCAAGGTCAAGGTGCGGGTCAAACCCATCCTTAGACATTTCAGCGACATAATCAGGGTCTAATGGTTTCATGTAGTGTCTCTTTGTCGTATCCTCTAACGATGTCATATCAGCACCGCACAGAGTGTAACCTTCAGGTGCAGTTAGACACCCTCTGATTTCTTTTCCGTAGGGTTTATCAACCGATGGCAAGTTGACCAATGGTCGGGCGTGACGAAAGCGTAGGGTGTTAGTGAACCCTGCAACAGTTGCTTGCACGTATCCATCGTTCTCTGTTTCGACCATTGATCTAAGAACTCCAATACGATGAGAAAGAACAGAGAGGCCATCAAGCAAACTAATAGCAGGTTCTTGTTCAACCAGTTCACGTACTGAGGGACAGAGTTCTCCGTCTTTCCGTACTTGTTCCAATTTCCGTTCATCACCAGTTACCTTATCCTTTAGGTATTTGAAGGTACGAGGCTTCCACCCCAAAGAAAAAAGCCAATCTTTGACCTGCTCCACACTATTAGGATTTGCTCGTTCTTCTCCTGTTTTGACCACCATAGACAATGTAGAAATCGGTTGGTGTTCTTGCTTGCATAACTGAACCCATTTTTCGCCGTGACTAGAAAGTGTACCGTCTTTTTTGTACATGACTTTCGGTTTTGTCTTGGTAGTAAATAGATTACGTTTTGGCATAGCATCAGCCAAGGCTTCTGTCTTTTCATGCTTTAGGTCTTCCCATTCCTGTAGATGGGCTTTTGCTTTCTCTACATCTAATTTCCATCGTAGGGTCTCCTGTTCTCTTGCACAATCCATCTTGAACATGAGATAGTCAATAAAGCGATCTTTCTCTCCACTGTCCTGATACAGTTTGTTCAGCTTCAAGTCCAAGTCACGGTGTAACCTTGTGTTGATCTTAACGTCCTCATTACAGCGGTGGGCATACTCTTCGGGTGTTAGGGTATTCCAGTCCTTAATAACTGGTTTAGGCACTCCATAGTCCTCTCCGTAGCCCTCAAGCCCATGTCTCATACGATCATGGTTTAGATACCACGACAAAGGTAGAGTGTCGATCAGACGAGACTTTACTTCAATGCCTAACACTTTTTCCACTGCAGGGATGTCAAACCTGATGATGTTGTGACCAATCAGTGTAGGTGCTTCTGTAAAGAAGATACGCATAGCCTCATAATCATGGGTATGATGCACATTTCCATCGTCCCCCATCCAAGATAACACATGAATCTTTGTTAGTTCGTCTAGTAGACCGTCTGTTTCAATATCGAATACTGGCATGTTTACCATTTCCCATTTTTGCTTAAGTTTTCTTTGGCCCATAAAGGTTGAAGATTAGTGTAATGATTCGCCATTTTAAAATCTTCAGGGTTTTGTAAATCGAAACTGCACAAAGGTCTTATATGATCTATGTGCCAACCTTTAGTCCCGTGATTATTCCATGTCATAGGCTCTCCATTTTCAGGGTTAGGGTAGAATTGATTTTCAAGGTGTTTTATGAGTTCTTGTTTGCTACAGCCAACACTTTTAATAACACTACCCACCTTAATTTGATCTTTACGCCTTAAAATACCGTTTAGGTTTGTCCTTAAAGAGTGAGCAACTTTATATTGAGGGTTGTTTTTTAACCTTTCATAAAACTTCTGATTGTGCTTATCTTTGTATTTTTCATAGTGTTTCTTATCCCATTTTGCCTTTCTGTCTTTATTTCTGTTGATATAATCATTCTTCATTTTGTAAGCGCAAGAGAGGCAGTAGGATTTTTTATTGTTGTGAACCCTTCCTACGAAGTCATTAGGAAATAGTGATAAACACTTTATCTTGTTGCATTTCGAACAGCACCTCTTGTTAAAAGAATACAACTTTTTCCTTACGTGATTTTTCATCCACATATCTGGTGAGTTTTTGTACTTTAAGCAGCTTTTACACACACCTCTCCTGTTTCCAGATTTATCAGCAACAGAAAAACAATCAAACCTTTTAGTTAATTTACAATCCTTACACACCCTTTTAATGATTTGACCCCCTATTGTAATATCACCTTTCATTATATAACCTCTCTTAGTGTAAACGTATCATAGTTGAACCGCATCTTACCTGCTGCACCTTCCTCAGATGATGGACGGTTCTTCTCAATCTTGAGATACGTTGTGTTTCGTTCCTGTAGGTCTTCAGCTTCTTTGTCACGGTACAAGTCGATGATAACTGATGCACGTTGACCAATCATCTTACAATACTTGAAGTCACCGTTCTCGTTAGTGTGACCAATGCTTACGATACCTACGTTTAATTCTGCTGCAAGTTTAGACAGGCGCACTGACAAGTCAGCCAACTGTTGCTCTTTGCTTTCCTCAGACGATCCAGAGATTACATCTTGGATAGGCTCAAAGAAGATAAACTTACAACCACATGCCTGACTAAAGAACCTAATTTGGTCAATCAAATCTTCAGCACTAGCACCATCACCCAAGAAGAACTGATAGAAGTTTTCATCCTTAGTGATGTCTTTGATAGCTTGCACTACATCATCACCACGGTTCTTTAGGTCAATCAAATCCCTACGTGTCAGATTGTCGTTCAGGTGGTACGACACAAGACCAAGTAGTGACCTTAGTTTGGTTTCTTCTAGGTGCCATGCAGCAATCGGTATGCCCTTCTGTAGCATGTTGTATTCTAGATACCGCATTAGTTCTGTCTTACCGATACCTGTAGGTGCTTTGAACACTGTAAAGTGTCCCTGCATCAAACCAAGTATCTTGTCATCCAATGCCTGAATACCTGTCTCTACATAGATATGTTCTGGCGTATCGTGGTACAACGACAGAAACTGATCTGCAGTGTTTAGGATATTCTCTGGTGTATACTTCTTAGCGTTCCACCATGCACTCTTGAACTCTGCTTGCGCACCATTCTGTAGAAACTCATTAGCATCCTTGTATTTGTCATGTGGTACACGATAGACCTTGTTAGGGAATAACTTAGCCATACGATCAGCAAGAGAATTACCTGCATCATCTGTATCGACAGACAGGATGATCTTCTCAAACCCATCTAGCCATTCCTTACAGTTCTCCCAGAGCTTCTTAGATGGCGTAGCAGAGGGTAAAGACACGACAGGGTTAGTGTAGCTGCTCTTAAGCATTTGTGCTACTGACAGGGCATCTAGTTCGCCCTCTGTTACCGTTACCATCTTAGACGATCCAGATGTAAACAGGTTCATGCCGAACAGTTCATCACCTTTGAAACCATCTTTAGTGTAAAAGGCTTTCTCGTCTAAACGACGAACTTTAATTCCACCGCTGGGGTATACATACTCTTGGCGGTCAGGGAATGTCTTTACGCCATAATCTTCCATTGTCGTAGCATTGATACCACGCATGGATTGATAACGACCATCATCCTTACTTTCTATCTTCTTTGGTGTATAGTCAATTACTGCCATATCATTCCAATCATTATTCCCACTGGTGGGGTATTTCTCTTTTGCCCAAGCGAAGGTTTCTCTCTTCGATGGGTAGCCTTGGTTGCAAGCGTGGCACTTCCCATAACCATCAGTGTTGTAACTGAAAGCATCAGAAGAGCCACACGACACATAAGGACACGGTTTGTGTGCTAGTTCTGCCATGTGACTCTCCAGTTTGTTTATGACTTACGACGAGATTTGAACAATACGTTCTTATCACCTTCGCTTGTTAAGGTATCAAGTTGCTCACGTTGTCTACGCATAATGTATAATGTCGCATCAGTCATATTATTAACACCACCTTGGAACTTAGCCATGTTCTTTTCAACAAACCGTTCTGCATATTCCATATTACGATCACAGATAGAACCTAGTGCCTCTTGTTCACCAAACTCATTTGTGTATGGTTTATCCGCAATGTTGATAAATGCTTGTCGTGCAACATAATTCTTTGCGTCTTTGATTGAATTGCCGCCACGTTTGATTAACTTCTTTGCGTTACCTACGGATGGTTTCATGTCCAAATCTAGACATTGTTGCTTTGCTGTGTTCCATACTGCTGAAATAGTTGTCATATCGGGTCTCCTAGTTTACAACTTTAAGTTCTGGTTTCTCTGTCAAGAAGTCTTGTAATTCTGGTTCTACAAGGTCTAACACTTCCTTTAACGACAAAAACCATTTTGCATAGTCTCTTGCGATACTTAATCCTACGTCATCTTGATCATACCCTTCCATTATCTTATCCAGAAGAACTTGTGCAGCATCTTCTGCATTTCCACTGTACCGCTTGCCGTACATCTGTGCGATACCTTTAATTGCACCCATAGCCTCTGACACATTGTAGTCTGGTACAGTTGGCATGGATGCCTTACGTTCTTTTACTTTCTCCGCTGCCTGAAACGGCGTTATCTTTCCCTCATCTAAGTCAGTATTTACATCATTAAACTCAGGCAATGTTCTAGCATCATTGTAATTGGCCTTAGTCTCATTTACCTCTGGTGCAGTCATAGGTTTATCTGACGACACAATTTCTTCACGTAATTCCTCTGGGGCAGATAAAAGTGCTTCGTGTGCCTCTCTACTGAAGTTTTTAGCACTGGAGTGCCAATTACTTTTAATGTACCTGTTCAATTTTGAAGCATAAGAGTAAGAAATTGCACAATCACTGGAAAACTTACCGACAAACCCAGCCATCTTGTTGTTTTCTGACAGGTAAATATCAGCAGCCCTATTCATCCATTCTAGTTTACGATGGAAGGCACTGCCCATATCAACATCAGCTTTCTTAAAACCCTCGACGCACTCATGCCAGTTGTAAACGACATCAGCAGATGCCTTAGCCATAAGTTCATCAAAGTATTCGTCATCATCCATACTTATGTTTCCTTCTATAGTAGTAATAGTATACATAAGACTAAAACTTATGTTTTACAAGGGACACTTGCTTATAAGTGCTTTTTGTTGATTTAGTAACATCACAAATTGTTACGGATTTTTTCGAGTGCTGCTTTTTCGTGTCGTGATACCCACATTTTGTTACGACCCATATGAACACCTACATCATCTTGTGTAAGGTCATCCCAGTATCTCATACGAATGATTGCCCACTCTTCTTGTGTTAAGTTACTAACAGCTACAGTTTGAACCCTAGCAAACCATTCTTTCTGTTCGTACAGGTCTTCTGTCGATGGTGCTTGCGACATATATTCCTCATACTCAACAGCATCAGCATACAATGCTTGATGTAAGGCAGTAGCAGTCCAACCATCAACATCATCATCTGCACTCATTGCCTTGGCTTGATGTGACTTAGGCACTTTGACAGGTGATCTAGACAGATTGTAATACTCATTCATCACTGCTTGTGCATGAGAATACAGCAGGTTCTTGTCAGTTTTACCTTCTGCGACCATTTCTAACACTTTTACGACACCTTCAGACACTAGGTCGTCATACTCTTGTGGATCGTTATATTTCCTCGCTAGGGATCGACACATTTTCATAATATTATCGTTATCCATCGTCATTCTCCACGCAAACTAATTGCATTTGTTCTTTTATCTGCTCTTCATACAATTCAAAACCATAGAAGCAATCATACATAGATTCGTATTCTTCTATAATTTCCACTGAGGGGACACCTTGGTACGCCCAGACTACAACTAATAACCAATTCATTCGTCTTGATCCATCAGTGCTGCCCAAGATACAGGATACAGCTTCAGCATTTCACCATAGATCACAGAGGCTACAATGCGTGTCTCTGCTTGTGTATCCTTGGCACAACGTAACTTACACATGTCTGCCCATGCATCTAGACTTCCAGACCAATACCATGAAGTCATCATGTTCTGTGGTAAGATGGATCGTGCCTGTTCTGGTGAAACACCTTCTTTAATCATCATTTCATATGTCGTCAGTGCATTACGTAAGGTAGCATGGAACATCATCTCAGCCTCTTGGCTAATTTCCATCGGCCCCCCTGAACCCTGCTTAGAGTTTTCAGGTTTCTCACGCCAGTATGGTTCATAGAACTGTGGTTCATGTGTTTTGTATCTACGGCTCACTTCGTTGATTCTCAGAAATTTATGCTTAACAAGTTGTCGTGCTACAAACACAGGTGCGTCAACTTTAAACGTGGCGAAAGCGTGTCCAAATGGGGACGTATGCTTGTGCTTGGCTAGGTAGTTGATTAGACGGATGTCCTTAGTACTGAGGGTACGATGTTCCCCTGAGTGTATCTGACCTACCCAATCTGAGCTGCTGTTATAGGATACTCGTGCGCTGTTGACCACTGTAAGGTCATCACCCATGCTATCCACTAGCTGCACATTGATTTCACCCTTTTTCATTAGGCTGTTCTCCTTTGTGTTTACGTTTTCTGTCAGGGACAGGTTTCTTTTTGTCGGGTACTACCCTTGGTTTGTACTTAGGGTGTCTAAGTGCTTTTGCAATAGGGTTTGGTCTTTTTATTTCCATTCCTTTCTCACTTTCCAGTAAACCCAACACTCTGAGCAATGGTCTTTACCTATGAGCAGGTCGATTAACCACACTAGGTTAGGTCTCTTGTCCTTTTTCCACTGCCAGTTACGAGCAGAGAACGTCTGGTTATTACTGCCCCCTAGTATTACGTTCAACAACACAGATAGGGCAGTGATTAGTCTAAAACAATATCTCGTTATTTTCATCGTATGGACTCCTGTAGTAGCCTTTAGCCATGCACTCTTTGCGTGGGTCTATGATTTCTTCTAGGTCATCTAATTCCGTTGTGGGGATCAACCCCATCATCATTAGTTCATTTTCCATCTGGGGCGGTATAGAATACGTGTGATCCATATTTCCCTGTCTCCTTAAAGTGTTTAGCCCAATAGGGTTTGACGTAGTTTGCATGATAGTGTGTAGCACCAGATGTAATGTCAGGTACAGTACCATTCAAGACATCATACGCAACTAATGTTGCCAATGCCCATGCACGAGGTTCTGTTGGTTTATCAGATTTTCCATCGCAGTACCATGAGAACTGGCATTTGTGTTTACCCTTTTCGTATCCCTGCTTAACGACATCACAGACATTGTTGGGGTATCTATCGGACATTACACGGTTCATTACCACATGGGCTACTGCATATTGTCCGATAGTATGGTCACTACGTGCCTCGTGATACACATTCATCGCAAGGCACATGAGAACACTGGTCATCATTGGGTGATACCTACCACTCGTGATGGATCGAAAGAACGCCACTGGTCTGTATCAAGATCGTGAACGACAATCACTGATGGTTCACCGAACTTTGGTTTCTCTGGGCGTGGCATGACTGCGTTCATAGACCGCCATGATTCGTCCTTCTTAAGAAATGTTACACGGAATGGGTTGTCGAACCCGATTTTCTCTAGTGTTTCTAGTACGTTACGCTTTGACTTGAACATGTGATTCTCCTTTACTGTTCCTGTTTAAGACTATACGGAATAAATCTTTCTCCGTCAAGTGCCTTTAGTTCAAATTCGCAAGTTTCTTGCAAGTGTTCTGCACGTAGTAGTGCAGCCACACGACCATACTTGCGACCAACCCATAGGGGTGTAATGGAATGGTCTTTGTGTAAGATAGATATGATATAGTGATTAGTCATCGTATCCATAATCTTTTTCTCCGTAAGGCTGTGTTTCGTAACCATTGAGATATGCTTCCTTTTCAAATTGTCCGTATCCATAACGTAGGCGGGGTTGACGACCATAATATGCGTCCATTGCACCTACTTCGTATGCTTCCTGTGTCAGGTCTTCGATCATGTCTTTTACTTTAGCCATGTTTCTTATGTCCTCTTCTGTATAGTAATACCATTGTCCGTCTTCACCTACATATGCTTCTCCAACTTTCATTATGATTCTCCTATAGCTTTACGTCTGATTGATTCGTACTCTACATCATCCAGCAGATTAGTCAAGTAGTCTTTTATGACCTTTACGTCATCCTTCAACTGGTCAATATCGTTCTTGGCATCTTCCAGATATTCAAACAGACTCTTAAGTTTGTCTTCTTTAGTCCACGAGAAATCAGAACTGTGGTTTACGTTGATCCCACGTTCAGCATCCTGACGAGATTTCTCTGCACGACAAATAACATTGTGTAGGTCACTGTCGATCTCTTTGATTTGCTTGATGATGGTTTCCATTTTATTTTCCTTTCCTAATTTCCACTGCGGGGGTCTAACGAATCAATACCATATTTCCACTGTGGGGGTCAACTCTTAATTTCCACTGGAGGGGGTATTCCTTATTTCCACTGGAGGGGTACTACCCAAAATTCCAGTCGTATATCCGAATTTGCCCGAATCAATACGAAAGGGTAGGTTCGCTATACCAAAGGGTAGGTCAATAGTACGAAAGTATAGGTTGACAGGATATTTGGTATATATACCGATTCGGGTAGTGATTCGTATATCCGAATGTGCCGTCAATATCTCAAAAGTATAGTTGACAAGAGAATCAGGATAGTGTGGTAAATTTACTACATGATTCGTATGAATTTGAGATTGACTCGATTTAACGCTTGTAGAATCGCTTGCAATGGTGCAGCCGATTGATTCGGTATACAATTGTTTACAATTGACTCGCATAGTTCGACTCCGTTCAGAATCCGACAAAATGGAATCCGAAATATTGTTATTTGATTCGATTATGGCAAAGCTGCTAGGAATCGTGTCAATTGCAATTTTTGCAATGCAGCCATGCATTTAATGCATAGTTCTTTTGTTCTGCTTTTGTTTCATGCTTTATAATATATATATAATTTTTTGCTAATTGTTTGACTCTTGCGACGAATCGCTGCAAGGTAATTTTAGAAACAAATTAATGGAGTCGAACTTATGAAAAATTTTGTCCTACAAGCTGCAGCTTTTATCGTTTGGTGCTTTGTGCTGGTAATCATTACTTTTGCGCCATTTATCTTTGATACCGCAGAAGCTATTGCGGCAATGCTATGTGCTGCAATTGCAGCGTTTGGAATCTTTACTGTAATGTTTTGGGAGTCAATGTAATGGTTAATCAATTGACCAAAGAAACAGCAACAATTCCAAACTTGATCAAGGTAGCAGAATACTATCTTGAAACATCAACGGATGAAAAAGAGATAGAGAATCTTAAATATTGGATTGCTTACTTTAAAGAACAACAGAAAAACATGGAGTCGAAATAATGGCAATTTATAATGGATATAAAAGCAAAGCTGCAGCTAAACGTGATTTAAAAGCTGCTGGTTTTAATTTCTCAACAGCTTTGGGAAAACCAGAGTCTAGTCCAAAGCTTGTTAAAAGTAAGCTGGTAAATGTTTTATCTGCGCCGCACAATTTGTCACCAGCAAAAGAAGCTGCAAAATATTATAAAACCAATTGGAATCTTTGTGCGCAAGCTTCTGCTGGCTGTATAGAAGCTTGTTTGCATACTGCTGGTAATCCGATTTATTTAGAAGCAAAGATTAGGGCAAGATTAGAAAGAACTAAAGCTTTTATGACAATGCGCAAAGCTTATGTTGCGTTAATGGCATTTGAACTAGAAGCTTTAGAGATTAGGGCAAAGAAGCTTAATATGATTGCAGCTTGGCGTCCTAATACTACAAGCGATTATCCGTTCCATACTGTCGGATTAACTGTAAACTATAAACCAGTTAAAAGCTTAATCCATGCTTTCCCTAATATCCAAGCTTATGACTATACAAAGATAACAAAGAAAGCTTTGCAGTTTAGTGCTGGTTTATTGCCTAGCAATTACCATATTACTTTTAGTAAATCAGAATCCAACTGGCTGGATTGCATGAAAGTATTAAAAGCTGGTGGCAATGTTGCTGCTGTCTTTGCTGGTCAATTGCCCGACTCCTATGCTGGTTTCAAGGTAATCAATGGTGATGAATCGGATGCTAGGTTTCTAGACAAAGCGAATGTGATTGTAGGACTAAAAGCAAAAGGTAAAGCTAAACATGATGAATCGGGATTCACTATTAGAGAACTGGAGTCAGTGTAATGGATAAGGCGCAAGTATTAGCAGAGTCGTTTGGATATAGTGACTCTTTCGATTGTCTGGAGTCGTCAATGTTTGACTCCATAGCACCAGCAATTTGTATGAATCCTAATTGTGACTATACGACAGAACTGGAACCAGACTCGACTCGTGGGTTTTGTGAATGTTGCAATACTAATTCTGTCGCAAGTATTATGGTGCTTTGCGGCGTAATTTAAGGCCACAGAATAGCGTTAAAGCAATGAGGCGGGGTAATACCCGCCTTTTCTTTTGCCCTATCCAGCGGGCTTTATATTGGCTGTCTGGACATATGTTATATTATAACAATTTCAATTGCTTGTTAGTCGTTTGAATTTAAACAAGCGTTTAAAATCTTAAATAGTCATTTAGTAAACGATTCGTATGGGTGCTGCCGATTCGCCCTGATTCGTCAATGATTCTTTTTGATTATACCCAAATTAATACCAAAGTGTTGCATTTATGTCACATAACGACAGAATGATCACAAATTGTTACAAAATGTAATTAGGTGTTGACATTTGATGGGACCCTCTGTATAATACACAAATCGATTCGGTGCGGGAG
>Ga0209929_1000317_pt1 | contig 18360 bp, 19 predicted proteins | sample SalPon2_C_H2O_MG_2_FD_185731 | JGI IMG/M metagenome (GOLD analysis project Ga0209929, IMG submission 185731) | Salt pond water microbial communities from South San Francisco under conditions of wetland restoration - Salt Pond MetaG SF2_C_H2O_MG... ... | reverse complement strand
GGCTGAAACAGCTACTGGAGGTAATGTAACTATTGGTTCATCAACAGTAGGGGGTTCTGAACTTTTAACTGGTAATGTGTCCTTTGCTCGTTTAGCTCATGCAACTCGCTACCGTTCTGAATCAATTCAACCAATTGGTAATACTTCAGCACTTACTATTCAATCTGGAGCTCCACTTGGATCTATCGATCAAACTGATACACTTTCTATAAGAGTTTTTGACTCTCCTACTTCAACTCTTGATCGTTTTACATCGATGATAGATCGTAAACCTGACAACGGAATTGAGTCACAGCGTCAATTTGATGTTACGACTTTTACTTCACAGGCAGGTTATGAGAAACGTCGCTTAAAGTCTCGTCGCTCTAAGCGAAACTATCAACTTTCATATACAGCAATAACTGGTGTTGAAAAAACTGCGATTGAAAACTTTTATAATGCTAGAAGCGGAGAATTTGAATCATTCAGTTTTGACTTGGCACACATCAATGAAACTGGTACAATAACTACAAGATTTTCAGGCCCCCTTTCTATTGAACAAACCTATTCTACAGGCTCACGGTTAATTGATAACTATTATACTGTATCGTTTACACTTCAAGAGGTTTTTGACTAATGAGCGCTCGTGCTTATGATGTGATTTTAACAGTTGATGATGCTTCTGGGTTCCAAAGTACTAATTCTATTATTGGAGTTACTACTGGAACAACAGGTATAATTGCAAACGTTGATACTTCTACAAATCAGCTAAAAGTTAAACTCAATAACCTTCAACAAGAGTTTTCTTCGTCAGAAGATATTCAATCAAACACTATTAGTACTCAAACTGTTATAGAAGCTGATAATTACTATTTTGATATAACAAACGCAGAGGTTCAGTCAGATAATCAAAATAGAGTATTAATTACAACTCGACACCCACATAGCATTCCTTCATCAGCTATTGACGCTAATCCTACTTTTGGGAATACTCTTATTCCTGCACCCACAACTGTAACTATTTCTGATGTTGGTGGCATGACTGAAATTAATGGTAGTAAATCGGTGGTTGGTGTTGGTAGAAGAACTGTAGCTTTAGCTGAGATTCTTGTCAGCAATGCTGCGGGTACTTCATATGGGTACACTGATGGAAGTGGTTACAGTGCTTATACAAGTGGAGGCAAACTAGTTACTCCTTCATTAGAAGGGGACGGATTATTAACAACTGCTAATACTTATTTAAGTAATGTTTATGCTGGTAATGTTACAACTGCTACAGCTACAATATCTTCTATTGCTCAAAGTGCATTTAAAGCCGAAAAAAATGCTTTTACTCAAAATCCTGTTGTTCGATTATACTCTATTTATTATCCTGGTGAGTGGTATCCACCAAATAAATCTGGCAATCCTACAGGTCAAGGAGCTGGTCGAGCATGGCCTGTTGATTTTCCTATTCGGTTTGCAGAGATTGTTGGAGATCTAACTTCAGATATACTTTACAATGTTTCTTACGGCGGTACTTCTTTCATACCGTTTCCAGTAAATTCATCAACAATTTCTCAAGGCTCTGAAGGCGCTATTGAAGAAGTTACTATTGATATTTTTAACGTGGACAATATTATTACTAGATTAGTTGAAGATCCTTTTATAACAGGTAATAACTCTTCTAACTCTGTTGTGGCATTAGTTAATGGTGAATTTGTTCACGGAATTGATCCCCGAACTGTTGACGCAGATCCCTCTGATGTAGGTTCAGTAGGAGATGAAGCGTTTGATTCTTTAACTCGTGCTCGTGCTAATGGACTTAGTTTTTCTCAATCTATTATCGATTCGACCTATGGAAAAGCAAATGCATCTTTTACAAGAACAGAGACTTTATCTGTAGGAGGTACGTGGACAGAACAAAAATCAGATTCTCGTGATTTACTAGGAGGAATAGTAGAAATACAAACAACATTTGCAAACTTTTTAGATTATTGGCCAGAATATAGCTCAGTTCAATCAGTTAATTCGAATGTAATTGAAGTTTATAATACCCTTCCATACAGAGTAGGTGATAATGTTAAGTCCTCTACAGGAGATACCGAAGCAACAATTCAATCTATTGAGAGAAATTCTTTTTTATTTTTATCTAACGAGCTTGATGCAAATACCTCATTTGGATCAGCAATTTATATTATTAATAGCGAAGCTGATTCAGAGTCTTACATAGAAGATAGATTTAAAATTGATCAACTAGAAAAATTAAATGACTCTGTTGCTACCTTTAATTTAATTTCATGGCTTCAATATTTTAAACTTCAAACTCCAAAACGCAAATATTATAAAAATACATGTCAATGGACTTATAAAGGTGCTGAGTGTCAGTATCCTGGTCCAGCAGGTGGTACCATTCCTGGAACCTCCTTATCTGCCAATTCAAATCCTATTGCCGCAAATAACCAAATAGCTTCTGACGCTTCAGGCGATGTTTGTGGCAAATCAATTCTTTCTTGTACACTTCGTAATAATCAAATACATTTTGGCGGTTTCCCTTCCACTGGGAGAACTATTCCTCGTGTCTGATTCAAGATGCATACTTCCATGGATTCATCAATACGGTGACTTATCAGGTCATTACGGTGTTTGTTGTTTTTCAATTTATCACGAAGAAGGTAATACTTTTGCAAAAGGTCAATCACCAATAGAGGCTTTTAATCATCCTTTTATGAAATCTACTAGGGTAGAAATGCTTAAGGGAAATCAACCTTCTGCATGTAAAATTTGTTATGACTGGGAGAAGAATGGTATTCAGAGTCATCGTCTTAAAATGAATAATAGATTTTCTCATTATTCTTTTAAATATGATGAAACTGAAAAAGACGGATTTGTAACTACTCCACCGATTTATATTGATTTTAGATTCGGAAACCTGTGTAACTTTAAATGTAGAATGTGTGGTTCATTCTCTTCTTCTTCTTGGTCAAAAGAAGCAAAGTTTCATGGGTTCATGAAAGAGACTGACCCTAATCATTTTGATTATTGGACAGATAATAACAATTTTTGGAATGATATTGAAGTAATTAAGAAGTATATTAGAGTTATATATTTTGCAGGCGGTGAGCCTTTTGTTCAAGAAGGTCATTATAAGATGCTAGAATTTTTAGTTAAAAACGATTGTAGTAAAAATATCGAATTAACTTACAATACTAATTTATCTTATAACGGAATTTTTAAAAGTTACAACATAGAAGATTTATGGAAAGATTTTAAAAAAGTAGATCTTTGGCCTAGTATTGAAGGGTATAAGCTCAGAGCAGAGTACGGCAGAAAAGGATTAGAATGGTCCTTATTTGAATCAAATGTTAAAAGATTTTTACCTTATATTTCTACATTTTCCATTGTAAGCAGTGTCTATTCTATTTCATCTAATTTTGATTTGCTTAAATGGATTAAAAAATTAGGTAAAGATTTTAATATTACTAATTTAGTACACCCTAATTATCTTTCATCTAGTATTTTAGATCAAGAAACAAAAAAAGTTGTAATTTCAAGTTATAAAGAGTTTTTAAGAGATAACGTAAATATTTTTAGTAAATACGAAGTAAATACTATTTTTGATTCTCTTAGACATATGCAAGCAAATGATGATTCTCACTTAGCTCAAGAATTTAAGCAATATAATAAAATACTTGATTTATATAGAAACGAATCTTTTGAAACTACTTTTCCTGAGTTAGCAGAATGGTACAGAAATATCTAGGAATTAAACATGAATACGGAGAGACTGATTGTATTGAATTAATTCGTAAATTCTATATAAAAGAACTATCAATTGACTTTCCCCTACCTTCCTATCCTAAATCTAGAGATTGGATGAAGCAATTTACAACTAATCATGTTGATGAATGGGCTTCAACGTGTGCTGTAAAAGTAAAATTGACAGAAGCAAAAAACTATGATGTAATAGCTTTTAGATCAATAAAATCAAATTTAATAACACATTTTGGTTTGTTTTTAGCACCGACACAAATGCTTCACATAGAGGAGGGGGGTATCTCACGTGTTGAAACTTTATCTCAATATTGGGTAGAGAGACTGCATGCCTTTTATCGCCATGAATCAATGGTATGAAAAATATATAAATATTCCCTATAAATTATTTAGCACAGATCCTGATGAGGGGTTAGATTGTTGTACTTTAATGGCCTATATCTTTAAGCAAGAACTTGGTATAACAATTCCGTATACTACTAGTGATTTACTAAAAATAGCTGATGATGAATGGTATATGAAAAGCCATGATCAGCATATTTTAGACTTATCTAATAACGGAGATTGGATTGAGGTAGAAGATTTAGAGAAATTTGATTTAATCTTAATGTGTGTAGGTTCTACAAATGTTGTAAATCACGTTGCAATGTATTTAGGAAATAATAAAATTTTACAAATGTTATTTAATAGAAATAGCGATGTGTATGATTATCATAGATATTTTAAACAATATACAATAAAGAAAGTAAGATGGAAAAATTTAAAAAATTAACTGAAGATATGAATAATCACTCTTTAAGAGATTATCCACGTGAAGCTGTTGGAATCATTACTAAAGATTTTACATATGTGCCGTGTGAAAATATTAGTGAGCACCCTTTATACACTTTTATATTAGATCCTGCTGCTTTAGTTAAATATGATGATAATATTTGGGGCATATTTCATTCACATCCTGGAGATGAAAATCCCATTCCAAGTTCTGAAGATAAAGATAGTGCTACTTTTCAACAGTATAAATTTTTAGTTGGGTTTAATAATAAATTTAATATATACTGGTACAATAAAAATATTGACGCTCTTATGTTTGAAAGATTTGAGGAAAAACACCTTGTTAACTAAGATAAATATACATTCATCATTTTCTCACTTGTTCTCACAACGAGAGTTACGTGCTGATTTATCACGTTATGATGACTTACCTAGATATCTTGGTTCTATGCATCCAAGATTTGCTGAATATGCGAAAAAAATATATTTAGAAGAGGTAGAAGATGGTTATGTTATATTAGATAAAAACTTAAACCTGATTACTGATGATAGTTTATTAATTAAAAAAATTAAAAAAGATGATGAATTTTATTTAGTTCCTTCAATAACTGGAGGAGGTGGTAAACGTTTAGGTAATTTGGTAAAAGTAGCTGCTATTGCTACGGCAGCTTATTTTGCTTTTCCTTATATAGCAAGTGCTTTTGCTCCCACTGCTGGCTCATCTGCTGTTGCAGCTTCTGGAGCTACAGGAGCGACTGTTGGTGCAGAAGCAGGAAGAACGATAGCTATGAGTACTACTCTTGCACCAACTTCTGCTGCTGCTGCTACTGCTACTAGTGCTGGATTAGGTATTTCTGCTTCAACTCTAGCACTTAATGCTGGACTTGCGTTAGTTACTTCGTTATTTACTCAAAAACCAGAATCTCTCAGTTCTGTTGATCAGCAAGTTCGTCAAAATAATATGTTTGGTTCACTTCAAAATACTATTGATTCTGGAACTCCTATTCCATTAGTATATGGGATGCATAGAGTAGCTGGGCAATTTATTAGTGGATACGTTGACTCAATTGATCATGGTAAGAACGATGAAGTAGCTGTATTTGATCAATTTATACCAGGAGCTATATAATGGTAGATAATTATCTAGTCCATGATAGAAAAAAAGTGCCACTAATTAAAGGTGCAATCGGAGGTGGCGGTCGTAGAGGCGGTAATTATTCCGAAGAACCTAATAGCTTATTTTCAACAGATTTTTTATATATATTAACTGCTTTAGGTGAAGGTCCTCTATACAGAATAAATCCAAACGGTCCTCAAGATATAGAAGTATCAGATAGCTCAATTGATGATTTAATCAAAATTAATGGTGATGGGTCTGAAAATCCTGAAGTGTTTAAAACATTATCAACTACTGGCACATTAACTCAAAATGCATTAACAAAGTTTGGAGAACAAACTATATCACCACAACTTTTTGCATCGCCTGTTAATCTAAAAAAAGGGAATGTAGACGGTGTACCAAAAACAGAAATATTATTACAAGACACCAGTTCAAGTGATTGGGATGAATTAAAATTTAATTTTGTAGTAAACGCTCTTCAAAAACAGCAAAATGATGGAAATATTGTTAAACACACAATAACTGTAAGAGTTAGAGTTTATGACAACACTGGAACTGTTTTAATTAGAGAAAAAGAACATACTGTAAAAGGAAAAACAACAGTACCTTACAAATTTTCTATTTTGATACCTATCCCAGATGAGTATAAAAGTTCTTCTGGGTATAAATTTTCAATAGATAAAACTTCTGATGAATCTACAGATGCAAGAGTACAATCTAATATTCAAGTTGTAGGATGGGATGAGATAAGAAATGACCCGCAAGCTTATCCTAGAACCGCTTTGATAGGTTATGCTTTAAAAGCGTTTAATGAGCATCAAGGCGGTATCCCAAATATTACTTCGCTTGTAAAAGGATTATTGGTAAAAGTTCCTTCAAACTACAATCAGCCAATTTTAACAAATGGTCAAATAGATTGGCGAGAAGTTGAATTAGCTGAAAGTGGTGGGAGTAGTTATACTTCTCAAGGATACTCATTGCAAAAAACAGGAAATGACGTTAAACTTACTGATGCTAATCCTCAAATTTATGTTGGAACATGGGATGGAACTTTTGTTTATTCTTGGACTCAGAATCCTGTTTGGATCATATATGATATATTAACAAATACAAGTTATGGATTAGGAATACCAGAAGATAATATTGATAAGTATAAGTTCTATCAAATTGCTCAATACTGTGATGCATGTGATGAAATTACTGGAAAATTTATAGGCGTTGATGGTCAAGCAGATGGTTCTTTTAGGCATAAACCACGTGACCTATATACTAAAGTAAAAGAAACTCTTATTGGCGTGCCTGAAGGAACACAGATAAAAGAAAGAAGATTTGTAACTGATATTCTCATTTCGGATCCTCGACAAAGTTTAGAAGTAATTCAATCTATTTGTGCTTCTTTTAGAGCAGCTTTAGTTCAATCTTTTGGTAAGATTTCTATAGCTATAGATCGACCAGATCAATATCCTTCAATGATGTTCAATGAAACTAATATTAAATCAGGTTCTTTTCAGATAAGTGGTGGTCGAGAGAGTGATATTGTAACAGGTGTTGAAGTAAGTTATATTGAACCTTCAAATCATTATAAAAGAGAAGTAGCTAGAATTGACTCAGTTGAGTCTAATGATGGTTCTTTAAGAGCATCTATTGAAAATATTCAATCACTAGATCTTCCAGGAGTTACTCGTAGAAGCCAGGCACTTCGTTTTGCTCAATATCAAATAGCTGCATCAAGATATCTACGTAGAACAATTTCATTTACAACTTCAACAGATGCTCTTAATCTATCTCCAGGTGACTTAATATCAGTTTCTCAAAACATGACAGGTATAAACTATGGATTTGGAGGAAAAGTATCTTCTAACTCATCTGTAAGTGATCCTGATGCAAACGTAATAATAGAACATTTTACTTCTCCAAGTCTTCAAACTACAACTTTTACCGCTAATACTTATCCTCTTGCGTTGAGAATAATAAAACCTGATAGTGAAAGAATGGACTTGTATATAGTTAGCAATTCTGATTTTACTCTGGATACTACTGATAATGTTGGAAGTGGTGTAGACATAGCAGAAGTAAAAGTTATAGGTAGGTTCAACCCAATCACTAAGTCTATAGACAGTATAACTACTTGGTCAGCTAACACTGTTCCTTCTGTCGGAGATCTGTGGAGTTTTGGAGAGTGGGAAAATACAGGAGATTTTTATACTAACAAAGCAGGTAAATTATTTACTGTCTCTGAGCTTGAGCGTGAACCAGACGGTGAAGTAAATGTTATTGCTAAAGAATATATTTCAAATGTGTATGTAGACTCTGATACATTTATTGATTATACACCTACTGCATACATTGATGTAGAGAGTCCCTTTATTGCTCCACCTCCTCCGGTTTTTTCTTTTCAAAAACAACTTAGACGCAGAGGCGATGGAAGTATTGCTTTTGATGGTGTAATTGATAATAAAACTGACAGACTAGGGTACATTCAAGAATATAGAACTGAATATGAATTAGCTGTTCCTGAAGGTTCAACTCTGATAACTAACACCAGTATTTTTCCATTGACTTTAACAGTAGATAATTCTTCTGCTATTTCAGATGGTTCAATTCAATCTACTATTACAGGTAAATCGGGTTTTTCGAGTTTTGTAGGCGAAATTAAACTGTTATGCAATTCATATAGTGTGGTTGACAATGGTGATGGTTCTAGTAATGTAAGACTAACTGTTGAAGGTTTAAATGTATGCTTTGATGAAAATATATTTAAACATGTTCTAGAAGTAAATGATGATGCTGTATTTTTAGGATTAAAAGGTGATGATTTTGTAACTATTCCTTTAAAAGAAAAAGCCTCTAAAAATAGTTTAAGAAATTTTATTGCTTTTGCAGATGATACTGTAGAAGTATCTGCAAACATTGTTACATTTGATAAAACCGTAGATACTATTGATATTGAAAACGTAACAACAGGTGATACTGCTATTGTAAATCTTTTAGCTGATCTTCCTTTTTACGTAAAAATTAACCAGGTGCTTGATTCAAGGTTCTTTGACAATTCATCGTTCTACGTAAGTGGGACTAATAAAAAGTTTGAACTAGCAAATACTTTTGGAGACACACATAGTGGTTTTATTGAGCTTCCTGTTCGTCCTAGAAATAAAAAGTTTATACGCTTTTATGTAGATGGAATTGAGAAGTCAGCAGGTCAATTTACTTATAATAAGAACGATACAACTTCCTTAAAAGCAAATATTGGTTACACAACTACTGCTGGTGAGACATCTTACCGTGTAGAACTAGATCATTACACTGTTCCAGCTATAGAAGTTGGAGATAATGTTCAAACTTTTGCAGGTAATATATTCTCAGTAGTAAACACTAGCTTTGACCCTGCAAGTGCTACTTATAACGCAGCTTTGACCTCCAACTCTATTTATAGAATAGAGCTTTTTGAAACACCAACAGCAAATCTATTTGGAAGTTACTTTGTTAACATAGCACAAAACCCTGTAGGAACAATAAATAATGTTTCAAGTAATGTTTGCACATTTGACTACGATACTTCTGTATATCCAGGATCTTTTAACCTAGCTAACTCAGGAATTTATGATTTACAAGTATCAAGTGATTACGACAGACTTTTTATAGCTGAAGATCAAATAATAAGAGACTTACCGTTTGGAGTAACTTCTGTAAGGGCTAGGAATATAAATGCATTTCAACGAGCAAGTCCTTACGTTGAAAAATCTGTTACGGTATCGCCTTTACCTATTAAAAAGGTAGAAGGCTTGACTGTTACCGAATCATTATATAGAGAGCAGACTGGTGGTGTAGCTGTTCGAATTACTCTTTCTTTTGATCATATTACAGGACAAGAAGTAACTGACTATGAAATTTCTTATCGTATTGCACAAGTTGATGCTGTTGGAACAGATGATGGTGGTACACAATTAACTTCATTCAACACAGTTAAAGTTTCAGCAACAGGTGTTGAAGATGATGGAAAAATAAGATTTACTGTTGACGGTATTAATCGCGGTGCAACGTCAGCTACTAACTCAGCAATATTTAGAGTCACCCCTCTTAATAAAGACTTAAAAGGTGTTACTACTACCATTGAATCTTCAATCTTAGGTAAAACCTCAAAACCACAAAACATCTTTAATTTTACAGGCGGTCAACAAACAGACCAGATTACTTTTTTCTGGGAATACGTAAGAGAAAATGATGAATTAGTAGATCTTGATCTTAAAGAAGTTGTGATCAAACGAGTTCAAGGAACTGTTACCGCCTCTCTAGAAAACTTTGTTTTAGCAATTCCTTACGTTACTGTAGCAGCTAGTGTTAATCGTAAATCAGTTCCAATTGATCAGTTTGGTACGTTTACCTATTTAGCTAGAACTCGTGATACTAGCGGTAATTTTTCTGAAAGTGTCGCGTCTATTACTATTACTACTTCTAGACCACAAAGAACTTCAGTCGTAGCAGCGTATAACGAAGATAGTCCTGCTACAGATTTTACTCTTATAACTAATCGTAACTCTGATGAAGAAAACTTCCCATCCTTTGCTAATTCTAATAATGGTGGACTGTCATATCCTTCACAACCTTCTTCTTTAGTTGATAATGCAAACGGTACTTCTATTGGTTTCAGTGCAATCAGCGGATCTCCAACAGACTTATTAGCTGATGGTACCGCTACATATATCACACAAATAAGAGATTTTGGAGCAACTGTAACAGGTCAAATATCAATTGATATTCAGGGGACTCAGGCTGTTGAAACTACATGGAACGATCAACATGACCATATTATTGAGAGTGTTACTGAGGCTTCAGGAAGTAGTGATGAACTTAAGGATTCGTCTTTTGGGGGTATAGGCCATATTGTAGGATTTGCTAATTCTGAACCTCTGAATTTCAGATATGATTCTAATAATAAAACACTCGCAAGCGGGGGATCTTCAGGTAATGTTTACGCAATTCATCTTCACGGCAATTTTGTCAATGATGAATCTAATGCTAATGTATTCGCTCTCATAGCAGGAACTATTGATGCTGATACAATTAAACTAGGTAACACATTTTTTGCAAATGGCGAATCTACAGGAGGTAACACTTATGCAAATCTTGCAGTAGCAGGCACTTCATACTATCTGGTTGACTTAAAACAGTATTCGGATTTTGGTTCAACAGAAACTTTTGCTGGAGATTTAGGGGCTTTGTCTACTCAAGTATTTATTCGTACTACTACTGCAGATAACACGATATTATACTATTCAAATGGTAATGTTAATGTAGCAGCGTTTGGATCAACAGGCGTAAATGAAGAATTTATTCCATACGAAGCTGGAACCCGTACTTTTAGGCAGTTCCAAATAAAATTTGTTGTAAACAATACTGAGGAGGATCAATTTGACTTTACATTAGATCAGTTTCGTTATACAGTAGATAAAGAACAGACTATTTTTTCGAACACCGCAGTTTACGATTCGGCAACTAAAACAGTTGATTATACGAGCTCTAGCTTTATATCTAGACCAGTTATATCAATTCAACCTATTGATACTGTAACTTCTCAAACAGCTATTGTTACTGCTGGGTCAAACACAGAAGTTAGTTTTAAACTGTATGATGTAGAAAATAACTCTTTGGTTCCAACTGATCAAGGTGTTCTAGTTCAGATTACAGCAACAGGGGTATAAATGGCATTACAAGACTCAAATACATATATTGAAGTTACGTCTGGAACGTCTCTTAATGTTTCTCGATCACAGTTCAATAATTCTCTCCGCTCTTTATTAACTAATTTTAAATCACCAGCTGTTGTTGATACAGAAAACATTACAGCAGCAGGTGTTGGAATCGGTGAACTAGATGGTATGTTATATAGAAGTGCGACTACTAACGCACTTTATATTTCTGACTCTATTCATGTAAAGTCTTCTCCTGTTGGTGGTAATTTTACTCGTGTTGGTATTGGTAATCGTGTTGAGAATGGGATTACAGCTCTTACTGCAAACATTGCATCTTATGAAATCGGTGAGCTTGTCGCAACTCCATCAGCTTCTGGTGCTCTTTCTGCAAATGCTCGACTTTATTTAATTTCTGCTAATAACGGCACAATGGCTGATGTAGTAGATGTAGGCATACCGCCAACTAATGGCTCAATACAAAATACCATGCTCGGAGTTGGATCAGTTGATCTAGGTCGTGTAAATTTTGCTAAAGTTGGTTTCAGACTTGATTCTTTTGATGGCGTCAGTGATTGGGAATCTAATACAACAATGCGAGTATCAGCTTTAGCAGGCGTTAATACTTCTATCGGTTTAGGCACTCTTAACAACGGCAACGTGGCTATAGTTCACAGAACTGATGCAGCGGCAACTTCATCACTCAATGGCATGCATGTGATGAAAACTCCAGGCAATTATGCCAACCTAGCAGCAGCTACCTTAAGTCAAAACTCTATTCAGAACAGTCCTACATCTACTCCTGCTCCGCTTTTGCCTGCAGGTTCTGTTATAATGTGGAGTGGTTCTTCAGCTCCAACAGGCTGGTTATTGTGTGATGGTTCTAATATAAGCAGAACAACTTATGCATCTTTGTTTGCAATTGCAGGCACAGCTTATGGAGTTGGGGATGGATCTACAACTTTTGGACTTCCTGATTTAAGAGATAGATTTCCTCTAGGTAAAGGAACAAATAATAGTACTCTTGGTGCAGAAACAGGTTCCGTAAGTGCAAGTTCTGTAATAACAACTGCTGCAGATGGTGATGGAGATTTAACTATAGGCACTACCTCAGTTGCCGCAACAGCAAAAGATTCTACTTCTACAACTGTTGTAAACTCTGTGACACAAGCTTCTCATACTCATTCAGTTACTGTTCCATCCTCTGTTGTGAACTATATTATAAAAACTTAATAGGAGATATTATGAATTACTATATTAAGGTAAACATTGCAGAACGTGGAGAGAATCCTTTCGCATATTTTGCGATTAAGGATTATGATAAAGGTAAGAGAGCACCTTTAATTTCTCGCCATTTTCCTCTTGATTTAATCTCAGAGCATGAACCTCGTTTAATGGAGTTTGTAGAAGGGGATATTGATAATGCTTATCTAGAAATAAAAAAATCAGCAACTGTAAATCAAGTATCTGAAGATGGTTTTACTTGTGGAGAACTATCAGAAGATGCGGTGGATTTTTTAACTAACCTTACAAAAATCATCTGTTTAGAAGAAAAATATGATGAACTGTTGGCTCCTCCTTCTGTAGACCAACAAGTAGAAGATTTTATTAAAGAGTTTTTTGATCCTGAAGATAACGAACTTGAAAATTTAGACGATGAAAAACCTCTTGAACAAAAAGACTTTTTAGCGCAGTTTTTTGCAGAGCTTGAAGAAGAGTCTGACGAAGCGGAGAAATAATGTCCCTTACACGTATTACCTCTAGTGTTATTAGTTCAAATGTAATTACTTCTGATTTACTTCAGAATAGTATTATACAAGCACGACATATTCAGCCAGGAGCTATTACTACAGATTTATTGGTGGCTAGTGGTAATGCTGCAGCTGTTGAGATTAGAGTTAATGCAAACCTTGATATTGTACAAGATAACGTAGCAGCTCTTGTAACAGGCTTAGACGGCGCAAACACTAATATTGATACTGTTCAGGGTAATGTTTATACCGATTTTACTACTCTTACAGGCTTAATTGATGTTGTACAAGATAATGTAGTATTTGCAGAAAGTAATGTTTCAGCAGTTGAAACTCGTAGAGATACTAATACTATAATCTTTACTGATGCGTTTACAGGAACTAACGCAGCTGTTACAGCAATTACCGACGGATCAACAGAGTTTAGTGTAAACAAAATCTTTCAACAAAATGTAATAATTCAAGGTAACTTAATTGTTGTTGGTTCTCAAGTTGATTTGGGTGTGGGCACAGCTACAATTGATGATAATTTTATTGTAGTTTCTGCAAACTTAACAGGAACTCCAGCTACTGACTCTGGTATTATTGTTAATCGTGGTTCTGAAGGTAATGTATTTATCGGTGATCATATTGAAGAAGATGGTGTTGTATTTGCACTTTCACAATCGCCTCACGACAATGCTACTATCTCAATTCAAGAATATTTAGATGTTCATGGTAACGCCTTTCATGCAAACTCTGGTCTTAATTTTAGTCGTGTTCACTTTGGACATCAGGATGATGAGTCTACAGGTATTATAGCTGATACAACAAATAATCACATTAAGTTTATCATAGGCGGAACAGAAGTAGCTAATATTGATGCACAAGCAAATTTAGCTCTTAATGATGGTAGACTTACAGGCAATCCAAACGCTGATGGCGACCGAAATGCTATTGATTTAGATGTTGATGAAGAAGCTGATGTTATTAATTCTGTTTCTATTGAGTCTGTCAACTCAATCTTTTTTCTAATTGATAAAAATGATAACGGCGATAATCCTAATGCGTATATAGGAGTGTTTAATGACGTAGCAGATTTAAGCGCTTCTACTCGTGAAACTGCTATTTTCTCTATTCGTGATAACGGAGAAGTATTTGCTAATTCTGTAAGTATGGCTTTTGATGCTAATATTGCAGGTGTTGGGGTTATGGCTAACGATTATGTTACTTATACTCGCCTTAACGCTAATCTAAATTCAACTACTGATAATATTAATACTATCACTGATAACGTTAACGTCGTACAAGATAATGTAGCAGCGCTAACTGGTGGAGCTACTATATTAGTTCCTTTTACAAATGTTAACACAGCACTTGGCACATCAAATGTGTTCTTTATTGGTCAAGACTGTGCTAACGATTCTAATGTTCTTGTTGTCACTCTTGACGGTATTCGCCAACATCCAACTCTAGATTGGATTGGAAACTATTCTAATGATACAGTTCAGTTTGTTGATGACTCCATCCCCTCTGGTACAATTGTTTCTATTACTTCACTCGCTGCTCCTTAATGAGACAAATTAGACAACTTACAACAGAGCTTACTTTTCGTTGTAATGCTAAATGCCCAGCTTGTCATCGCTGGAAACCTCTTCGTGTAAATCTAAACGATGCAAAGTATACTATCACTTTAGAACGCTTTAAACAACTGTTCAATCCAGAACTACTTCAAAATTTAGAATGGTTGGTTCTAAACGGAAACTTTGGTGATTCTATTATGAATAAACAATTTCGTGAGATTATCTCCTATGTTAAATCACAAGGAACACGTCTTTTAATTCATACAAATGGTGGAATACATGATCATGATTATTGGACTGATGTAGGCAACATTTTAACTGATCGCGATATTATAAACTTTGATTTAGATGGTTTGTGGGATACTCATTCTAAGTACCGTATAAATACTAAATTTGATACAGTTTTATCAAATGCTAAATCAGTTATAGCTACTAATCGTGCTCAAGTTCATTGGAAATATATTGTATTTGAACACAATAAACATCAAATTGATGAAGCTCGCGAGCTTGCAAAAACTTCAGGTTTTACTACATTTTCTACAGTTAAAACTTCTCGTGATGTGTTTGCCCCAAAAACCGGACAGTTTGTTCATTCAAAAAAGACAAAAGAATACGAACAAGCAGAACGCAAGATACACTGTGTCTGGGATAATTGGGGAAAGTGGTACATCTCTCCAGAAGGACTAGTTTTTAGATGTTGTTGGACTGGTGGTCATTACTATGATCAACAGAACGATAGATTTTATTATCCTCCCCAGTTCGAACGAATGTTTAACGGATTTGAAGTTCCCATTCAAAAAATAATATCGTATAATTATTGGACAAAGTTACAACAATTTCTACAAGGTTATGAACGTTCTTTTAAGTTATGTCAATCCCAGTGTGGTAAGATCGTTTCATCAATTGAAAAAACAGAAGAAAATTTAAAAACAGGTGAAGCATCACAAGTAGATGCAATGAATCAATGGGGAAATTAGTGTCGAAACCTAACATATTACGCAAAGTTGGAAAGTTTAAATTTTTAAGATTCCCTAATCAAGGAATCAGACGCAATGAGAAAATTAGAAAACTTGCCACATCAAAAAAATTAAGTTATCCTACTCTTGAAACATTTATAGAACGAGAACGTTCTTTGGGTTACCCCATCAAATATTCTAAACCAATAGGCTTTAAAAGGAAACGTAAATGAGAAAATCAGGACATACTGACGTTGCATCTTCTCGTAGAATGTGCATGACAATTATTGAAGACGCTGAAGATATTCTTCGTGCACTTCCGCGTGATTCAGAACAAGAACTTCCTACTTGGTGGACTAACAAACTTGCTGTTTGTTCTGCTTATTTAAATGCTGCTCGTGACTACTTAACTTATGCGACTGATCCAATGGAAGAAGAGCAAGAACCAGAAGTAGAAGAAGATAACGAAGATGAATCTTCTTCAGATGTTGTAGAAATCATTGAAGATCATATGGAAGAAATGATGGAAGATTTAGACGACATGCTACCTCCATCAGCTAAAATGGTGAAACATGCCTCTTAAAGGTGGTAAATCACAAAAAACAATTTCAACTAATATTAAGGAGCTAATGAAAAAACCTTCAAAAGCTCGTGCTAAAGGCGTCCGGACTTTAGCCAAACGTATGGGTATTACTCGTGAAGAGGCACAACGTCGTCAAGCGGTAGCAATTGCTCTCCGTGCGGCTGGAAAACCTCTTCCAAAACGTAAGAAATAAAAATTGACATTCGAATGTTTGTTTGTGATAATAAATCATAAATAAAACCCTTCAAGGAGAAAATAATATGGCTACTGTAGATAAACGGGGCACTGATAGCTACCCAGCATCAATCACAGATATCCCTTCTTCCGCTTTGACACAGGGCGGAAATGAAGTACATATGTACCCAGGTACATATACTGCACCTACTGGTGTAGTTGCTTCAGACTATGCTTATGTTGGCATGGGAGACAGAGATGAAATCATCGTTAGCGGTGATATGAGTTTTGCTGATGGTTCAACAGGCTCAATCGTATTCAAAAACATTACATTCCAAGGTTCTTCAGCAACAGCTGCTGGTGGAACCTCTTGTGTTTCAAAACTTGGAAATACAGCTGTAACATTGAGATTTGAAAATTGTGTATTCACTAATTCAGACTTTGGTGTTAATCAGCAAGCAAACTTAACCTCACATGCAGCTGCTGGTACTAACGGCGTTGAAATGTGGTGGTGTGATGCTACTGGCGTTGATCGCGCAATCGTATCAAACGCTAACTCAGAAATTAACTACTCAGCGTTGAATACAACCTCAAACGCTTATTACACAGTTGGAAACGACACCTTAAATGGTGATCCAGCTCACACAGTTACTGTACGTGCTTCCACTTCTGGCGGTGCTAACAGCGGTAACATGACCGAAACAGTCCTAGCACTGATTTCTTAATCTATAAAGGAGACTAAATCATGGCAATGATTTCTAAAAATGCTAAACAACCTATGGAAGGCGCAGCTTCTGCTTCTATGCCATGGGGTGCTGCAACAGGTGCTGAAAAAACCGCTTCTGGTTCAGACGGTGGTGCTTGGGCAGCAGATATGAAAGCTCCAAAACACATGGGTAACTTCCGTTCTGGTGATACTGCTGGTGGTCCTGGTGGGGCTATTAATAAAAACGTGTCTGTCGCATCTGAAGATGTAACAAAAGGCATGGGTGGTCGTGTCATCAAGGACATGATGTAAGGAGCTATTATGGCTAAAACACTTTCAGGAGCTGATGCGAGAGAAGGAAAGACTGTAAATATTGGTGACAATCGTTACGGTCTTCGTGAAGAGTATGATCCAAAAGTCAAGCGTGAGACTCTTGAATTTTATCGCACTGGTCATAATTTAACAGTTAAAGAAGTTAAAAACCCACTTCTACAAACAGTTACTACGGTTAAGGCAAAATGATTGTACCTGAAGTATTTCAGCGTTCAATGCCTAAACCAAAGAAACAAAAAAAGCATTTGAAAAAACGCACAGTGGTTCCGTTAAAAGAAATTTATAACAAAAAGTAATCACTTCGATAAAAGATTTTTAATCCAAATCTTTTCATACGGGGCGCAGATCCAAAACTGTGCCCCGCTTGTTTTTATAATCTGTTCTATTGTAGGTTTTGAATCTACGTCACAAGATATGAATATCATATCGTCTTGATCAAATTCTGAATAATCAAATGTAAAAGCATTATGCGTGTAATAAGTAATATAACCTTTTGCAGGAGTTTTCTCAGTAATTAGTTTTGCCAAATTAGTTTTTTGTTGTGAAATTTCAATTCCAAAATATTGTTTATCAGGATGTCGTTTAAACATATCAAATAAAGAATAGGGATACATACCTGAACCCACTAACACAATCTTTCTAGCTTGTTCTAGTTTTTTCTTTAACCCTTTATCAATAATAGTTTTATATATCCACGAATTTCTGCTATAGATATACTCATACAAATATTCAGGAGTACCTCTGCTAAATTGTTTTTCAATTAAGCTTAGTTCAGCGTCAATATTTCTCTGTTTCCAATCTTCTCTAGCTTTTATAAATAGAGATAATTTCTCTTGCTGATTTTTCTCTGCCATTTAACTCAAACTCAAATTCATTAGGTTTTGTATTTAACATAAGCTTTATAGTATCTTCAAGTTTACTAAATTCTTGATTATTTAAAACTTTAAAGTAATTGTAAGGTTCAAAAACGTATGCTCTTACAAAT
>Ga0209929_1000310_pt1 | contig 18544 bp, 19 predicted proteins | sample SalPon2_C_H2O_MG_2_FD_185731 | JGI IMG/M metagenome (GOLD analysis project Ga0209929, IMG submission 185731) | Salt pond water microbial communities from South San Francisco under conditions of wetland restoration - Salt Pond MetaG SF2_C_H2O_MG... ... | reverse complement strand
TTCACGGACAATTTTGATTGGTCGATCCTAAAATTCTAAATTTAGGCTACGCACTTTGAAATTCCGCACAATTCAAATTTTTCGCTTACCGGCAAGACCTCTTAGCCTCGATGACCCTCCCTCCTAGCCCTCACTCCATCGTTGCTGATGACGCTGAGCCTCCCATAATTGATCTCCGTCATCCTATTACACACACCATACAAATCATTGATCTTGCGGGTCCTACTGTACCCTTCACTCCTATACCAAATGACGAAGGGTTTGAAATTGAAGATATCTACAGCGACGACGATGAGGACTCCGGTTACGACTCTGATGAAACAATACCTTATGTCTCTCTCGAGAGTATTTGTCAAGCTTGCGAGGTTTACAAAAGAACTGTAGTCGCTCATGCTAGGCTTATCGAGCGCTGCGCGGAACCTCCCGCCCCTGAAAGTGTTCTAAACGAACCTATTCGTATGCTCCTAGAATTTGGCGATTTCCCTATACTACGCTCCCTACGCACTCTCAATCTTGGGGAAGAAATCTCTCAAAGCCTAGCTCTGTCTTTGTTTTCGGCCTTACAGAAACACGAAGAACGATTGATGCGTTTTATTCGTTCTAATCCTGGTATTCGCGCTCAATTCACTCGACGCAACTGGCGGCGACTTACTGAGGATCTGAGACCTCGTACCCGTGGTCGAGATGATGAAAGCAGTGATGAGGAAGACCGCCGACGCCCAAGACGGAGACGACGTTTTACCTAATTTCTTTCGTGCAATAAAAATCACAGATTCACGCACTTTTTCACGCACTTTTTAAATGGCCTAACCGAATAGATTTCTTGTCCTAAAAATCCTAAATCCTAAATCCTAAATTTAGAAAAGGTACACATGTTTCGCACTTTTAAAATTTATTTAGCTCACATTTTCAAGCTGTCGCTTCATCGAAGGAGTGTCTACATTAGGTACTTCCCCGCCTTGCCTGCATACTCGGCTGCCTTAGCGATGTGTCCAACATGCTTAGCACCCATATGAGCATACTTAAGAATAGTCTTTCCATGCTTACCACCATGTTTTCTAATAGCCCCAACAACTTGTCTTGATCTCTTTCTTCCTTCTGGAGATTGCAGATATCCGATACCTCTCTTAGTCAACCCTGAAGCCTTACGCAGACCCTTGCCAATAGCCTTTAGGGTTCTCTTACGTCTAGCGCGTCTCTGTGCCTTAGTTCGCTTAGCCATTGGTTGTTTTCTAATTATTTAATTATGGTTGCACTACTTTAGCCTTCTCCTTTTTTTTCTATTTTGTATACCTTTTTTTATCATTTTAGCATACCTCCCAATCCTCTTCCTCCCCTTACTGCTTAAGGCGTACCGTAGCATAGGAGCCGGGTTTTCTGTTGCTACACTCTTCGCAACGTATGGTGCTACTTCTATAGCCGTCCCAGCTACCTCCTTTACAATAGGCAGAGCCTTTTTAAACCCTCTTTTGATCTTCTTGAAAGTTCTCTTTCTTCTAGCCCTCCTCTGACTCTTAGTTAGTCTTGGTTTTCTTCTCTTCATATTTTTATGACCCTTCCTTTTTATTTATTTTTTTATTAGATATGGCAGCTGCTCAAGCCTACTTGGTCTTACCTGCGCATTGGAGACCTTGGTGTGACATTGTCTTTCAAGCCAATTTACCTGCAACACTTGCACAGTATCAGCAATGGTTTATCGCGAATCAAAACAATGGTAACCTCAATGTCGGCTTCGTTCAAAGATTGCAGGGACGTCTTCTAGCGCTGGAGGCGGAAACTGGTTTCAATCCTGCATACCTCACCACCTACAATCAAGGTATTCAAGCTTTAAACGCATTGGTAGACTACTATTGGTTACGATTCATCAATCATGTAAACAACAACAATCTCGATCCAAAGCAAGTTGGAGACTACACCTTCGTTGCTCGAGACAACGGTGGTAATTATCGCACTTTCCCTATTGACTTTTCACCTTGGCAATACAATAACAACCTGCGAGACGAAATAGTATCTTGGATGGCTGATCTTGAAGAAGACTATAACAAGTATGGTCCTTGGTGGATCGAGCAATTATCAGTGGTGTGTCGTTTACCCGGCGGGAATGTTGGAGGAGCACGAAAACGTAAACGTAAACGTGGTGGTATGAGTATAATACAGAACTTCAACTGCTACACCTACGATTGTCTTCTAAGAGCGGTAATTCTTGGTTTTTTGAAAGAAACCCACCCTCCATCTGCGCGGTACCTCGCTCACTCAGAAACAGAAGACGAATCATCTGATCGTGGTCGAATTATGTGTGACATGGTTTCCAAATTGTACGAAGCAACAGGTATCGACCGTGAAAGACTCTGTGGGGTTGAAGAGGCGAAACTTATTGCCTCTCATCTTACAGTCAAAAGCGGGAAGACCGTGGTCATATTCTGTTTCAAATCTCCTTCATATGAAGTTTTATGGCGAACAAGCGACGACTTCAAAGATGACGAAGAACGTACAATTTTTATCGACGTGCTGCTGGGTAATTATCACTATTCCATGGTGGATAAAGTTCATGTCAGACTCAAAAAGCAAAGGAACTTTTGCCGTACATGTTGTCAAACTTACTCAAACTCAACCCACAGATGTTCTACTTCCTTTCAAGGTACTGATACCACTCCAATCTCTTGTTCTTTATGTGGATGCGCGGACACAAGTCACATAGCTCAATGGGTGAAAGAAGGGAAACCTCCTAATTTATGGTTACCTTGTGACGACTGTGGACGCGTATTTATCGGGCAAGCTTGTTTTGAGGCTCATCTAAAGCTTGGGTATGTACGTGATTTTAGTATGTGTGAAGCCAAATGGAAATGTTCATCCTGCAACAAAACCTTCCGCACTCCATTGGGGGAGCAAAAACGCGCAAGCAAAATATTCGTGTCAAAGGAAGAGCATGATTGCGGTAAACACTTCTGCAATGGCTGTCGAGATTGGATTGTCAAAGAAAACCATTATTGTCCAATACAAACCTATGAAGAGGACCAGAAGGATAATAGACCCGTCTACTACTACGACATCGAAAGCCGTGTGGATCCGGCTGACCCTGAGAAGAACCACATATGCGTGTGTCTTGTCATTCTACATGAGAAAGAAGATAGTGATCCTTGGATATTCTACAATGTAGAAGAGGCTATTGAACATATCCTTCAACACCCTGGAGTTTATATCGCTCACAATGGAGGCAACTACGACACTCACATACTTTTACGGGCCTTTATAAGGTTCCGAGAACCTCTCACCTACAATTTTGTGGCGGGTAGTGGTTCGCGTTTATTTGAGGTGTGGGTTCAACATGGTGGAAAGAAGCTCAGTAAGAAGAAGGCTTGTGTATTCAAAGACTCTTTATGCTTTATACCCACCGCGCTAAAACGTTTTCCTAAAATGTTCGGCGGAGAGGTCGTCAAGGGGCACTTTCCCTTCTTTCTACTCAACCGTCTAGGAGTGGACTATGTGGGTCCAAAACCTGAACTCAAGGAGTTTGTGTTTAGCACAATGTCTCCTTCCGAGACCCAAGAAATTCAAGAGTGGTACTCAGAGTTACCTGAAGAATACGATTTGAAGGAGCAGATGACAAAGTATTGTATAGCCGATACAGTTGTTCTACGACACGGCGTGGAGAAGTTCCGTCAGTTGGTCAAACAACTCGGTGGGTTAGACCCGATCAAGGAAGCTAGCACAATTGCTGGAGCAGTGTTCCGTATCTTTAGGAAAGAGTATCTAGCCGGAGAGATACAGCAACTTACTCATGAGCACAGCGCCTACTTAAAACGATTTCTAGCTGGGGGACGAACAGAAGTATTCATCTCTTATGTTCAAGACATGAAAAAGGCGTGTCCTGGTAAAACCTGCGAGTACATCGACGCTACATCCATGTACCCAACTGTAAACTGCAATGGTATATACCCTAAAGGAAAAATGATTACTTTCCATCTTTCAGATGAGGGGTTGCCATATGATCAGGTTCCTCAACGGTTTCAACTAGAAAACTGGAGTGATGATGAATGCGGTATTTTTGTGGTCGATGTTGAATGTCCTAGTGATCTACACATTCCGATACTACACGATTCAAATTGCGCTACAAGACTTGTCTTCTCCCTCAGACCTAAAAAGGAATGGGGTTATACCTCAATGGAGCTTAAACTCGCTTTGCAGCACGGGTATAAGATCACACGCATGTACAAAGTGTTTACCTGGTCTGAGTCCACTCGCGGTTTCGCCTCCTCTCGCTCTTACATCAAAAAATTTTTTAAACTGAAGTTACTCGCTTCCGGTTTACCTCCCTCAAACACCCTGGATGAAAATCTTAGGTTCTGTGCAAAAGTAAACGAGTTATATGACTTTGATGTCAAGGTGGACGACTTCAAAAAGAATCCTGGTCTACGTTCAGTTGCAAAGCTTTGTCTCAACTCCCTATGGGGAAAATTCAGTCAACGACCGGGGTCTGCCTTCTCAACTACAAGTGTGTTTGGTCCAAACGATTTGGACAAGTACGAAAAGCTAAGACGACAACAATCACGTATCATTCGTTTTGTGGCTTTACCTGAAGATCAAGCCTTGCTTATCTCCAAGTCGCCATTGGAAGACCCCTCGAGCATCATGCGAAATACAAACATTGGAGTTGGTATCTTCACTACCGCTCAGGCTCGAATATGTTTGTGGAAAACTATGCATAAAGTAGGGCTAAAAAATGTTTTGTATTGCGATACTGACAGCATTGTTGGCTTTATGGATGAGAAGACTAGACAAGACATTACAACCGCTCTTCCTGAATGGTCTCTAGGTGGATGGACAAGTGAATTACCGTCCGAAGATGATTGTATTGTTCAGTGGGCGGCAGCGGGCCCTAAGGCCTACGCCTACAAAACAAAAAAGGGCAAATCTGTGGTAAAGATCAAAGGACATTCTCTGCTGAAGCCTGAGGCTATGGAGCTAAACGACTTTGCGGTGGTAGCTGATGTTGTCAAGAATCCTACAGCGGAATACAGTGTTAATTACACTCGTATTGAAAGACCTAAAGGCAACCAAGAAATATTCCGTGTGCATACACGTGAATCTGCTAAAAAGTTCAAAGCTGTGCCTCAGAAACGCTATGTCTTACCTTATGACGAAGATAGCACAGTTATACCTACTCGACCATATACATCTGAAGATGATGTACCCTTTTAAATAAAAAAAATACTAGTTATCTTTATTCTGTTGATGTAGATAGTTTGGCATATGATTTCCTGCTAAAGCAGAGATGATAGAAATCCATACAGTAGAGTCCTCAATCGGTTGAGTGCAGACCATATACATTGAGAAGAGGAGTGTAGTTAGAATTACAAATACTTGAACACAGCCTTGAATAATTCGACGGTCAATTTCAGTCCCGCAGCACTTATATACATTCTTAATCTTAGTTTTTCTTTCTAGCTTAGACGTAGAATCAGCGGAAGTAGATTCTTTACGCTCCAAAGTTCCCTGACGTAGTATATCGTCGCTCATGCGTGTGTGTTTTTGAAAAAATAATGAAGCGATTTTTGATAATTATTATTGTTTTTAATTTTTTTTTTACAATAGCAAATTGTTAACTGCTCTAGCTCGATTGGCCTTTTCCCGATCATGATACTTTAGCGCCGCCTTTACACATTCTTGTTGATTGCCGTACAATGTCCGTGTGGATAACCACCGTAGATATCTCCGAGTCTTACTCTTCTTCACCATTTGACGTAGTGTGAGTCCTTTGTATTTACCAAACTTCATAGTCATCTCATACCACTGCGAAACATCATGCATATTTTCCTCATTGAGCTTCTTCTCCTTCTTCTTCTTCTCTTCTTCATCGTCGGACCATTCATAGAGCTGGTAGGGGTCTTGGCTTACAGGAGGAGGGAGCTGAACCCATTCTTCTACCGGTTCTTGTTTAACTTGCTCTTGAGCGGTAGACATGATTGCGAAAAGTGTCAGTGAACTAGATCAGTTATGACTAGAAAAAGTTCAACTTGACTAAAAAATAACCGGTTTTTTTATACAGTTTTTCGATTAACCGAAAGTCTTAGACTGACACGACAATGTTGTTAAGAAAAGCCTTAGACAACATGACATATTCCAAGAACAGTAAGATGGTGCCTTTGTCAGTAGCGGCACCACTACTAGTAGCAGTGATATCAGCACTGAGAGATAGTGTGCGTGAGTTGTTGATAGGCACACCTGAAAAGCGGAGAAGATTTGACCGTTCAAATGTAGCCACGACTGGTAGAGGGGCACTTATATCGAGAACATCGCGTTGAAATTGATAATCAATTTGCATATTCTTATTCAAGGTGTCCGTTGCGTATAAGACGTTGTAGAAGAGTTTAGAATAGTCGTCACGTGATTTTGTTTCTATTGGTTGATGTGGGAAATATTGCGACCCTAGTCTCCATTGATGCTTCTCCCAAGTCACTGCATTACCCGGTCTCCCGACCATGTGAAAACGAATCCACGCCTTCGGTTCAAGATAGTGAACCGCTGAGGCAAACAAGGCTCGTGAAACAGCCTTTGAGCACTGAATTTCTACTGAGCTGGTGTTAGCGATGTATCGTTGAGTAAAATGCCCATTGTATACATACTCCAACCCATTTTGAGCACTAGTCATATTAAGCTGCTTCATTGCAGCATCGTTCAAAGTAACAGTATCTGTGAGAATCTGCAAGTTCTTAATCTTAAATTCAGCAGTGGCCGGAATATCACTTATAGCACCTCCTGGTGGGCAGATCAGACCCGAAGTAGCAGCTTTCTCGACTACGGTTAGAGCTTGTTCGACACCTGTTAGATAGAATTCTATTCTAAGTCCTGAGGCGATCATAGAAGGACACAGCTGTTTAGTGTCGAACAGACCCATAAAACACTCCATAGGGATACTATAATGAACACTCTTCGCGCCGACCGTGATCTCGCCATTACGCGTATTAAGCGTGTGGGCTTTATCTGTGTCGTTTACTTGCCGTGAGGTATAGTGATAAGGAGGGAGCTGTATAGATCTACCCACAGTCTTCTTCCACAGCTTTGACTTTTTAATAGTTGTATGAAGAGCGTGAAGCTTGTTAAAGTCTTCAATACGCTGCAGTTCAACTCCACTTCTTGAAGTTACAACAATTCGTTCTATTAGATTCAAAACAGAACCACCGTGCCCGGTCAACTCATATGTAGTAGCCGTGTTTAAAGTACTACCTTGAATTGGAGGAGCCCAAAAAAATCCTAGTATACTTGCTGTGGATGATTCTGATTTAGCGCTACCTAGACCCTTAAGTTCTAGATCAAATTCAAGAAAACTGTTGCTCCAGTCGACAAATTGCTGACCGGATTGCATAGTCACCAGAATCTGTTGACCACTAGATATATCATAAGAATTTTGATCAGCTCTGTAAGCCTTGAGGTTTCTTGTCGTAACTACACTGTTCGTCACAGGCATAGTGTAAGTTAGGTTGTTCCAGTTCAAAAGATCGTCCATGGAATCTTCAGGACCACGCGTATCAGCAGCATCTCGAGCAAGCTGTCTAAGCTTACCTTCTTCAGCAATATCCATATCAGCGCTCATCTTTTCTAGTTTTGACTGATTAAAAAGTGTGACAGGGTTTTTCTTTTTATTTTTTTTTAATATACAGTTTTTGTTCAATAATAAAAAAATATAAAAATAGAAGTCACAAAAAATCTCTAACATCATCCATGTCCTACTTGGATCAGAAGTATGATTCAACCCTAATTAGGGTTTCTTCCAATGACCGTAAGGAGGATCTAAAACATGAAAGCTCCGAGTCTTTCTCAGCAAATATTGGAGTACCCTATATGATTCACGGGTGTCAGGTGCTTACGGCTCATATTCCGAACACCTTCTACAACATCAGCGAAGGGACTTTTCATTTTACTGTAACGCACTATAGCGTCCCCTTTAACATTCATACTCACGTTGTTATTCAAGGCTCAATTGCTAAAGGGCAATATTCTGACACTGAACTTTTAGACGCTTTTTATACCGCAGCCGACACTATTCTTCTAACCGAGTCTGTTAATCACTCATGGATGCCTCGACTAAATAGAACTGAAACAAAAATTATGGATATTACACATAAGACTAGGATCACGTTCGACAGCCCATCCTCTTTTGTGAATGAGGCGGCTGGAAATTCCGTAACTATAGAAATTTCGAAATTTGACGACATTGACAATGAGGTTCTACATCATCTGGGGTGGCGAGATAACATAAATAGTGTAAATACCGCTGCAGGAGATTATTCCTTGGTCGTTCTTGCTCCAGGCTTAGGCTCCTTAGAATTTACTTCCCCCTATTCTTTGGACCTTACTGGTAGAAGAATTATTGATGTGTATTGCCCTGAGCTAGCTGCTACAGCTCCAGGTGATCCTCCTATTATCGCAGAAGTTCCTATGACTCAAGAATGGGGTGACATCTGCTTTTATCAAGCTCCACACGATTTCGCCTTCTTGAATGAATATTCCAATCCTCGTTATATCTCCGAGATTAGTCTTTCTCTAAGAGACGAGAAGGGTAGATTATTGGATATAGGGAACCATGATTGGAGTGTTCTTGTTAAAATATTCTACTCTAGATAAGAAAAAAGACGGGTGAGCGTCATTTTTTTGAGGGGGATCAAGACAGTACAAGCAAGGATGCCTTTGGGGAGATACCGTAAGCGGAAGAAGAGACGAATGGAGAAACCAATAGGGGAGGAAGTAAAGGATTGTATGGAGAATAAAAACTATGACGATACCAAGATCATCAACATGAATGTTCAAAACAAGACCATCAAACAGCCTGTGTGTAGCAAAAAGGCGGTTTTACCTACGCACCCTTTTAGAATGTACGTAGTCGGGTCATCCGGTTCAGGTAAAACAAATTTTATCCTAAACCTTCTTACTCGTAAGTGCTTCTATAAGGGGTACTTTGACTCCATTCTGGTTATTAGCCCTACTGCTCTACAACTGGATCAAACATATCAAACCCTTGGTCTAAAGGAACATTGTTACTTTGAACCTTCTGAGGAAGTGCTAGAGACAATCATGGAAATTCAAGAAGAGCGAATCGAGGAAAAAGGGAAAGCAGGGTCTCCTAAAATCTTGTTAATTTTGGACGACATTGTAAGTTACAAACAGTTCTGCAATTCTTCCATACTACTGAAATTTGCGGTTATGAGTAGACACTGGAACATCTCTATGATCGTTTTAAGTCAGGCGTACCACCGTATCCCTAAATCGGTGCGTCTACAGATGTCGGCAGTTGTATATTTTAAAGGCTCAAACAAAGAATTGGATGTTCTCGCTGAAGATTTTACCGCTCCTGGTTATACTCACCGCGATTTCAAAAACAAGATCAAGGAGGCTACAGATGAAAGATACAGTTTTGTGTTTATCGATGTTAATAGACCCTTTTCACAAGGGAGGTACAAGAAAGGATTAAATGAACCATTGCTTTAATTAATTAAAATTTTATTATGATAATACCACAGGATTCTTTTCAGTAGAAGCACTCCAGATGGGGATATTTCACCATTGTCTGTGTAGAAGTCAAGATCTTGTAGTGCCTGACTAACTTGTCTTGCGTTTGAGAAAAAACTGAGTAAGAACTTGTACGCTTCGTCCCTTTGATGGCCCACTGTTCCGGCTGCTTGAAAATACAGATAAAGCAGAGTATGTTGACTATTAGCGTTAGTGCAAAGTTCTTGAGCGAACAGTTGGAAACACTCTCGGATATATACAGTGCACTTTTTTGTGAGAACAAATTCCGGAGGGAAGACAGGCTCGTTCACCCCTAGCAAGGCGCGTCTGAATTTTTTTGTAAGCTTCTGAACGGGGGTTACTCCCTTCTTCCTTTTCTTAGGAGAACTAAAAGGCTCTGGGATTTCCGAGGCTGTTTCTAGAGAGGAAGGAGGGGTAGGAGCATGAGTATTCCACATGGGGCAGTTGTCAGGGTCAAATTGAATTTCAGGGTCAAAGTTGGGAATATCCAGGTCGATAGGCAGCGGCGTCAGGCTAGGCAGGAGGTCCATCGATGAAGTAGATAGTAAGAATTGTGACCCCTCCGCTGAGTTTAATTTTTTTTATTAAGTACAAAAAATGGAAGCATTCTAGAACTTAATTCTTATAGGTTCGAGCGATATAGTTAAAACGGGCCGGAGTCTTACCAGTTCTCAGACGAGAACTAAGGCTTTTACCTTCGTAAAGTTCGTCGATTATATTCCTTGAGTCGTTAAACATTGACAAGGAAGGTTTAACTGATGATTTGATTGGTCTGCTAGGATTAGGAAGATCAGATTCTCTGAATTGAGCTTCATCCGCAATACATTTGTAAAAGTTTTGACTGCTCGAGTCGTTACGCTTAGGTCTTCTTGGTTCTTTCTGTTTGGTGCGTCCCTCCTCCGAAGTGCACCATCTAAAATTTTGACCGGGTGGTTCATAATCCGGTAGAACCTTATACAGCTGACCCCGGTATCTGATCAGCTCCTCAACCTTGTTGTCGTTATGTAGAACATTCTCTCCCCTTTCAGCCTCATAAGATTGCTCTCCGGAACCATCAGGAACATAGGTAAAATCATGCCACCTCTTGTTCTCAATTTGCTCATATTCAGGTGTACGGAAATAGGTTAGATTTAAAGCCTGTTTAAACGCGTTCTGAAACTCAGGTCGGAACTGGTTACCTTGAAATTGAGTTGATTTCAAAGCCTCTTCCCTATTTTTCGCTGACACGATTACCGCTTGTACTCTTTCCGCATCTAATTGATCACCATTAGCTGCTGCTACTTGAGCTGCTACAACTTGTTGAGGTTGAGCCGCAGGAGCACCTACAGCTTGTTGAGGTTGAGCTGCAGGAGCACCTACAGCTTGTTGAGGTTGAGCTGCAGGGGAATCCGGGGTTAATAACCCTTCATCCTCTTCTTCTTCATCGGCTTCTTCATCGTCTTTTTCTATATCTCCTTGTTCTTTACCCTCTTCTAGCGAGGCAAAAGGGTCTTCTTCAGGAGTGTCCTGCTCTTCGTCAGCTTGTTCAGCTGCAAGCTCTGCTTTTAACTCCTCGTCAATCTTGGCTTTCGCCTCTTTTAGTTTTAATTCTTGTTCTTTAGCATGCTCAACTTCCAACTCAGTTTTTTTAGCTTCAAAAATCCTGTTTTCAAAATCAGATGATATATTTTCTAAGAGCTTACTATATACAGGCAGAAATGCGTCTTTTTTTTCTTGTGTTGGTGGGTCATCTAACTCCTGAAGCTCTTCTGATGTATTTGCTATGTCTCTGAAAGCGTTCGCAATAACACCGCGAATCCAGTTCTTTTGATCCTTAGGAAATTTTTTCGCGTATAATGCGACGTCTTTTACAATCTGTTTTTGCAAATTATTCATTTCTGTTTTCAATTTCGCTGAAATCTTTACTTTTTCTCCAGCGGTTTCAAAGGCTTTTACTACTTCTTGCGCAACCCCAGAGGAATTCAAATAATGTGTTTTCAATTCATCGGTATTATTCCAAATACTGTCCGCTGGTAAAATAAAATTAAGAATGTTCTCAGCAAGATTTTTTTGTTTTCCATCGGAAAGCAGAGGGTCGCCCCCCAGAATTTTACTTAGGTGCCTTTCCATTTCTCCCTTATTAAGCACAAATGGCTCTGGCTCTGGAAGTTTTCTCATGCGTGGTTTTTTTTTTGCGTCGAGCTCGGTAAAGGCTGAACGCTTTGCTCGACTTTTTCGTGTTTGTATTGGGGAAAAAAGCTGTTGCGTTGGTCTAGCGAGGGGAGGCTGGCGTGGCAGTGGAACAGCAAAGTCATTCTTTCCCTCAATAGGATCAGCTGCAGGTCTTAGAGTCGGAACAGATTGGCGTCTTGCTGCAGGATCGGCTTTTCTAGGAGCAACTTGTCTCCCGCTCGGTTCAGATTGCCGTCTTGTATCAGGAGCGGCTTGTCTAGGAGCATTTTGTCTAGGAGTAGCTGTTGGAGTTGAAATAGAATTTAAAATATTTAGATCAACCTCATCCGACAAATCAAGATTGGCACCTGAAGGGTCATACCCTAAGATGAAATCACCACCTTTGTATAAAATAGTGTCAAAAAACTTCTTAGCCTTGCCTTTAGGTTTGAAACCAGACATAAGTACTCCCAAACTCTTACTCAACTCAGGTTTTTCAAGCTCATTTGTAATATATTCTTTAAGCTTGTCCTTATCCAGGTAATCCTTCTGACCTGCTATATAAGTACTTGTATCCTCAATAAACTTTTTACGACCGGCATTTTTAAGCTTTGCTTCGTCTGCTAGCATTTTCAATTCATGTAGATAAGACCCTGACTCGTCGTATTGAGGCGCTTGTATCATTCTTTGGAAGCCTCCTACTTTTGTCACCTTTTTAGGAGGGGTAGTGGAAGAAACTTCACTCGAATCGGCTCCTTGTCTCTTTCTCTTACCCCCTCTTTTCTTCCTAGTCAAACTCTTCAGGTGTGACTCGTCAATTTTTAACACATTAAGTGCATACTGGAATAGAGCCCTTTTGTATTGAGCTAAAGATACCTTCTTTTTCGAGAAGGATTTGAAGTTAGGGATGTCTCTTGCGAAGACGTATACTTTGGAAGGTTGCTTGATCTGACTAAGCTTTTCAATAGCGTCCTCCACGGACGAAGGTGTGGAGAACTCGATGGCCTTGATAATATCATCAGAATCCATCTTTTTTTGAAACTTTTTTGAAAAATGATACACCTTTTCAAAAAAAAAATAAAAACAAGATTAGTTTTTTTTAAAAAAAATATAATTTTTATTAATTTTTTGTATATACACCCCCCATCCATGGAGCAGGCGCAAGTTTTACCTCGACCAAGACTAATACGGTCAAGTGCAGTGATCCACCCTGATGCGAGCATGCATCTACTCGACTCTCTTGTTGAATTCGAATTCGCCTTGAAGAGTGAAGTTATCAATGTGCACGAAACAAGTATAATTTTAGGCGTATCAAGATCTGAAGCGGCCCAGTTTTATCAGCATTATCAAGAAACAAAGAACTTATTGAGTGTCTTATACTCTTTCTTTACTAGGAATCAAATACAACAAGTCTTGAGTAATATATTAAACTTTTATTAAATTAGACGATGCCATTTGAAGGTTGAAAGTGCAACAAATTCTGTATGATCTTGAGTAGTGCTATGATTGAAAGTAAAACTGTTCCATGTAGACGTCGCGACTTTAGGATCTTGTGGTTGAGGTTGGTAAATAGTCAGTTGCGTTGAGCTTTCGTTTATAAGCACAATACGCTCTCCTTTATGTACTGCAGGTGGGAGAAAATAAATATTATTATCGATAGGACCGGATATTTGATGACCTTGCAGTTTAGCGACCTTACAGCCTACTGGGATAAAACGTCCCTCCACACCAGATAGAGTAACGACTTCAGGATATAAGGAGGGGTTTCCTTGTAAACCGGTTACAAGAGTATATGTGTCTGTTCTTTTAGTGCGTTGCAATATTCTTGTGCGAACTTTCCAATCACTGTTACCTGATGAGTAGTTATCAGTATCGAGGTACTGTATGTAAAGATTTCCTTTAGGTAATTCCCAAGGTTGCCAAGATTCTTGAAGCATAAGATCTATTTCATTGAGGATCGTGGTACCATAAGTCACCACCATCTTAGTCACATATCCGTTAACGATATGAATTGTAAGGTCATAAGGGTTCAATTCACTCGCACTGGTCACATCGATCTCAGGACCTGCTGTAACATAGGTAGTTCCCGCGACAGGGAAATTTGTATCAACCGCTCCAAAAGTAGGAGTTAATCTTGTATGCCACGCTGAACCCCAACCATTGATAGCATTAGGTACAGGCCAACTCCCTGTAGTCCCAGACGTTGCGGGGTAAGATGTGCCTGCTCGATGAAAAGCGGTTGTTCCTAATGTTCCGAATCCTGCATATAATTGTTTACCGCTAGTTGAGCCTAATACTGAGAAAGTCACGATATAGTTAAATTGTTGAGGGTTGATAGTGGGTTTGGTAAATGCAAAATCAACGGCCCGTGAGCTATTAATTTTTTCAAGTATACCATCGGTTGTTGTCGCTATGGTAGGGGAGGAAGTAGTGGAGGAAGTATAAGACCACTCTGGATAATATCCTTGTATATTATCTTGTAAATCTATCGGGTTAGTCTTTACTTCAGCGAGGTCATTTTGCACAGTGACGAGGTCATGGGCATAAGCAAAGTAGCTGATGTTACCAAAGTTCGAATATCTTATGACTCTGTTAAATTCGATCTCCCCATTGCTTGCACTTGTCATCATAGGTGCCCCATTTTCTATAATTGAAACCCCGGAAGTATTTCCAAATTTAGTTCCAATTGTTAATCGCCCGGCTGCTTCCCCTTCTTTGGTAACTTTATTAGCCTGTAGGTCGGAGATATCCGTCTGTGTTACTTCTTGAGAGGTTTGTAAGGTCGATACATCTTGCTCTAATTGGTCCAGTTTTCTCTTACGCGAAACACCAAAGATGTTCATTTTGAAAGTCTGTAAAAATTGTGTAATATAATAATAAAAAATATATGTATAATAAATAAAAAATACCTCTTTTTGTTTTATAATTCTTTGACGCGCAATACATGAGTAGCGTTTTATTCCCCTCACCGAACCAAGCTAAAGGCGAAACAAGAGAGCTTTTAGCTAGCGAGAGTATTGAAAATGTACCCTTCGATTCAAGAGTTACTAAAATTCTGAATGAGAGGCAGAAGATGTTTCGTAACTTTGAGGATTCCGAAACAGATCTCTCCATAGAGAAACCTAATGAGGTAGGTGTTCTTAACCCTAAATTCTACAATGATGTGGCCGCCGAAACAGTTCAGCAGGCTTTCGCAAGCTACTCGCAAGCTCTAAGTGGTTACAAATCTTTTGGTCAAGGCTGGTCATTGGATAATAAAACATCTACTAGTATTCTACAAAGGACCAAACAGAGGCAGAGAGACATCCAATCAAAAATCAAAGAAATCCGAGGAGGTAAACGATGATAATAAAAATTTTTTTTTATCGTAATAAAAAAAGTCAAAAGCTCGCAGTAGTTCATAAATTTATAAAGAACGGTGAACCAGAAAATGGGTCAAAGCAACGAAGCTAAGGTGCAAGCTGCTGAAGCTCTTATCGCTTCAGCGATTAAAACTGAACCCAAACCTGAATCCCGACCTGAACCTGAACCTGAACCTGAACCTGAGCAGCCTAAACCTGTAATTGAGAGTAAGACCGCTGAGGAAGGTACCTTCGAAGGCAAGATAAAGAAAAAGAGAAAGAAGGCTCGAGCTTCACCTTACAACGTGTTCAAGAAAAGAATGATGAACAGTGAGGAGATCAAGAGTATACCATCTAAGAAAAGATTCGCTTGGGTAGCTCAACAATGGAAGAAGGAGAAAGAAAAAAAAAGTTAAATATTAAAACAAATATAATTATTTTATTGTTTTGCATTTTATTGGAGTATGAAGTTTAACACTGTGAGATTAAGAAGAAGAAGAAACTACCGTAAAGAGTATGATCAATACTATGGAGTAAAAGGTAAACCTCATCTGTGGACCGCGAAGCAGAGATTGAGGAGGAAACACAAGACCTCGAGGAACGGTGCCCGAGCAAAAATGAAGAGGAGATACAAGGTCAATGGCAGGCAGGATATAGATCACAAAGACAAGAACCCTCTAAACAACAAGCTTAGTAATTTGAGGATTTTACCCCGTAGTAGAAATAGGGCAAATTTCAAAACAAGATAGGACAGGACAGTAAGACAGTAGCTAGGGGGGTACGTGCGTGTGCGGTAGAGAGCGAGCGAGCGTGCGGTAGAGACGCGCGTGGCCCTACCCGCAATGGTTGAGGTAGAGGCGTGCGCGCCCCCCCAACAGCAATGGGTGCGGTAGAGGCGGGCGGCTGTGCCCCGCCTCTACCGCCCCCATGAGAAAGCCCACAATCGAAATTAAAAAGAGAATGCCCTTATACCGTCACTATAAGAGAAGCTACCTTCACTCATGCTGGCTTATACCACACCCCCACCACCGCCATATTGGCAATGCGTTCCACTTGAACCTTTACCTAAGTATGTACGTCCGCGTTCTACTAGGAAAAGGAGGGCTACTCAATGTACCCACTGCTCAAAGAAACCACGACGTGGTTGAGCAATCAATAGGACGACCCTTCGGGGCGTCCGCCAATTAATCAATATACAACTAACTAACTAACTAATTAACCTAGGAAACATTTTAGGGAAAAGCCTTAACGTAAGCCTTAGGGTTTTATTTAAGCGATTGTACATAAAAAATACATTATGGGATTGTAACGTAAATTTGAAGAACCCACAATGAGAATTTTTTACTTGGGGGCCTTATATACTCGGGCTTGAAAGTGGACGTCTTCACCCATGTCGAACGACGAACTTTATCGAACTTATCTTGAACAAGTGTGGTGCTTATTTGAGCAATCAGATATGCCACCACTGGAGCCTCCTCGTGAGGTCATTGATCTCACTCGTGAGGTCATTGATCTTACTGAGGAGGATCCTCCACGTCGTAGTACGCGCAAGCGTAAGCTTAGGGACCTCGGTCCTGTGCTTCCATCTGCTTCGGTAGATCTTCGCACAAAGCAACTACGACTAGTATGGCTACCGTAAAGGTGCCGGGGCCTTCGGGCCCCACCAATTAATCAATGCACAACAAACTAACTAACTAACTACCATAGGGTAATGTGAAAAAATCTTAGCTTTGACGTTAGGTTATTATTTAAGCGATTACCCATAAAAAATACATTATGGGTTTGTAACGTAAATTTGAAGAACCCACAATGAGAAATTTTTACTTGGTGCCCTTATATACTCAAGCTCGAACGCTTCTCGCCTTCAACCATGTCTAACAACGTTCCACTAGATCTGAGCTTTTACCTCAAGTGTCTCCTTCGGGAGCCTGGTAATATGCCTATGTGTGAGGAATGGTGTAAGATGTATGTTGAACTTTTTGCTAATCAAGTATTACCAAACTACACTCCTGTACGTAAGAGTTCACGTAAACGTAGACTCCGCGACTTCGGTCCATACGTAAGACACTGATCTTACATCGGGTACCACTTGTGGTACCCACCATATAACGAATTGATAACTTTATTTATAAGAATACTTGCTAGGTTTAACGTAGGTGATCCTTAGCTTAGCGTACTTATCCGAACCGCATGTGTTAGTGTAGGGATCAAAGGCCTTTAGCTTCTTACCCCTAGTCTCAGTGTTAGGGCTGGTACGTGACCGTTTCATAGTTAATTGTGAACTAATAATCAAAAAGCAGGACAGGAGATAGGAAAAAATTTATTATAAGTAATGAGATGTATAGGAAACGCCGGTGACTTTCCCAGCTTTAACTTTGACACGCTTTATACGCTTGTCTTTGGAGAGATGAAGCATTTCCACAGAGCGCTTCTTAGTGTGAGTAGGAGGTAAAAAGGCGGAGCCGGACACAGGGATATCGAGCGAGGGGGTAGTCAACGAAGGAGGAGGAGGTAGGTAAGCGTGATCTTGGTGACACTTCTCAGAGCAATACAACCCATGAACAGCACAGTCTACATCCCATAAGCGGTGATGCTTACCGCAACCTGTACATTTGGGTTCATTGTCTGCGTCTTGACCTTGGGCATCGCCGTTCCATTCTAGCGAAATGCTAGCTTTGAGGCTCTTTTTCAGCTTATTTGTCTCGTACTCTTGTATTGCGAGATAGCGTTCATGGCAAAAACCGCAAACGAGGGAATTATTGCACAATTGATGAGTAACATTACCCCAAAACCAGAGAGGAAGAGGGTATTTTTTGACGGAATCGAGGATCATGACAGCCCGTTGTTGAGGTGTGAAAAGATGAGGAAATGAACACTTAGCACAGGTAACACAGAGGTCAGTGACAGTTGCGCCTAAAAGTGAGGGGTTTTTCACACTCACCGACCTGACAAGAGCCCGAATAGAAGGATGTTTCAGAGCGCCATAAGAAAGCAATCGAGGACAGTGTGTGTTTTTTTGGCAAGATTCGCAATAAAAATCCCCGATATGGACAGGATTGCGACCGCTTACAGGATGTTCGCCTGGGTCGTTCTTTCCTTCAGTATCGAAACCGCAGAGAGGGTTACTGCAGCGTTTGAGTCTAACAAGCATCGAGGCTAAGAGGTCTTGCCGGTAAGCGAAAAATTTGAATTGTGCGGAATTTCAAAGTGCGTAGCCTAAATTTAGAATTTTAGGATCGACCAATCAAAATTGTCCGTGAAAATTATGGAACATTTTCAGCACGGCTAGTCTCGACCAATCAGAATTTGACGCCTAAAAAAAGTGCGTACGACACAAAAAGTGCGTACGGTACAAAAAGTGCGTACGGTAAAAAAAGTGCGTGCGGTAAAAAGTGCGTACGGTAAAAAAAGTGCGTACGGGGGAAAATTTAAGCCAATCAGAATTAAGCTAGAGAAGACCTTCTGCCCTAAAAATAGGGCAATGTGTGCCCATTTTGACCTAAATTTAGGGCACACTTGCCTATATA
>Ga0209929_1000308_pt1 | contig 18562 bp, 19 predicted proteins | sample SalPon2_C_H2O_MG_2_FD_185731 | JGI IMG/M metagenome (GOLD analysis project Ga0209929, IMG submission 185731) | Salt pond water microbial communities from South San Francisco under conditions of wetland restoration - Salt Pond MetaG SF2_C_H2O_MG... ... | reverse complement strand
AAATTTAGTAGATGATGGTTTTAAAGTAATTAATAAAATTACTGGTGCTCGTAACGAAAACGAAAAGTTGATTGAGTTAGATAACTTAAAAGGTTCAACTAACGAATCAGAAATATCAATTGCAAATGCTTATTATGAAATAGAAGGCACAGGCACGGTAACTTTGCAGTTTGATAATAACAAACAATTTATTATGAGAGGTATAGACAATTACGGTCTAAAACCTACAGAAACAAAAATAAAAGGAACAGGCGACATTACAATTACAACTGATACAAATGTAGATAAGTTTAGTTTAATGTTAGAATGTCATAAAGAAACGGGATTTAGTAATGGCTGATATAGTAACAACACAAACAATTTCTGATACCTCAGGTGTAAAGTTTGTTTCTAAACTCACAAACTTTTCAGATGGTACTGGAGAAACACAAGTAAAGAAGATTGACGCTTCAGAGGTCACTTTTATGACCGAAGATGGTAATAGAAAGATTGCAAAAATATGGTACTCAATTAACACTGCTAATAGTAAATCAGCAGTTGAATTGATATGGGACGGAGAAACAAACGCAACCGCTATGTTATTAAGTGGTAATGGTTATTGGGATTTAAGAACAGCTGGTGACGAGATTACAAATAATGCTACTACACCTACTGGTGATGTTCTATTATCGACTAAAAACTTTGCAAATGGCGACAATTATACAATTATTATTGAGTTTAGGTAATAAAAACATATAAATAGTTTGTACGAGAGAGAAAACGCATGAAGTTAATATCGGAAGAAATTCAAGACGCAGAATATTTGGTTGAAGAAACCAATGGTAAAAAGAACTACAAGATTCGTGGTGTCTTTCTACAGTCAGATATCAAAAATAGAAATGGAAGAATTTATGAAAATGATATCTTATCAAAAGAGGTAGATAGATACTCAAAAGAATTCATTGATAAAAAGAGAGCATTCGGTGAACTAGGCCATCCAGATGGTCCAACTGTAAATTTAGAGAGAGTATCACATATGATTACATCTCTAAAACCAGAAGGCAAAAATTTTATTGGTGAAGCAAAAATCATGGACACACCATACGGTAAGATTGTAAAAGGTCTTATTGATGAAGGCGCTCAATTAGGAGTATCTTCAAGAGGTATGGGTTCCTTGGTTACCAAAGGTGGTGCTAACTATGTTGGAAAAGATTTCTACTTAGCTACTGCTGCCGACATTGTTGCAGACCCCTCAGCTCCAGACGCTTTCGTTGAAGGTATTATGGAAAGTAAAGAGTGGGTATGGGATAATGGTGTTATTAAAGCAAAAGATATTGAAGAGTATAGAGAGTATATTCAGAGAGCAAAATCAATCAAATTAGCAGAAGCTAAGGCGAATGTGTTTAAAAACTTTCTTGAAAAACTTTAATCTTATAAATATCTATTAATAAGAGAAAAATAACTAGTTATTTTTAAAAAGGAGATTTCTCAAATGGCCGATACAGAAAAAAAGTTAGAGGCGTTAGAGCAAGAAGCAGTTGCTGAGGCGAATGCCCAAGCGGATGCTCCTAAGAAAAATGCTGTAGCGGCTGAGCCGAACCATCTGAAAAATGATGCGGAAGATTTAGGCGCAGCTGTAGTTAAACCAACTGACAGCAATCCTGACGCAACTAAAAAAGTAAAACAAGTTTCTGGCGATGCCCAACAAAAATCACAAGGTAGTGCTGACCCAATGCCAAAATTATCAGGTCACAATACTAAGTTAGAGGGTGCAGAAGCTGAAGAAGGTTCGGAAGAAATCAAAGAAGGCGAAATGCCTAAAGCTGCTTTAGACGCATTGAAAAAACATAAAGAAAAATCTGAAGACAAAGACGCTGAAGATAAGAAAGATGTTAAAGATGTGAAAGAAGAAGATATGCCAAAAGATGATGAAAAGAAAACAGTTAAAGCTGGTTACATGAAATCATCTTACAAGATGAAAAAAGAAGAAGTTGATGAGCATATGGACGCTTTAGTCGCTGGACAAGATGACTTATCCGAAGAATTTAAAACTAAAGCTGCAACTGTTTTTGAATCAGCAGTAAACTCTAAAGTAAAAGAGATTGCTGAACAAATGGAAGCAGATGTTCAAACTAATTACGAGCAAGACATTGCAGAAGCAAAAGAAGCCCTAACTGAAAAAGTTGACAGTTACCTATCATATGTCGTTGAAGAGTGGATGAAAGAAAACGAAATCGCTCTTGAAAGAGGTATCAAAGGTGAAATCGCTGAAGACTTTATCACAGGTCTTAAAAAACTTTTTGCTGAGCATTACATTGATGTTCCAGATGAAAGATACAATGTGCTTGAAGACCAAGCAGCTAAAATTGAATCTTTAGAAAAGAAACTCAATGAGCAAATTGAAAAGAATGTAGAGTTAAATAAAGAAAATGCAGTTAAGTCAAGAAAAGAAATCATGGCTGAAGTTGCTTCTGATTTAGCAGATACATCAAAAGAAAAGTTTGTTAAACTTGCTGAAGAAATTGAATGGTCTGACGCAGACTCTTTCAAGTCAAAATGTGAAACTATTAAAGAATCATACTTTGGTGTTAAGAAAGAAGAAGTGAAAGACGAATTACATGATGTGGCGGCTGGCGATGAAGCTTCTAACGAAGATTTATCGAAAGCTATGGCTGCTTACACTGCCGCTATAAGCAAAACAAAAGATATTAAGATATCTTAATGTTAAAACGGAAAAAGGGAGAAAATTAAAATGTACTTATCCGAAACACACGAAAAAAAATGGCAGCCTGTGTTAGAGCATCCTGATTTACCAGAAATCAAGGACTCTTACAGACGAGCCGTTACATCAGTTATCTTGGAAAACCAAGAAAGAGCTGCTAAGGAAGACCAAGCCTTCTTGAGCGAAGCTGCGCCTACAAACGCAACTGGTTCATCTATTGCAAATTGGGATCCAATCCTTATTTCATTAGTAAGAAGAGCAATGCCTAACCTTATCGCTTACGATATTGCTGGTGTTCAACCAATGACTGGTCCAACTGGACTAATCTTTGCAATGAGAAGTAGATACACTAATCAAACTGGTAACGAAGCTATGTTTGATGAAGCTGATACAGACTTCTCTGGAAGAAACGCCGCTGGTTCATCTGTTGATGGTTATTCATCTTCAGCTAACTCAGGCACAAACCCTGGTGCTCTAAACGATTCACCTGCTGGTACATACACAACTGGTACTGGAATGACTACAGCAGCTGCTGAAGCATTAGGTGATGACTCTGGTAATGCGTTTGCTGAAATGGCATTCTCAATTGAGAAATCAACTGTGACTGCTAAATCAAGAGCGCTTAAAGCAGAGTACACAATGGAACTTGCTCAAGACTTAAAAGCAATCCATGGTTTAGACGCTGAAACTGAACTTGCAAACATCTTATCTGCTGAAATCCTTGCGGAAATCAACAGAGAAGTTGTAAGAACAGTTTACACAAATGCAGAAAAAGGTGCTGCTACAAACACAACTACTGCTGGTATCTTTGACTTAGATACAGACTCAAACGGTAGATGGTCAGTTGAGAGATTCAAAGGTCTTATGTTCCAATTGGAAAGAGACGCAAACAGAATCGCTCAAAGAACAAGAAGAGGTAAAGGGAACATGATTATTTGTTCTGCTGATGTCGCTTCTGCTCTACAAATGGCTGGTGTTTTAGATTACACACCTGCATTAAATAACAATTTGAATGTTGATGACACAGGCAATACATTTGCTGGTGTTCTTAACGGCAGATTCAAAGTGTATATTGACCCATACTCAGCAAATAGCTCAGCAACACAATACTATGTTGTTGGTTACAAAGGTACTTCACCTTATGACGCTGGTATGTTCTACTGCCCATATGTACCACTACAAATGGTAAGAGCAGTTGGTCAAGATACTTTCCAACCAAAAATCGGTTTCAAAACAAGATACGGTTTAATCGCAAACCCATTCGCTGAAACTGGTGCTGCTTCAGGTGCTGTAAGTGCAGTAAATGACGCTGGTTCTGCTAACTCAAACAGATACTACCAAAGAGTTAAAGTAACTAACTTAATGTAATATCTTGTAGAGTTTTCTACAATAATCAAAAGGGCGGCTTTATGTCGCCCTTTTTTTTGGCCTTCCTCCAGGTTGGATAAATATAAGTATGACGGTTACAAACTCATACAATAGACAACCCACAAAGTTTGACTATGCTTCACCAACGCAGTTTAAGTTTCAACTTACAAAACTGCCTAAGGTTGAATATTTTACAGTTGCTTGTAATATACCAGGTATAAGTCTAAATGCTACTGTCCAACCAACTCCGTTGGCGGATATACCACTTCCAGGCGATACTATCAACTTTAGTGATTTAGAGATTACATTTCTAGTAGATGAAAACTTAGAGAACTATAGAGAGATACATGGCTGGATGTATGGTATAGGTTATCCTAAATCGAGAACACAATTTGCAAGTTTGGTAGAAGCTGGAAAAGATAGATTTCCTACTACAGGTAGAGATAGTTTGACTACAGACGCAGGTAAAGTTAAATATGGTGCATTACCATTAGGACCTATATTTTCAGACGCAACTTTAAATGTTTTAACAAGCAAAAACAATGCAAATATTGAGGTTAGATTTTCTGATGTATTTCCCTCGTCATTGTCAGGATTAGATTTTAACCAACAAGCAGATGATGTTAATTATTTAACAGCGTCTGTAACTTTTAAATATAAGATATATGAATTTGCCTTAAAGGGTGCGTCTAATACAACAGATACAGTAACTTAAAAGCTTTACAATTTTATATAATTATGATAGGATGTGTATATTATGGATTTAGAAAAACTACAAGAATTGGCTGATAAAGATTTAAAGATTAATGATAGTGAACTTGATTTAGAATCTCTTAAAACTCCTCAGTTACATAACAAATATATGAAACACTTAACTAAGTTTAAGTTAATGCTTAGTCGTGCTGAAGGCGATTTGTATAATACCAAAAGAGAACTTTGGGAATATTATACAGGCAAAGCAGACGCTTCGGTCTATGCAGAAAAACCTTTTAACTTTAAATTACTAAGACAAGATGTTGACCAATATATTTTATCAGATGAAAGATATATTAAGTCTAAACAGAAAGTAGATTACTTACAAGCTTGTGTTGATTTTTTAGATAGAACAATTAGACAAATCACTAATAGAACTTTCACAATAAAAAATGCAATTGATTGGCGTAAGTTTACTAGTGGTGCTATCTAATGTATCTAAAAGAAATATATCACACCAAAAAAGTCTTTGACGAAAAAATATGCAATGACATTATTGCAAAGGGTGAATCAGCTACTATTAAAAAATCAGAAATAAAAGACGGCGATAATAGTAATAGAAGCTCTTTAGTTTCTTGGTTGAATAATGAAACAATACCAGAATTAACTAAGTTTGTAAATTTAGCAAATGAAGAGAACAATTGGAACTTTCTATTGAGAGAGTTTGAACCCTTACAATATTCAATTTATCAAGTTGGTGACCATTATGATTGGCATGTTGATAGTCACACAACACCATATGATAATGGTCTTATAAGAAAATTAAGTTTTACTTTATGCCTTAATGAAGATTATGAAGGTGGTGAATTAAAGTTTAGTATACCACATCCAGATTCAAATAAAAATTTAGTAGATACACTCAAGCCAAAAACAGGAACTATGATTACTTTTCCTAGTCACATATGGCACAAAGTAGAACCTGTGACAAAAGGTATAAGAAAATCTTTAGTAGGTTGGATAGTAGGAAAGCCCTTTGCATGACTTTAACAAGATATTTAATTATAGATAAAAAAGATGATGTCTATTTAAAAATTGAGGCAGATGAAGATATAAGAAGAGAACTAGGTCAATTTTTTACATTTGAGGTACCTGGTTTTAAGTTTATGCCACAGTTTAGAAATAGAGTGTGGGACGGAAAGATTAGATTGTTTTCATATCAGACTGGCCAAATTTATGTTGGTCTATATCCATATATATTAAAATGGTGTGAAGATAATAATGTACAAGTTGTTGACGGAACTAAAATACAAGATACAAAGGTTGATGAAGCAAAGGTCGACAAATTTATTGAAGCACTAAATATTCCCTTTAAGGTTAGGGATTATCAAAAGGAGGCATTTATACATGCAGTTAGAAAAAATAGGACTTTATTACTTTCACCCACAGCTAGCGGAAAATCTCTTATTGTCTATCTTCTTATTAGGTTTAACATTTTACGGTTAAAACAAGATAAGAAAAAAATCTTAATTATTGTACCGACTACATCTTTAGTAGAACAGTTATTTAAAGACTTTAAGGATTATGGTTGGTCGCCTGAAAAATATGTACATAGAATATATCAAGGTCATGCAAAAGAAACAAATAAACCTGTAATTATATCTACATGGCAATCTATTTACACACAACCTAAAAAATATTTCAAAGACATTGGTATGATAGTTGGTGATGAGGCACATTTATTTAAGGCTGTTTCACTTACAAAGATATTGACAAAATTAGAAAAATGTCCATATAGAGTAGGATTAACAGGTACTTTAGATGGTACACATACACATAAGTTGGTACTAGAGGGACTGTTTGGTACTGTTAACAAAGTAGTTTCTACAGTAGAGTTGCAAGAAAAGAAACAACTAGCTGACTTAAAAATATTCTGTTTAATATTAAAACATGGTGCTATTGAATGTAAACATGCTAGTGGCATGACATATCAAGAAGAAATGGATTACATAGTCAAATCTGATAAACGAAATAAGTTTATTAGAAACTTGGCGGCTGGATTAAATGGTAATACATTATGTTTATTTCAGTATGTTGAAAAACATGGCAAGGACTTATACGAATCAATAAAAGATAAAGCAACAGACAAGAAGGTATTTTATGTTCACGGAGGAGTTGACACAGACGAAAGAGAAGAAATTAGAAAAATTACAGAGAAGGCTGACGGAGCTATTATTGTTGCGTCATATGGTACTTTCTCTACAGGCATTAACATTAGGAATTTGCATAACATTATTTTTGCTAGTCCTTCTAAATCTAGGATAAGAAACTTACAATCAATTGGTCGTGGTCTTAGATTAAAAGATAACAATAGTCATGCTACTTTGTATGATATATCAGATGATTTAACTTATAATGAAAAAGAAAACTACACATTAGCCCATTTTAGGGAAAGGATAAATATCTATAGTGAAGAAGACTTTGATTATGAGATACACAACATAGAGTTAAACAATGAAACCAGAAGTTAAAATAATAAAACTAATTAATGGTGACGACATTGTTACCGTTCTACCTACTGGCGACAAACAGTTGCCTGACAATGGTCCTTTAATTAGATTAGAAAAACCCTTACAAATTAAATATGTACCTCAGATGACACCAATGGGGTTTAGAGATTATATAGCAATGATTCGTTGGACTAACTATACAAGTGATAAGATTATTACTATTCCTAAAGATAAAATAATGACAATCACCAACGCCTCCTTAGAAATGTCAACTAGTTATAATGATATTGTAAAAAACTATGAGAACTTAGATAAACCTAAAAAAGATGAAGGCTATCACAGAAAAGAGTTTACCGCTGAAGAGAATAAAAAAATGAATGAAATCTTTAGAGAGTTGGATGATGAAGAGGATGAACCAACATTACACTAGGTACTTTAAGTGTCTTTATGCAAACGGACACCGTTATTATACGCAAATAAAAAACATTGTCAACCGTGGAATGAACATCAATCAGCATTGACAATTTTACTAAATTATTATATAGTGAGGATATTATGGCACAAACAAAAAAGAAATCGGAACACTATGTCAACAACAAAGAATTCTTGGCCGCTATGGTCGAATATAAGAAATCTGTTGACAAAGCTAAGAAAGAAAAGAAAAACAAACCAAGAGTCCCCGACTATGTTGGTGAATGTTTTTTAAAGATAGCAAACCACCTTTCATACAGACCTAATTTTATTAATTATACTTTTAGAGATGATATGATTAGTGATGGTATTGAAAACTGTTTACAATATTTAGATAATTTTAATCCAAAAACTTCAAACAATCCTTTTGCATATTTCACGCAAATAATCTATTACGCATTTATAAGAAGAATCCAGAAAGAAAAGAAACAAATAACAATTAAACAACGGATGATTCAAGAATCTAATTATGATGATATGGCATTGCAACCAGGTGAGGATAGAGAATTTAAAAATCAGTTTACAGAATTCTTACAGAAAAATATGGTCTCAGATGAACCAGCAAAAACGAAAACAGTAAAAAAGAAAACTAAGAAAAAATGAAGATAGCCTTATTGAACGATACCCATTTTGGGTGCCGTAATGATTCGCCAGCATTTATTGAATATCAAAACAAGTTTTATAATGACTTGTTTTTTCCTTATTTACAAGAAAATGATATTAAATGTTTAGTGCATTTAGGTGATGTTGTTGATAGAAGAAAGTTTATCAACCATAATACAGCACACAATTTTAAAAAGGTATTCTGGAATAGGCTAGATGAATTAAATATTGATACACATATTATTATTGGTAACCACGATACTTATTATAAAAATACAAACGAAGTAAATGCTATGCAGAACCTTGATATATCTAAAAATGCCAAGGTTTACACTCATTCAACTACAGTAGAATTTGACAATCTACCTATACTTTTTATACCTTGGATTTGTGATGATAATGAAGCAGAAAGTATTAAAACCATTGAAAGTACACAAGCTACTATCGCAATGGGTCACTTAGAAGTTAAAGGTTTTGAAATGCACAATGGCCATTTTAATGACCATGGATTAGAAAAATCTATATTTAAAAGATTTGAAAAGGTGTTATCAGGCCATTTTCATAAAAAATCAGATGATGGTCATATTTATTATCTAGGTACTCAATATGAAATGACATGGTCAGACTATAATTGTCCTAAAGGTTTTCATATCTTTGATACAGAAACAAGAGAACTATCAAGAATTGAAAACAAAAACTATATGTTTAAAAAAATTCTTTATAATGATAAAGAAACAAACTATGATGAGTTTGATATTAAATCATATGACAAATGTTTTGTAAAACTTTATATATCAAACAAGACAGATAGTGACATGTATGAAAGATTAATGGACAGATTATATAATCATATAAACATACATGCTATAGATGTAGTAGAAGACCCTACGGATATTGGTGCTTCAGTAAGAGAAGATATATTAGAACAAGGTGAAGATACATTAACATTTTTAGGTAACTATATTGACCAAGTTGATATAAAATTAGATAAACAAAAATTAAAACAATTTGCAAAAGAATTGTACATGGAAGCTAGTGAATGATACTATTTAAAAGAATATCTTATAAGAACTTTTTATCTACAGGTAATCAACCAATAGAAGTTGCTTTAGATATGTCACAAACCACCTTGGTTGTAGGTACAAATGGCACAGGTAAATCAACTTTATTAGACGCATTGTGTTTTGTCTTGTTTAATAGACCTTTTAGAATTATTAAAAAAGAACAAATGGTCAATACTATTAATGGTGGTGATTGTGTCGTAGAATGTGAGTTTGATGTAGGTACAAAGAACTATATTATAAGAAGAGGTATTAAACCAAATCTATTTGAGATATTTTGTGATGGTAAATTAATTAATCAAGACGCAAACAATGTAGATTATCAAAAATATCTTGAATCAAATATAATGAAACTTAATTACAGGTCTTTTATTCAGGTTGTTTTATTAGGCTCTTCATCATACGAACCTTTTATGAAGATGAAACCAAGATATAGAAGAGAAGTTGTTGAAGAGATACTTGATATTAGAGTTTTTGGTCTTATGGACTTAATATTGCGTTCCCAACAGAGTGACCTTCAAAAAAAGTTGACGGAGGTGAGGCACCAATGCGAGTTAATAAAGACTAAGTATGAAACTGAAGCAAAATATCTAAAGACGCTGGAGACCAAAGGTAGCGACAACCAGAAGGCACAGCAAAATAAACTAGAAGAAAATAATAAAAATAGACTAGAATATGAAACAAAATTACAAAAACTCAATGAACAGATAGCAGTTAGTCAAAATGAGTTAAGTGGTCAAGATGTAGCACAAAAAAAGGTAAAAGAGTTAGAGAAATACGAAACCAAGATAGAACAAAACCTAGATACACATAAGAAGACTTTAAAATTTTTCAAAGAGAATGACACATGTCCGGTGTGTACACAATCTATTGACGAAACATTTAAGGAAGAAAAATGCAATCACGAAACTACAACAATTTCCAAACTAGAATCGGGACTATCACAGCTCGTAGAAGAGCTAACGAAACAGGAAGAAAAGTTAACAGCATTTGGCAAGGTATCAAACAAGATACAGGACATGAATGTAAACTTAGCAAAGATAACAGCAAGTCTGGAAAGTCTAAAGAACCACAGCGACCAAATTCAGCAAGAGATTTCTATTAGTGAAAATAGAGATGTTGACATAGAAAGTATTAAACAATCATTATCAGATATGTCAGCTGACCTAGGTGTTGCAGACGCCAATCTAACAGATGTACAAGAAGAAAAAGATTATGTTGATGTATTAAGAGAAATACTAAACGACAAAGGTGCTAAGGCACAGATTATTCGTAAGTATGTACCAATTATGAATGTCTTAATTAACAAGTATCTACAATCTATGGACTTTTATATTTCATTTAACTTAGATGAAGAGTTTAACGAAACAGTTAAGTCAAGATTTAGAGACACATTTAATTATAATAACTTTAGTGAGGGTGAGAAAATGAGAATTGACCTTGCTCTACTATTTACTTGGCGTGATATTGCTAGAATGAAAAATAGTACCAATACAAATCTATTAATACTTGATGAAATCTTTGATAGTAGTTTAGATGGCCAAGGTACAGATGACTTCTTTAAAATTATTAAAACATTAGAAAAAGAAAACATCTTTATTATATCACATAAAGGTGACATACTATTTGACAAATTTACCAATATTATAAAGTTTGAGAAACATCAAAACTTTACACAGTTAGGAACAATATGAAAGAACTAAAACTAATACCACCTACAGACCCTAGAGTACAGTCAGCTATCGCACCATTTAATGATGACATGTTAAAAGAACATGATTTTAAAGATAGAAAAGAACTTGTAGAGGCTATGTTTTTGTGTATGAGTAAATTTGGTGGTATAGGACTAACTGCTAGTCAAGTAGGTTTACCATTTAATATGTTTGTTGCAGGTGGCCATCCTTCTATAGAAAAAGGATTATCTATTGCAATGTTTAATCCAATGATTATTTCTTCAAGTGTAGAAACTGTATTGATGAAAGAGGGTTGTCTAACTTATCCATATGTATTTCTAAGTATTAAAAGACCAAGAAAAGTGGTGATGAAATATGAAGACACAGAGGGTAAAACACAAGAGGCACACTTAGATGGTATGATGAGCCGAATCTGCCAACACGAATATGACCATACAATTGGTAGAAACTTTACTGAACATGTATCTAAATTTAAGTTAAAGAGAGCTCAAGAAAAAGCCATGAAAGAAATTGACAAAATTAAAAGACACATGGCACAGAATAAAGCTTGACATTTTAACACTTTTCTAGTAGGATTACATAATGACTTATTCGTGGAAGAAAGGTATGTCTATTGATGACCAATGGCAAAGTTGGCAAGACAATAATCCTTTAGATAAAATTGAAGCACCAGATACAGAGACTTTAAAAGAGGCTGTTATAAAAGACCTTTCTTATGTATCAGCAATGGATGTAAAAGAATATACTTTATATCAGAAATGGTGTGAGGTAAAAGACAGATATCCTACAGTTGAAACAAATAGTTTTTTTGATGATAAACCAGCAATGTTAAAACCTGAACAAGGTGTTGTTATACAAGAAGTCAAAAACAATTTCTGGTTGCCTGAAGACCCCGAAGAATATTTAGAATTACAACCTGAACTTATATGGACAGATGGTGCTGAGGTACAATCGCACACAAATGCCAAAGGTTCTGAAATCTGGAATGCATTAAGAACATTTTTATCTACTATGAAAAATAATAGTAATATAGGTAGAAATCTGAACTTCTTAATTAGAGATAAAGTTACCAAGAAATATCTTGGTGTTACATGTATGAGTAGTGACTTTTTAGACCTTACACCTAGAGACGAATATATTGGTTGGGACAGAGAGGCAAAGACACAAAGAATGATTAATCATACTTGCATTGGTAGTACAATTGTACCAATACAGCCGCTTGGATACAACCTGGTTGGTGGGAAACTACTAGCCTTATTATGTTTGAGTGATACTGTTGAAAAAACCTGGGAATATCAATACAAAGATAAATTAGTAGGTGTTACAACTACAAGTTTATATGGTAAAACAAAAGAGATACCATTATCACAATACGATAGATTAAAACATTGGAAGAAAATGGGTTGGACAGCTGGTTCTGTATCATATGAACCTACTAAACCAACTAGAATGATGATACAAAATTGGTTAAAGAAGAACCACACATACAAATACTTTGAGTGGTATGTTGCAAAGAAAGATACAGGACAACCACACAAAAGAGACCATAGAAATAGAAGTCACACATTTACATATAATCAACTAGGAATAGATAAGAAACTGATTAAATCTGACCATGCCAGAGGCATTTATTTTGGTGAATTATATGAAAATACTAAAGAATTTTTAAAAGAAGAAATTACTGTTGACAAATTAATAAGAAAATTTGACAATTCTACAGAAGCTTTGACAGATTTATGGAAGAACAAGTATGCTAAGAAAAGACTAACAAGCTTGAAGAAACAAGGTAGAGTGTCTACCGAAACACATTTCTATGATGATATAATCTATCTATCATGGGAAGAAACTAAACAAAAATATTTACCACAGGTAGGGAGATAATACCATGACAGGACAATTAGAATTAGATTTAGGCGCTCAAAGTAATGAGTCTAATAAATACAAAAAAGTAAGCGACCTAGATATGTACCAAAAGGTCGCCAAAACAACGGCAATATATCCGAGAGAACAGGCCATTATATACCCCACATTGGGACTGACCGGTGAAGCAGGTGAAGTTGCAAACAAAGTAAAGAAGATTATAAGAGATGGCTCAGATAGTAAAGATGAAAGACTGGTGTCTGAAATCAAAAGTGAAATTGGTGATTGCCTTTGGTATATCGCTGTATTGGCTAGCGATTTTGACATTAAGTTATCCGACATTGCAAGCACTAATTTAGAAAAATTAGAAAAAAGAAAAGAAAAAGGAACAATTCATGGCTCTGGTGATAACAGATGAAACACAGAGTTGTAATTGCCACAGGTGGGTTTGACCCCTTACATTCAGGACATTTAGAATACCTAAGGTGCGCCAAAGCATTAGGTGACACTTTATTAGTAGGTCTCAATTCAGATGATTGGTTGACTAGAAAAAAAGGTAAGCCTTTTTTACCATACTATGAAAGAGAACAGGTATTACGAAGTTTAAAATATGTTGATAATGTGATTGACTTTGATGATAAAGATGATTCAGCCGTATTTGCAATTACAAAAGCATTAAAAATATATCCTTATGCAGATATTATATTTGTAAATGGTGGTGATAGAGACGGAAATAATGTTCCAGAATTAGATGTATTTGAAGCTCACGAAAGAGTTAGTTTTAGATTTAATATTGGTGGGGAAAAAACAAACGCCTCTAGTAAAATACTTGATAAATGGGTCTCCAATCACACAGAGAGAAATTGGGGTTACTATAGAGTATTACATAATGAGGCAGATGTTGTAAAAGTAAAAGAGTTAGTGGTCATGCCTAGAAAAAATTTGTCTATGCAAAGGCATGAGAATAGAGCTGAACATTGGTTTATTACAAGTGGTATAGCTACAGTATATACAATTAATAAAAGAACTACTGATTATGAATTATTAGGCGAATACAATAAGTTTGATAATTTACATATCGCAAGAGGCGAATGGCATATGTTATCAAATGAAACAGATTCACCATTGCGAATCGTAGAAATTCAGTATGGAACCAGCTGCTCCGAAGAGGATATTGAGAGAAAATAGCTGCGACAATGTGTACTTTTTTTAAGTAATCGTTGGAAATCGTTACCAGGTAACGAAAAAAAAATTAAAAAAAAGCGCTTTTAGTGCTTGACTTTCTTGAATCTTTCCTTTAGGATATACTTATATGATGAAAAAGGACACAAACACTATGACTATCAATCTTGATGTAAAATCAAATCTAGCAAAATTACTTGCTACAGAAAATATCACAATACAACACAACAATGTTAAGACGGCTTCTTTTGATGTTAAGAACCGTGTATTGACATTACCTATCTTTAAACAAAAGTCTGGTGATGTATATGATATGTTGATTGCTCACGAATGTGCCCATGCTCTTTGGACTCCATATGAAGAGTGGCAAGGTATCAATGATGATGAGTTGAGGTCTTATGTTAATGTCCTTGAAGACACAAGAATTGACAAATTAATTCAAGCAAAATATCCTGGTGTTGTTAGAAACTATGAAAATGGTTTTGACATTTTAGAAAAACAAAATTTCTTTGGTATTTCAGGTAGAGATATCAATAAAGACTTTATGATTATTGATAAGATTAATCTAAGGTCTAAATCACTTAACAGATTACCGTTCATTTTTGCTCCTAAAGATAAAGAATGGTTGGCTAAAGTTGACTCTTTGGTTACTTTTGAAGATGTATTAACTTTAGCCAAACAAATGTTAGATTGGCAAAAAGAACAAGTTGAACAAATGCAAAAGTTACCTGACTTTGATAACTTAGAAATATCTAAAGCATATGGTATCAATAATGATGATGATGATTTTGATGATGAAGAAGAGTCAGATAACGGTCAAGGTTCTGGTGCTGATAATTCAGATGATGAAGCTGACGAAAAAAATGATTTCAATAACTTTGGTGACCAGAAAGCAGATGATGAAAAAGACTCTGAACAATCTGGTAAAGCAGAATCAAAATCAGATAGTGCTACTAAAGATGAAAAAGATGAAAACAAAGGTGAAGCAGATAGTTATGCCAAAGGTGCTGGTGGTGACTTTAAAGAACCTAAAAAACTAAAAGCAATTACAGATGATTCTTTTCAACAGAATACTGATAAGTTGTTAGATGAAAAAAACAAAGGTTACAGATATGGTAAGATACCTACTCCTAACTTTAAACAAGGTTCTGCTTTAACTAGTTACAAAAAGTGGTTAAAAGATATGTCTGATTACAGAATCAAACAAAGTCAATACTGTAATATTAAAAAGTATGATGATTGGTTAGATAAAGATTACAAATCTTTTATGTCTGAAAACAAGAAAACTGTTATGTATCTTGTTAAAGAATTTGAAATGAAAAAATCTGCTCAAGCATATAAGAGAGCTCAAACTGATAAGACAGGTATTATTGACCCTTTAAAATTGCCTTCTTACAAATACTCTGATGACATATTCAAAAAGTTAACTATTCTACCTGACGGTAAAAACCATGGTATGATGATGTTGCTTGATTGGTCTGGATCCATGTCTGATGTATTGTTTGATACTGTTAAACAGTTAATCAACCTTGTTGAGTTTTGTAAAAAAGTTAATATACCTTTTGAAGTTTACTTCTTTACAAGTGAAAGAAGAGGTTGGTATAATGAAGAAAAATCAGAAAATATTAATCAATGGTCAAAAAATTCTGGTGAGTTTAAATTAGAGGACTTTCATTTAGTAAACTGTTTAAGCCATAGAATGAATAAAAAGACTATCGACTTTGCTATGAAAATGATGTATCACATGGGTGCATATTGGAACAATAGATATTCAAGAAAATTTATAAATTCAGATGACTATTATGCTCAATCGGAAACATGGGGTATACCTAGTGAATATTATCTTGGTAATACACCTCTTAATGAGTCACTTGTTTACATTAACAAGTTGATACCTATGTTCAAAAGTAAGTATGATATTGAAAAAATGACCTTTATTACTCTTACTGATGGTGCTGGTAACTATCCAAGAATGGATATTATTGGTGACCCAAAAAATGATTATTGGGAAAGAACTACTGTGTTTGAACTTGATGGTAAAAAGTTTGCTGAAAGAGGTAACATTACTTCTAACTTACTTAATCATATCAAAAACCACCATGATGTTAATGTGATTGGTTTTTATGTAGTTAAAAGATTAAGAAGGTGGGATATTGAAAAATACATTGGTCAATACAAAGACTGGAATGATAAAGAACAAAAGATAGCTAAATTCAGAAAAGAATTAAACGCTAACAAAGCGGCTGCTTGTGAGTATGATGGTTATAACAAATACTTTGTGCTTGATGGTAAAAAGTTAGGTGTTGAAAACTTTGATTTACAAAATGTTGAAGTTAAGAAAGGTACTACAAGTGAGTTAAAAAGAATCTTTGGTAAATCAATGGCGAATCGTCTGGTTTCCAGAGTAGTTTTAAACAAATTTATCCAGGAGGTTGCATAATCATGCTCGGTAACCCTTACCTGGTAACAAAAAAAAGATGGTTGCCAATTGAAAATATCTGTGATAGGATATATGTACAAAATGAAGAAAGGACGATACACTATGTTAAACACTAAACAACAAGAATTCGTGGACTATGCTTTTAAAAAGTTTGGTACTAACGAATTAACGGTTTCTGAATTAAAAGAAGCCAACAAACATTTTGGTTGCAAGTATGCACCACAATGGTTGATTAAAAATGCCGAATATAAAGTCGGTAAATCATTATTTAAACTACCAACTGAATCATCTGGTGAAGTTTCTTCTAAAACTTCTGGTGAGTCAGAAAAAGTTTTGACTACTAAGGCACCTGAAACTGAAACTGTTTCAGAAGCTGCATATGTAGTTTCTTCTTTAACAGGCGACATTGTTCCTAAAAAGGATCCTGTGTTCGTTTCATTTGGTAATTATCCTGATGTTAAGAGTATTATTAAAAGCAAGATGTTTTATCCTGTTTTTATTACTGGTCTTTCAGGTAACGGTAAAACTATGGGTGTTACCCAAGCATGTGCCGAAAACAATAGAGAATTAATCAGAGTCAATATTACTATTGAAACTGATGAGGACGACCTACTTGGTGGTTACAGACTTAAAGATGGCCAAACTGTTTGGCAAAATGGTCCTGTAATCGAAGCCATGGAGAGAGGCGCTGTTCTCTTACTTGATGAGATTGACCTTGCGTCTAATAAGATTATGTGTTTACAACCAATCTTAGAAGGCTCTGGTGTCTTTGTTAAAAAGATTAACAGGTTTGTTAAACCTGCTAATGGTTTCAATGTTGTTGCTACTGCCAATACAAAAGGTCAAGGTAGTGATGACGGTAAATTTATCGGTACGAATGTTCTTAACGAAGCGTTCTTGGAAAGATTTCCAATTACCTTTGAACAAAGTTACCCTAAACCTGCTGTAGAGGAAAAAATCCTTATACAGACTCTTAAAAAGTCTGGTAAATCAGACAATGAGTTTTGTAAGAAGTTGGTAACATGGGCTGATGTAATCAGAAAAACCTACTTTGATGGTGGTGTTGATGAGATTATATCAACTAGAAGACTCGTACACATTATCCAAGCTTATTCAATCTTTGGTAAAAAGATGAAAGCTGTTGAGGTCTGTACTAACAGATTTGATAATGATACAAAGAATTCATTTATGGAGTTGTACACGAAAGTGGACGCTGGTGCTTCTGCTGAACAGATTGCTGAACAGCAGAGACAAGCGGATATATCTTCACAAATGGATGACAATGATAGTGAGTCAGATGACGATAGCGCCATCTAAATCTATCAATCATAGTGTAAGTCCTTGGTGGAGGGGTAGTGCCCTCCACCTTTTTACACTATCAAGGGAGGAGGTAATATAGAATGAGTATAACTGTAGAAGTTAGAGGCGGTAACCTTGAAAAAGCTATGAGAGTTTTGAAGAAAAAGGTTATGAAAGAGGGTATTGTAAAAGAGTTAAGAGCTAGACAATACTATCAAAAACCGTCAGAAATAAAGAGGGAAAAGAAAAAAGAAGGCATAAAGAATTACAAAAAGAAGATGAAAAAACTGGAACAGGAAAGATAGAATTCCATGCCTGTGCTTATAATATGAATAAATAGTGATACCAGGCAACTCGTAAGACCTGGGGCGTGGAGGGTAGCTTGACCCATGCATAAGCAGAATTACAAGCCGCAGTTAGGTGGTTCTGAGATAACAAAACCACCACCTAATTCGGGCTCATTGGTCTTAGAGGTTATGCTCGCCGTATAAAGAGTTAGTATAATGGGGGTGAGACCTACCCCAGCCCCAAAAAAATTCAGATGTAGCGAGAGTGAACCTGAATAGTGGATTGTTTCAGCATTTGCGCTTAGTTTCGCACCACTTAAAATCAACAAACTAAAGCTGCGGTGAGTTTTCGGTGGTTTCTCCCTTGTATAAAAACCACCATTGACAATTTTTATA
>Ga0209929_1000304_pt1 | contig 18716 bp, 16 predicted proteins | sample SalPon2_C_H2O_MG_2_FD_185731 | JGI IMG/M metagenome (GOLD analysis project Ga0209929, IMG submission 185731) | Salt pond water microbial communities from South San Francisco under conditions of wetland restoration - Salt Pond MetaG SF2_C_H2O_MG... ... | reverse complement strand
AATGTTATTATCTACATCCTGGTTCATTTGTTCTACCCAGTAGTTAACAGCAATACTTAAAGCATCTAATCTATCATCGTGACTAAGACTACCTTTATCTTTTGTTATACGACTAAGTTGATAGAATAACATATACTTAGCTTGATGTTCTATAGGATACCCTTGAGCACTCTTATAGTCATGTTGAACAACAGAAGGATCAAAGATAAGTTTATGTTGATTAAGTACAGGTTCCAGGACATCAATGATTCTAAGTTCTTTTTGTTTACTGTGTCTTACTTCTTCAACGGAACAAGGGTAGGAAGTCATAAGTAAAGGTTTAAGTAGTTCCATGAACATACCATCACCAAAGTTAGACTCTATGATAATCTTGTTAACTTTGTTATTCTTAGCTATGTGAACTAGTTGTTTAAGTGTTTGATCGTCGTATCCACCTTTTAGACCACCAGCTTCAGGAACAAAGAGTTGACCGTTAAGCATCTTAACAACAGCAAAGCCTGTTTCATCTTTTCCTCTACCACTAGGGTCAATAGAAAGAACAGAACCAGTGTACTCTACCATATCACCTATAGTCTTAGAAGGTCTGTGGTATCTATCTCCTCCTAGACCTACATTAGGAAGGTCTTTATTTTCGTTATCTGGATCACTGGACCATATAATCTTCTCAGGAGCTAAGTCGTTATCAATATCTGTTATAATAAGATCATTTATCTTTAGTGGATATCTATCAGCGTCAGATAGCCTAGGATTAAGCATGAACTGTAAAGCATACCCTGTACGCCCATAAGACAGCTTACGCTCTTCTAGGTCCATATCTGAGAACCTGAGAGGCTCTGTGGAGTGTCCTACTGTCTCTTCTGATATCTGATTTGTTATAAAAGGAGCTATATCGTTATCGTAGTTCTTTAACACTAAGTCTTCACTAGGATACTCAGAGGTCCATATACGAGCGTCATAGCCTCTCTCACGCAGTTTGTTATAGATACTGTCCTCGCATTGGGGTGTACCTAGAAATAGAATCCTAGAGGTGTCTAAGGGCTTTATAATGGCTTCAAACTCTTTTACTTGTTCATCTAGCTTATCTCTCATACCTTGGGTAGCAGAGTTGTTAGGAACTTCTATATCGTCAGCAATGATGATGTCAGCACGAGAACCTGTTAGCTGGGAGGATATACCTAGTGACTTAACGGAAGGTGCGTGAGCAGCAGGGGCAGGTCCGACATCAAAAGCTATCTTAGAGAACCTTTGATCGTTCTTAGGTATTAGTCCTTGAAGAACAGGAATGTCGTGTATGATTTTCAAGGTAAAGGTGGAGAAGTCATCAGCACGGTTCTTAGAGGCAGATACAACAAGTATGTTTTTAGTAGGGTCTAGTAGTAGTTGATGAACAGCATAGGCAGAACATATCCAGGATTTACCTACTCCACGGAACGCCATGATAACAGATCGTTTAGGACCGTGTTGCATGAAGTCAGCTATGTCGTACTGTAAAGCTGTGTAGGATTAGGTAGGTTCAAGTGTTTCCAAACTACATATAAGAAGTTACGGAAGTCCTTGAGTTGTTTAAGCTTTTCAATACTCATAAGCCAACTCTCTCTCTTTCGGTGTTATAACTGTAATTACTTAATCTTTTCTTTAAGTTCAGGGTCTTCTTCAAAAGGTAACACTTCTCCTAGTAGATCGTTAAGAGGAGTATCTTTACCACTCATAAGAACTACATCGTTATCTTTTAAATGTTGTCTGGCACAGTTAAGAAGGGAAGGATTATACTCTTCAGTTATGTGCATTTGTTTAATACCTTTACTTAAAGTATCTGTTACAAGGATGTGTAAGTCCCCTAGTTCTTCTCTTGTTTTCATAAATTGTTAACACTTCCACCTTCTAAGAGCTAAAGCTTTTCTAGTGGGTCTACCTTTACTATCTTTCATTGGTCCTTTGTTACCGCTCATACGAGCACAGAAGCTACGCTTTCTAGGACCACCACCAGGTTGAGGGGCTTTTAAGTTAGAACCAGTAGCTCTGTTATGTTTAGCTCTTCCCTTTGCAGTGAGACCTCCTTTACGAGACTTTTCACCTCTACCTAGAGATAGTGATACTCCTTTACGCTTTGCCATCTTTTTTCTTTTTCTTATTCTTAATAGATAAGTTCTTGCGTTTAGTCATAGGAGGTCTTCCTATTTGTGATCCGTATGTACCCTTTCCGTATGGCATATTATTTTCCCTTTCTTATTTTAAGTGATACTCTAGCTGCTGGCGTGTTACTAACAAATTGTTTACCTTTTGCACCTGCTGCTTTCTTTTTCTTAGCAGTGGCTGCTCGTTGTGACTTACTTAAAGAGTTCATTTTGCTTTTAGGAAGACATCTATCGGGATTCTTTTTGTTCTTAGAAGTCCCACAAGGACCACCGTCACTACCGTCAGACTTAACTCTTCTCCAGTTCTGTGCTCTCCATCTAGCTAACTCACCCATCTTATTTCTTTTTCTTTATAGATAGTTTACGCTTCTTACCTTTACCGTACTTAGGGTCTTTGCAGTATTTAGAAGCAGCCATGTTAGCATAAGCAGAAGGATACTTATCAAAAGTTCTTTTAGCCCAAGCAATTCCTTTTGGACATATCTTACTCATTTCTTCATTAACATCTCCATCATTCTATCTAGTTTACCGTTAATCTCTTTTACCGTAACTTCTAATCCACTCATACGATTCTCCACAGCAGTGTCTCGTTCTCTTTGGGTAGCTAGTTCTACTTCAATCTTTGTTAACCTTTTCTCGTCTGTATCCAATCGATCTGATAGTTTCTTTATAACCCAACCGATCACGGCAAGTATTACGCCAAGAGCAGTATCTAAAAAGTGAGAGAGGGATTCAGTCATCCTATGGAACTATGTTTAGTACTCCAGAGTTACTCCAAATATCGCCACTAGATAGACCCGCAGATGAAGTGGGTATATGAGGAATATTTATAACATTACTATTTTTCATAACCATTAATGTGGTATTAGTACTCTTTTCAGGTGCTGTAATATTTAAATCACCATTACCATCAATTAGTAAATCAATCTGTCCGTCGGGTGAAACATTATCTGTTTTATCAAATCTTATACCAGCTCCAGTGACGGCCGTATTATTTATTACTATATTAGCACCGTCAGAAATTAAGCCGTTTACTGTGTATGCCTGTGTATCGTCTAATTTAGTAGGAGTAACAGCACCATTTAATATCTTTGTAGAAGTAACAGCATTATTAGCTATAACGGTAGCACCGTCTCCTGTACTAGTAACATCTCCTGTATGATTAGGGTGAGAGTAGGGAGCAGTAGCTAACTTAGCGTCAGTAACAGAACCATCTAATATTTTAGCAGTGGTAATAGCATTATCTAATATTTTAGCAGTGGTAATAGCATTATCTAATATTTTAGCAGTGGTAATAGCACCGTCATTAATCTGAGCTGTTCCTATAGTGCCTTGTGTAAGGGGAACGCCTAACCCTCGTTGAATGATGACAATGTCTTCACCTCCACTTAAAGAGGGAATAATTGTTAAAGTATCTGTGTCAGGGTCTACTGTGTAATCAACTGTAGGTTCTTTTACTAATCCGTTAACACTAACATCATAAGCACTATCTCCTAGTACATCAGCACCAGTGACAGTATAAGTTGTGTTCGCTCCTGCTGTGCCTGTGAACTGCCATTTAGACGGAGGAGTAGAAGCACCAGCAGCAATCTGTTCTACCTTTTGATCAACATAGTTTTTAGTCGCTGCGTCACTTGTTAAAGTGGGTGTGCTTACATTTAGTATCTTATTTGATTTAGCATCCCAATCTGTTCCACCTGGTCCTATTTGAAGAGAAGCTTCATTTAACTCAGCAAGTTCTTCATTTAAAAATCTATTGTGTTGATAAGCAAAATCCAACTCTGTTTCTGTCAGTACTGAACCATTTTCAAAATCTACTAGGTTGGTACCAGGTTGACTACTCCTTCTTACACGGACGATCTGACCTGCTGTAGCTCCGCTATTTAAAACTACCTTGTTAGAAGGAGATGTAACTATTGAAAAGGCAGCTGTGTCTACTCCGTTGATTTCAACTTTAACATGTTCAGCTTTAAGATAAGAAAAGGAAAAAGGAAAATCTGTTTGAGCCGCTGTTGCGGTGTAGTCTACATATGTATTAGCCATAGTAATATATTATTAGTTTGTTTGTTGTAAAAGTTCAAGCTAGTTTCTGAAAGGCAGTAATCTTTCTTCTAATAAAGAAGGACGCTGTGTCTTTTTATAACTCTCCAAAGGGAACTCAGTACCAGGTAAAGCCCTTTCTAATTCTCTTTGTTCTTCTAGGGTATCAGCAGGTTTACTTAATTCTTCTTGTAACTCTATTCTAGCTTCTATGTCTTCCATAAGTATCGGATACTCTTCTTGAAGTTGTCCTAACGCAGTGTCTCTGTAACCTTTAAAAATAGATCGTATAGCATCAAGTCTCTTATCTTCTTGTTCAAACCTTTCAGGTAAAGCTCCTTTAGGTGCTACTCTTTTCTTGAAGTCTGTTTGACTAGAAATAGTAACAATCATCTCTTTTAAAGTTTTCCCTGTTTTAGAAGGTCTTCCTTTTGTGGTTAGTTTAACTTGAGTGGTTAATTCTTGCCATCTATCAAAAGCATTTTGTTGTGTCTCAGGATGTATGATTTCTTCTAAGTCCATCTTTTCCCATTTAGAAGTACCTCCGTTAAAGTGGTGAGTACCTCCTAGTTCTACTATAACAGCAGCAGCAGCTTCACTTATCTTAGCTTGGTACGCATCTTCTAAAAGTTCAGGCGTTATTTTTGTTCTACCATCCTTAGCGATTTCTTTTCTTACACTTGCTCGTGTTATCTTAGGAATGTTGAGAGTTCTAAATCCAGTCTCAGAGTCAATGTCTACATACTTATCTACAGAACCTTTCTGAGTAAACACACCAAAAGGAGATAATAAAGCTAAACCTCCTACTTTCCTTTGCTTAAATCCTCTTGTCTGTACATCTCCAAATATATCACGCATCGGAGGTACAAGTTTAGAAAGACCGTTCATTCTTCTCGCTATGACTTGTAATAATGTATTGTTCTCACGAATAACATCATCAGACATATAGTTTAATGTGTTAGCAGCGGAAGGAACAAAAGTACTTCCTAAACTCTTTAACAATTTAAAAGACTCCCTTCTAGTTGCTTCTTTACTATCTGTAGCTTGTGTTACAAGTTTAATAGCATCTCCTAAGTTTTTATAGTAAGACTTGTTTGCTATGTTATTTGTAATAGCTAAAGCAGCTGCTTCCATTAAACCTCTAGCTTCTTCTCTTTGTGCAACAGTTCCGTTGTTAAGAGTTTTCATATCAGCTGTAATACTTAGAATGGTGTTTAAAGGTTCTAAAGCAGCTAGACTAATAGCAACCTTTTCTCCTTCTTTACCTACCCTCAAAGTATATTCAGGCATTCCTGTCGCAGCTTTGATATTCTTTTTCTTTTTCCAATCTTGGCTTTCTGTACCTACAAATTCAAATACATCTTCAACTCCTTCAGATAATCCTATAGCTGCTAATATAACACCAGCACCTACAATCTGTTGTCCTTTTGCTCTAGCTACTACAATAGGATCATCACTTGCTAAATCTTTAGCTGTCTTACTCCACAACCTTTCAGCTATCCTATCTATTTTTAATTTATTAACACCTGGAATTTTAGATGTAGCATTAGCGACTGAAACAAGAGAACTTGTAGAAGCCATTGCTCCTCTAGTTATATTACGACCAGTACGCATGAAAGGATTTAAAACGACATGAAGGAATGGATATGTCTTTAAGAAAGATTCAATGTGCTTACTTCCTTTTTCTATTACATTAGGATCAGCAAACTCACCTATCTCTTCAGTAAAAGTAACTTCCTTTAAGTTCCTGTTAACAAAATCAACGAAACTACTTGTGTCTTTATTCCAATTATCTTTAACAAAGTTATCAATATAAGATGCTAGGTCTTCAGCTTTAACACCTTCTTGCTCTGCCATTAAGACTGCTTTTCTTCTTACTTGGTCCTCGTTGAGCATTTTTGTTTTAGACTCATTAAATACTTTAGCTACGAACTTGTCATAGTAATCTTGTAAAGTACCTATATCCTCACCTGCTTTTTTAGCTGCTATGTAATCCATCTCAGCTTTAGCTCTAGTCATAGAATGTGCAATGTTAAGTCTTGTACGCACATCCACTGCTGCCATTGCTTTACCAGGAATATCAACAAACCTACCTACATTCTCTACTGTTTGACCAAAAGCACCTGTAAGACCAGTACGCTCCATAGAAAGAGCTGACTCACCTATTCTTTCAAAGTGTGATTGTAAATCTGCATCTCCTGTTTTTAAAACTCTTAAAGCTTCTTTATTAGCTATCTCTGAATAATTACCGTATGAACTTGCTACTTTAGTCCAAAAAGCCCCTGCTTCTTCAAACTGTTGTCTTGTTAATCCATTCCTTGACCAAGGTACAGTAGCCATATACTTAGCTCCTACAGCCCCTGCTACTACATTATAACCAGACATAATCTTATTAGATATAGCAACTTTAGCGTGTGTGACTGGACTACTTAACATACTAGAGTAAGCTGCATCAGAAAAAATATCTCTAACTTTAGTGTAAATACTTCCCTCTTCACCTGGTTCATAAGGAGAGTTTAACAGTTTCTTAGCAACTGCTTTCGCTGATTTACTTTGAAAAGCTTCTTGTTGCTTAATTAATATATCTTTGACTTCAGAAATATCTTCAGCTTGTTGAACAGCTTGTAATAGTTTCTTAACTACTTGTATATCTCCAAATGTTTTAATTTGTTGTTCAAGCTGTTCAGGGTTTAAATCTTTAGCTTCTTTTAGATTACTTACTAAGTTACCTTCTAACTTTTCTTTTAAGTGTTCCTGTTTTATCTCAATGATGTCTTTCTCGTACTTCCTTGATTGTAATAACCTACCTGAAGCAGAACCAGCTTTCTTCCAACCCATCATAGCAGGTATTAACTTATGAATACTTACCATTGCATTGTTGAGAACTTCTTTATTATTTAAGTCAGCACCGTCTAAAAACTTCAATACATCATCAAAACCTTGTACCATGATAGCACCGTTAGCTGCCATGTGTACTCCTAGTTGATCGATAGCATCAGCTACTTGAGCGTTGTCAGATACTTGAGAAGCTTTCATAACAAGAGCAAATTCATCTCCTGCTTCTTTACCTAACCTTCTGTTCAACTCTTGTTGTACCTTAGCTAAGTATTGTAGTTTACCTACTCTTCCACCTTTAACATTCTTTAAGTCAGCATCTATAGCTCTAGTGACAGCGTTAATAAGTCTTTGCTTTTCGGTGTCACTTGTTAACAACCTAGCTTTGACTTCGTCTTCACTATCTTTAAGTTTACCTGTCTCAGGGTCTACATCACGAGTACCACCTCCAGACATAAAGTCATCTACAATTTCCTTTGCTTCAACACTAACTTCTTCTTGTGGTTTCTGAGTAGTGGCAGGTGCTTCAGTAGGTTTAGCTTCAAGAGCTGGTTTAGGTGCTGGCTTTTTAAAAGCATCCATAGCCTCTTGGGCTTTCTTTAGTTGACCTTCAAATACTTCTTTAGCGTTCTCGTCTTTACCTATCTTAGCTTTTAATTCAGTCAGCACTTCATCTTGTATGCCTCTCTTCTTGACTGTTTCTCCTAACAAAGCCAATTTAAAAACAGTCTCAGCATTTTGTGTTCCCCCTGCTAATATCCTAAACTCAGAAGCGATAAACCAAGCTTCTTCTCCGTTTATCTGTCTTCTAAACTTTTCTAATTCAACAGCAGAATAAGCATCTTGAGCAGCGGCTAGTTTCCTTTTAAATTCTATAGGAGCATCTACTTCTGTACCTTTCATAGGAAAACCATCAAACTCTTCTTCAAGTTTTTCTAGTTCTTTTCTAGCTTTTATTTCGACAGCATCGAAAGCATCGTCATCTATGTTAGTTAAATTAGGATCAATAAAAGGAGAACGATTTAAACCTAAAGGTATATCTTCTTCTACTACAGCTTGAGGTGCTTCTTGTTCTTTAACAGCTACAGTAGGTTCATCAGCTTCTTTAAATATCTTAGCTGCTTCACTTTGTTGAAACTCTTGAGCTGCTGCTGCTACTTCCTGTGCTTGTTTCTGTTCAGCTTCATCGAGACTATCAATAGCTTGTTGTAACACTCTTTCCTCATCAGGCTTTAAAGCGTTGATTTTATCTTCGATCTGCTTGACCTTATCTCTAGCTTCTACATTAACAGCTCCACGCTTCTCTGTCCTTTGTAATTCCTTCTTAACTTCCTTTAACTCATCTTGTAGTGCTTTCCTTAGTATAGGAGCAGCTGGGTCTTTCTTAGGAGTGTAAGATACTAAAGCTTTTTCCAACCTACCTAAACCTGATCCAAGTCCAGCACCCACTCCAACAGCAGTGAGAGTCTCCATAGGTTTAAAACCTTCTCTTTCTTCAAATAAAATCTGTAGACCTTGACGAGTTAAATCTTCTCCTCCAGCCATGAAAGCACTTTCAGCAGCTCTTATACCTACTGTAGCAGCAGTGCTTAAATCTTTACCTGTCTTTAATCCTGGAACTAAACCAAAAGCCCCTGCTGCTGCTGCTTCCATATACGATGTATCTTTCTGCATTCCAGAAGATATACGCATCTGTTGAGCTAATAGATTAGCAAAGGTAGAAGAAGATGCCTGTAGTCCTACCCAATATGCTTTCGAGAAAGGTTCAGGAGAAAGTAACAAAGGAGAAGACACGATACCTGTGAACACAGGCAATCCTATTTCGACTGCTATCGGACCTGCTACATCCACAGCTTCACTGAGAAATCCACCAAAACCTTCGTAGTCAGGGTTAGGTATGATACCAGCTCTAACAAGCTTCATTGTTTCTTCTTTAGCAGCTTCCATTGAAGCAGCACTAAAAGGATCACCTTTAGCTAGTGTATTAGCGATATAGTGATTAGCTGGACTTTCAGGAGGTAGACCTGTTATCTGAGTTGCTCTATCTAATATCTGTTCTTCAGGAGTATATAAACCTCGAATACCGTGGTCAGGTAAAGTAGTAGGTACTTCGTACTTTTGTTTAGGTTCTTGTTGCTGTTGCCCTGTTATTTCTTCCGCTCTGACAGGTTGTCCTGTACGGACTCCTTCAAGCATACTTTCTTCAGCTGCTTTAAAAACAGGTTTAGCTTGTTCTTTAAACTCTGCAATACCTTTAGCCTTTTGCTCTTGAGTGATTGGTTGGTCTTCACTTAGTAACTGAAATTCTTCCTGACTAAGAGCAGGTGCTTTGCTTTCTGTGTTCTCAAGTTCTGTTTCTTTTTTAGCCATAATAATTATTTTCTAAAAGGGAGTAAACTTGTGGCAATAGTTAATCTAGTAGGCAGTTTAATTTCCAAATCGTAGCTCTGATTAGCCGATAGAATTGATTCTCGCTCCCATGCCTCAAAGATTTGATCTCTAATTTCTTGAGATTCTTCTATTATTTTTTCTCTTGCTTGTTCAGGAGTAAAGGCAGGGTCACTCTCGTACCTTTTAAATTTACTTTCAAAAGCTTTTCTTAACGATAACTCATAAGCATTGTATCTTCTGTTGACAAAAGATTTAGCAGCAAATGATCCTTTGTTATCTGCAATAGAATCATAGATACCATTTTTACCTTGCTCATCAGCTCCCAATTCAGTGAAATAACCTACCTCGTATGTAGCAGGACCAAAAGCTGCTCTTTCTTTCACAAACCCTGTTATTAATTCTTCATCTACTGTTATTATATTCCTGTAAAAGTCATCCTTATAAATTAACCTGTCAAAATCTCTAGAGTCCTCTATCTTTTTTAACAACCTATTTCTATCAGTAACTGTTATACCTCCACTTTCAAAAGTGCTTTGTACTTCTGAAACTGCTACATCTAGTTCAAGTCCTTCCTCTATAAAAGTATCTAGTTTACCTGTAATTAATTTAGTTGCGTCGCTTCCTGGCTTATTAACATTACCTAGAATTTTATCAAAAGTATCTATAGCTTTTTCTTTGGAGATTGCTTTGGGTAAAGAAGATAAATAAGACTCTCTTATATTTCTAGCATCAACAGACGATACATTGTTTCCTTCCCCTAGTGACTCTAACAACGAATCAACAAGACCGTTATTTAATAAATCAAATTCAAGATTAGCTTGTTCAGCTGCTTTGTTTTCTAACACACCTTTTTGATCTTCCACGTAATTGTAAAAGTCACTTATAGCATTACCTGTCTCAGCGTCTGCGAATTTAACTCCACCACCTAAATCTAACTCTCTTAAACTATCAAGGAAATTAACAGCTTTTGTAGGACTAATTGCACCACTTGTTAACCCTTCCTTTAACTCCTCCTTCATCAAATTATCCCAAGCGTACTTCCTAGACCCTTTAAACAACCCTGCTGGATCATTTATCCAGTTCTTAATAATAGGATCATTTACATCTAACTCTCCGTTTATGACTTGGTTTACAGCATCTTTACCAGTAAGTAACCAATTCTGTTTACCTTCCTCTACTTCAAAAGCATCTAACCTATTTTGTACTTTACCTATAAATTCGTTCTCTACTTGCTCTAAATATTTAAAAGCATGATCTCTGACACTAGGTGATTCAAACTCAGGTCTTTTTAAAAATTCTTCTCTTTGTTGTTGAACTGCCACTATAGGATCAGTTGTACTCTCTAACAATTCAGGATTCATTAATATGTTCCTGTAATCTCTGTTAGCTAACACTTCTGCTTTAGCTTTCAAAGCACCCATTATTCTAGGTACATTAGCTTCATCAGGTATTTCACCTCGCTCCGTAGCGGCTCTAATTCTCGCTTGTGTCTTTTCTAACTCAACAGCCATAGTAGCTGGAGAAGTTTGATAAGCTCTGTAACCTTCTTGTTCTAGTGCTTCTTCTAACGACTTCTGTCTCTCTTGTTCTAACCTGCGAATATTACCGTACTGCTGTAAGATAGGATTAACCTGTGACAAAGCATCAGCAAGGTCCATCAACTTATTCCTACCAGCTCTACGCTGTGCTACACTGTATTGACCTGCTCGTTGAATAGTAGGTTGAATGCCTGGAACTGCACCTCCTAATCCTTGTACTTGTACTCGTTCTGCCATTATCTTCTCCTACCTGTCATTGCTTGTGTATAACTCTGAGCTGCTGTAGTGCCTTTTTTTGACGCTGATCCCATCCTACTACTAATACTTTGACCTGTAGCATACCCACTAAGTCCACCGCTAACAGCACCTAATAAAGCTGAAATAGGACTAGGTTTATCTATAGGTTGATTAATTCCTATAAGTCTTTGTCTAGAAGCTAATCCAGCTTGCTCTAAAGCTAACCCTGTACCTATACCTCCTAGTTCCTGTTGTCTTAAAGCAGCTGCCCTATACCCTGCTTCTTGTCTAGTATAGTCATCCATTAAAGCTTGTACAGATGCACCAGCAACTCCTGCTTCTCCAGCAGATACTCTAGCTCTAGCTAAAGCTTCTCTTGATTTAATGCTTACTTGTTCAAGTTCCCTAGCCGTAGCTTCCTGTTCTTGTGCTTGTCGCATACGCATAGAGGACTGTTCCTGTAACGCTCTTTGACGCTCCGCTGCTGCTGCTTGTGCTTGATAGGCTGCTTGTTGTTTACTTTGTTTTCTTTGCCCTGCATATTGAAGACCTGCGGAGGCTACTTGAACGACTGCCATTGCTGCTGCTGGATTACACATAATAAATTACTTCCTCTCTATCTTAAATGACTTATAACCAGGAATATTGCAATCCTCAAAACTAGCACCCAACCATTTTAACCATCTCATACTTAGTGTGTTAGCTTCCATGATGTAGTTAGTTAAGTAATCAAATCCATCCATTAAATCATCCACCCACATCTGTGATTCTTTAACAAATTTCTTCTTTACTTTATAAAAATTCCTTGTCCCTAGCAACCAACAAACTCCAATGTTTTCTCTAGGACTCACTCCAAAGCAAGCTAACAATCCGTCTTGATCTGTCTTGACGCTATAGCATTTACTGCTTGATTCAAATGATCCGTACACAGCATCTCTAGGGTGAAACATTAGACCGATACATTCCATCATGTCTGCTTCTCTCAGGTCATCATATAACAAAGGAGCATCTTCCACTGCATAAGCTTTTTCTATCTTAACCTCCATAGCGTCTACTCCTTGGTATCATCATAGATTCAAATTCAGCTGCAAGTATTTTCACTGGTAAAGCACTAGAAGATTTAATTTGAATAGTAGCGTCATTAGGTTGTGCTTGAACAGGAAATCTAAAATGTCCGTCTTGTGGTACAAAATTATTAAGCGTTAAGTTAGAGCCTAGTACATCAGGGTTAAAAGCATAGCTGTATGTATCTCTAAATTTAGGGGTTACTTCTACGGTAAAGTGTCCAGTTTCAGCATAGTTCAAACTACCGCTTCTTATTGTTTGAAAAGCGTAATTAGATGAACTTCTTCCTCCTCTTTCTGTTGGTTGTTTAAGTGTTTGATCAGAGAACCTATACAACATATCGTAAGGAACACCTGCAAAGAAGTCTGTAGAAGTTAAGTCTGTACCAACCGTACCTTCTGTAGCTGATGTTCTAGTAAATGCTACCTTGTGTCCCTTTTTAGTGTATATTTCTACACCTTGCGGATCGTAAGGAAAGTCACTGATTGTAGTAGTTTTAGTATTTGCATTGTAACTAGTAGTTAATGTACTACCATCTATCCTACTGTCCAACAATAAGTTATAACCACTTTGATCTTGTAACCTATTCTCCATTGGTAGCTTCTCTAAGAATGTATTACTGGAGTCCTTAGTTATAATATATAAGTCAGAATTTATAAAGTGAAAGCTAACTATAGACCTTGTAAAGGTAAACTTCTGCCACGCTGATTGTATCTTCTCTTTGTCTTGCCAAAAGAATTTATATACGAACAATGTGGTTCTATCACTGCTTATAGTTACCAATAGGTTTTCGACACTACAGCCATCCATTAACTCAATAGTAGAAGGAATATAAGTAGGGATTTGTGCAGTTATTTCAACCGCATCAAAAATGTTGTTATCGTTATCGATATAGTATTCCATAAACCCAGAACTGTTATTCCTTTTAAAATTAAAATATAAGTAATTGTTTAAAGCTAACGGTGTTATGGTTTCTGAAGAATCATACTCAGTTGTGGGTGTGATGCTAACTGTTTTAGGAGTTAATAACTCATTCCCTTTCAATACAAATTGTGTGCTGTCTGAAAATAAAAGAAGCTTTTCTTGGAAGGTAATAGCGTGTTTAAGCTCCACTACTTTTGAGTGACTAATACCTACATCAATTGGAGCAGAATCAAGTAAGCTTAAAACAGTTGACCTCCAAAAATTAAAATACTCATCCGCTTCGCTAAATATTATATTATGTTGAGTTAAAAAACCTAACCTGTTCTTAAAGAAGAACATATCTTTGATCTCGCTACCTACAAAACTAGGGGCTGGATTACTCAAGTTATCTCCTGCAATTCTAGGTGTCCACTCAGCAGTGGATAAAGTCCAATTATCAAAAGTATCATCTGTAGGTTTTAACTGTAAAGGCAGAGTGTCTCGTTTCAAAGCTAACTCTATGCCCTTTGATAAACCTGTTGAAGTATCTTCCTCCCAACCTACTGTTTCTATCCAACTTCCTTCCCCAAAGTAATTATTATCTTTAGTTTTAAATATAACATAATAATCATCTTGTGCTGTATTTGTGCTGCCTATAACCTTAACCCTAAACTTATTAAAACATTTAGCAGGTAAATCTGTAATGCTTTTTACTTCTTTATATATTGCTGTTAAACCTGCGTCTCCTAAACCATCTGTTGTTCTAACACTGAAATCAGTACCTATACTGTAAGCGACACCGCTTGTCCATGTTGTTGCAAGATCAGAAGCAGCTATATCGTCCTCTACCCAATAGTCCCTATAATCTACTCCTGTTCCAGGTTCATTACTAGCAGCAGAGGTATGGTCTTGAATGCATTTGTAGATTAATCCATCATTAACTACACGAGCAACAGCAGCTATCTTAAATACAGAGTGTCTCCGTTGTGTTTTAAAACTATTACGGATTCCTATAGTTGCTGTGACTGTTGGATCAGCTGTCGGATATGGAGCTTGAATATCACGGAACGAAAAACGAACAGGCCATCCATTCGATGGAAGAATTTCAAAGAACTTAAATATAGGAGGATCATAAGATGAATCGAATCCTGAACCTCCTGATATCATTGTTACACTTTGTACCACACCATCTACGACATATGCCCTCCCTACTGCCCCTGAGCCTTTCAAAACACCAGTGTCATATTGATATACATCAACAGCTAAAACTGCATCTTGTACAGGACGAAATTTCTCTCTAACCTCTTTTTGCAGGGCATCACTTAACCAACCACTTCCACCACTTGTTACTGTAATACTAGTTATTATGCCTGTGTTATTATTAAACTCAGCATCTGTTAAAGCTTTTAAATCTGACGCAATCAACTCTGTATCTGCATCAAAAGCACCGTGAGACGATGTTCCATCACCACTTCTATAAGAAGTGTCAGATGTAAAGTTAACAGGTTCATTAGAATTACCTCCTGATGTAGTAGCACTAACCCAAGGCACGAGCTGATCATTAATATATACACTGTAGTTCTTATCGTAATCCCCTAAGTTGACTACCACTAAAGCTTCTTTTTCTAAAGGGGGTGAGAGACTATTAGAAGAAATAGATACAGTCTGTTCTTTATTTGCTATGAATGTATAGTCAGCAACAGTAAGTGCTTTAACATCTTCTCTAGGATTAGATATGTTATTTAAATATGTTTGAGCGTCTGCACTTATGCTTACTTGTGTGACAGGATTACCTGTATTTAAATTGAAAATAGAAACTGCACACACCGATACTTTGTTCTCTAATACACAAGCAAACTTATTGTTTTCATCTCTGTCTATATATTGCACATAAGAATCATCGCTTATTGGACGACTGAATAATTTACTTATGTGTCTTGTGTTGGGACGCTTAACAAGTCCTTCTACAACAGTAGCCCAAGCGTTTATCTGTTCGTCGCATTGCCCTGGAAACCGTAAGTTGTCAGGTTGCTGTGATACTCCTTGTGCTAAATTAGGAACACTGTTTACTAGCAAAGGCATCTCTATCGGTCAAGTACTCGTAATACGCTATAGTGATCGAAGATAGTTCTATCTGCATTTTCAGAGTCGCTTTCAATAGCCCTAGCTTTTGCTTCTATCTCATCTCTTAAAGCAAACCCTTCTATCTCTCGACTGCCTAAGAATCGAGCAGCAAATATACGAGCTGCTTTAACAGATATGTAATGTCTAAATTGTTCAGGTAGTTCTTCGTAAGCTAACTCAAAAGTTATAATAGCTTTTAAGCTCTTAGTCCAAGTATCCCTGTGGTTTTTCCTGTCGTATAATTTAAGACCTCTTTGTACAGCGTCTGTGTCTGTGTTTAATTCAGGGTCTAAATCTACTTTTAAAGTGTTAACAGGAAGAGTAATCTTACTAGTACCTGAATCAGGAACTAAAGGATAATCATACTCAGTGTTGTAATGCCATCCTTCCGATTGAACAGCTTTGCTTGTCTCATCTAAAACAGATTCTGCTTGAACTACAGTTACAGGAACAGCACTTGTGCCTCCTAATGTATTAACAGGTGACTCTCCTATTACAGAGATCATTATGTTTACTGCGTCAAGTTTAGTCGTTAAAGCCATAGCATTGTTTTAGTAAAAAATATCGGTGGAGGGTGCGGAACGAATCACAGACCACCCAACACCGAAGAGAGAATTATTTCTGTAACTCAATAGCACACTCAGGACGGAGGATTCCGTGTCCCATAGCATACTTAGCAACGAACAATGTACCTTGACGCTCAATCTGATATTCAGACTCAGTAGCAAGATCAAGTAATTTAACTGTTCCTACAGCAGCAGAGTGAGCAACGATACCAAGAGTATTGGTGAAGTTACCATTATAACCTGCTCCACTTACACCGAAAACATCATTGCTAGAAGCACCGTCGCCAGAAGTAACAGCTGATAAATCAGTTGAAGGAATGTGATTACTTTTGTAGATAGTGATACCTGCAATCTGAGGGATTGATCCAGTAGCGATGCTTCCTAAACCTCCGACATCTTTATTGACAGCGGAAGTAGAGATAGCAAGCTGTCCAGCACCACCAGTAATTAACTTGTAATACTCTTGTGGACGAAGTACGCAGAAACGACCGTCACTAGGAACATCGTTTTCGTCAAGCTTCTGAGCAGCTGTGAAAAGAGCAGCAGTTAACTCAGCACCTGTTGGATCAGAGTTGTCAGCATCATCAGATGAATCAGCACCTGTTCCCATTGCGTTAGCAGAAACATCGAGGATTCCTCCAACTTTACCGCCTATATCAGAAGCTCCACGAGCAGCAGCTATAAAGGTTTTAGATAGAGCAGTATCGAAACGAACTGCAAGAGCTTTACCCAACTCATTAGCGTAAACGCTACGGATGTCGTAGTGATTCTTTACATCATCGATGTTAGCTAAGAAGGTAGAAGCAAGTAACATCTTATCGATTGTAATTACTTTCTCAGCTTTCTTGATGTCGCTTAGATAAGAGTTACCTGCGTCAGCGATGTTTTCGCCTGGTGTGTGATAAGCAGCAGAAGCTACGCCTGTTACAGGGAACTGAGCTGATTTACCGTTTTCAATTGTGCGAACAGTATGTAGTGGTTTGAAGACATTCGACTCCTCAAAGGTTTGCAAGATTTCTCCGCTAAACTTTTTAAGAAACAAAGCGTCTACATCACCAGCACTATTAACTTGTCCTACACGCGAGGGGGATGTATTTCCATTAGCCATGATATATTATCTCCTTATGTATTTTGTTATTAATGTTTATGTATTTTGTTTTGCGACTTTCGTTGTAACCTTCGTTCGAGATTGTCCACCGCAGTGGGTCTTGACATTAGTTATACTAATTGTCTATTAAAGTGTATTTAGTATAATAATTCCACCTAAACAAAGAACAGTCAAGACAATAGCTTTCTCCTTCTTGTTCAAGTTATTATAAATTCTTCTTAGTCTTTTTAATTGATTTATCATTATTGTTAGATTTTTTATGTACATATCTAGTATAGAAGATAGGTACGATGTTCCAAAGTATTACACCTACGAGGCATAACTTCAACAGACCATATACTTCATCTAGCATATTGTCAAAGAAACCATTGTTCATCTTCTCATCTAACTGCTGTTGTACAAGTTCCTGTACATCTCCTTCAGATATAGCTTTTACTTGCTTAGCTAATCCTTTGTTCTCCTCCATCAACTTAGCCCCTTCTCCTACTCCCCATCCAAGGGCAGCACCACCAGCAGCAGTACCAGGACCACCAAGGCTACCAACAGCTGCTCCACCTACACTCCCTGCTAACGGATAAAAAGAAGCCTTGGAACATCCACCTAAAAAAACCAGAACCAACACTGGCACGAAAAAAGATGGAGTCCAAGGCTTCATATATATGAACCAACCAAATAAAAATTATAGGTAATTGTGACTTGCTTCGATGCGTCTGTCAATCTCTTCGTGATAAGCTTTGTCACCACTCTTGTATCGAGGATCAGACATTGCACGAGCAAGTTCTTGATTAGATTTAAAAGGCATTGTAGATGAACCACTTACAGCACCTTGTACAAGCTTAGGAGCAACTCTGTTCTCTGCTTTAAATTGTGCGTATAATCCTTTGGCAGCAAGTTTAGCTTGTTCAACACTACCGTTCTGTACGATGTCATCAAAAGTATTTACTTCTTCAGGTGATAAATTATTAGCAGCCCATTCAGCCATTTGATCCCAATTACCTTCAGTAACAGCTTTGATACTACCTTCTTCACTTTGTTGTAGTGCTTGTTGACCAGCAGCGTAGCTGTCTACCAACTCCTTCGGTAACCCAGCCTTAGCAAGATTCTCATAGGTCTCTTCAGATATAACACCGTCATTCTCAAAGAACTCTTTACTAGCTTCTGCAATAACAGTATTAGTATTTGTATCTTCCGTAGTGTTGTCATCTGGTTGTTCTTCTTCATTGGTTGTCTCTCCTTCTTCTTGTTCTTGTTGATCTTCGTTAGCCCCTGCTCCCAATTTTGCTTCCAACTCAATATATGACTTTGCCATAGCTTCAGCAGATGCGAACTTTTCAGGTAACCAATCAGGTCTATCCTCTTGCGTTTCTTGTGTTTGTTCTTCAGGTATTGCATCAACAGCTTCTTCTGACTCTGGGTCAATCTCCTGTGGTGCTTTCTCATTTATCTCTACTCGGTGTAATTCTGCCATATCTCTCTGTTACTCTTCTTGTGGTTGTGGTTGTTGTTGTTGTGTTGCCATGTACTGCTCTTGTGCAGCATTGATAGCAGGTGCTACAGCAGGTCCACCCAACTTCATCATCATCTCTTGTTGTTGAGCTTGCTGCATAGCTTGTTGAATTTCTTCTTCTGATTTAATCAGTCCTTCAGTCTCTATGCCTAACGCTGTAGCTCTTCTTTTGAAGTAGTCAGATACATTAACATATTGTGCAACTGCTTGTGGACCAACGATTTGATTAGCTCCTGCAAGAAATAGATCAAGCTTTTGTAAATCATT
>Ga0209929_1000299_pt1 | contig 18904 bp, 27 predicted proteins | sample SalPon2_C_H2O_MG_2_FD_185731 | JGI IMG/M metagenome (GOLD analysis project Ga0209929, IMG submission 185731) | Salt pond water microbial communities from South San Francisco under conditions of wetland restoration - Salt Pond MetaG SF2_C_H2O_MG... ... | reverse complement strand
TTCGGTCTTCGGTGTCGTGGACCACATTGAACAGGGTGGGACTACTCGAAAGCAGAAGTCGGGCGTCGGTGTCATCAAACAGGATAAGGAAAGTGGTGACAACAGGGTGATCGTCAACGCCCTGGGTGAAGGGGCTCTTTGGGTCGCGAATACCAATGGAAATGTGGTCTCTGGTGACTTTTTAACGACGTCACACCTTCCCGGGTATGCCCAGAGACAAGATGACGACATTCTTAGAAGCTATACAGTTGCCAAAATCACTATGGATTGTGATTTCCAACCAGGGAATCTCCCTGTACAGGTGATCCTCAAGGATGACGATGGCAATAATGTTCTGGATAGCTATGGACGCCTCCAGTGGGTGGACAGCGATCGTACGGAACCTGCGTACCGTATTCGCTATCTGGACGTCTCTGGTGTTCCAACGGATGAAGCCAATGCGGTTCACAAAGCAGCCTATGTGGGGTGCACGTACCACTGTGGTTAGTCGTGCAGTATGGTGGAAAAGCCACTACTTGACCTCTTTTCAATTTAATTGTGCACCCTTGTTTTGGGAAACACATTCTAATTCTGATGCTGGGCACATCCCATCGTCTACCTGTTTCACCGCGTCGCAACTTTAATTTTACGTAGGGTGGGTGATGAAAATCCACCTATGGATATCCAAAATCTTTTGAAATGTTATATTTTTCACACTATCCGTGAGAACGTTTGCTGCGTGTCCATATACTTCCCCATTACATTCATCAAATGTGAATATGTGACAGGGATCTTAACTTTATCCAGACTTAAAAAAAACTCTCACTATAATATAAAATGTCTGGTGGTATCGCCCAACTTGTTGCCGTCGGTGCTCAGGATGCGCATCTCGTCGGTCAGCCCGAAATCAGCTTTTTCCGCTCTACCTACAAGCGCCACACTAACTTTGCCCAAACTGTGGAACGTCAAGTGATCCAGGGGAATGTTGCCAACAACGGTATGTCCACCATCCGCTTCGAGCGCAAGGGGGATCTCCTCAACTATGTCTACTTCATGCCAATCCAAGGTGATGGCTCCTCTGCAAATACTTTCACCACGAACTGGTCCAGTGTGATCAGCAAGGTTGAACTCCTTGTGGGTGGTCAAGTCATTGATGAACAGGACTCCACCTATTCCACTCTCATTGCTCCAGCTCTTTCAGCGGGTAACTCTTCCAAGTCCCTCGGTGGCAGCCTCTATGACGGTGCAACTTCTTCCAAGTTCTACCCACTCCGCTTCTTTTTCTGTGAAAACTGGCAATCCGCCATCCCACTCATTGCTCTCCAGTACCATGACGTGGAACTCCGTATCACTTGGGGTTCAGCTGCGGCTGCGAGCAAGTGGGAAATCTACGCGAACTATGCGTACTTGGATACCCAAGAGCGTGAGTTCTTCGCTTCCAACCCACAAAACATGATCATTACCCAAGTCCAAAAGGCGATTGCCTCTGGCACCAAGATTCAAGAACTCAACTTCAACCACCCAGTGAAGTACTTGGCCGCGGGTGATGCTACCAACGTCACTATGGTAAGCACTGCTGGTAACAAGCTTAAGCTTCAAATCAATGGTACTGATGTTTCTGACTACAAGTTTGCGGATCCAAACTTCACCAGTGTGCCACTTTACTACCACACTACCAACGCCAATAACGAGCGTGGTACCAAGTTGTTTGTGTACCCATTCTGCTTGGACACCGCGAAGCTTCAACCAACCGGTTCCCTCAACTTCTCTCGTCTCGACTCGGCTCGTATTATCAATGATACCGCGAACTCCGACAAGGACATTTACGCTGTGAACTACAACGTTCTCCGCATTGAGAATGGTATGGGCGGCCTTTTATATTCTAACTAATTAGTAAAACATATGTGGAACATAGTTTTCCTCCTCGCCATCGTTTTTGTATTGACGTACGATCCAAAATCCAGGACACTTGAAAAGTATGTTGGTGTACCCACACCACCAACTCAAAGATCCTGTGAACCTACGCATTACGAAGCCGTACAATTTGCTCAGAGCCCCTACGAATGCCCTCCAGCAGGCCGAACACATATGGGAGCACTTACTTAAAAAGAAGGGACGCAATTAAACCATAATGATTCCAATGGACCGCGAAACTCTTATGATGATCGCTACAATCGTGGCGATTGCTGGTGTTATCTTCCTATTCAAGGAAATGAATAAGGCGAAGCAAGATGTTGAAAGCCTCAAGAACTTCTCAGCCCATCTCGTACACCGTCTCAGTGCTCCAGAGCCGAAACCAGAATCAGAACCAGAAACTGAAGAGAAAGCTGAAGAAAAAGAGGAGGAATAAACATATTCGTTTATTATAACTTGCGAATGCGCAATGAAAAAATACAAAGCTATAGCGATACCGGTCAGCTTTGCTGATGACAAGCCCCGGTTTCTCACGGTGAGAGATCGGCGCTTCAAGGATTGGATATTTGTGACAGGTGGATGCAGGCGGAGAGAGATCTTTAACCCTCTCCGCTGTGCTCTTAGGGAACTTGAGGAAGAGACCAGGGGTACGGTTGCCCTCAAGAATGGTGAGTATACAGAATTCAAGTTCACTGTGAAGGAAAGCCCCACAGTGGACTTGGAGTACAATGTATTTATCTTTTTCGTAGACTATACCAAGCCTCAACAACAGGCACTCGTACGAAAGTTTTATGAAGAGAAACAAAAGACTAACCTAAAGAAAATCAATAAACAACCAATAAAAAAGACTTTTGATGAGAATGACTACATGAGTTTTGATACCCTCGAAGAGTTCAATACCCGTAAGAGGTGGAAACTCATTGTGGACAACGTTCTCAAAAATCCAGAGTTTTATTCGTGTGTGACTTCCCTCAATAGAAAAACATTCTCTATAAAATAGAATGAAGTCAAAAGCTTACATTTTAATGCAGATTGGAGAGCTCCTTGAGAAGAACAGGGGACTCTGTAAAGAGGAAGTTGAGGAGTGGATAAAGGAAAATGAAGATAAAAAGGTCTATGAACTCCTTGTTATAAAGAAGGAGTTGGCAGAATCACCTAAAGAATACAGAGACGTTTCTGTCATGAGGTGGTTTAGAGGTTAGACGCGATACAAAGGTATGTTTAAAAAGTGGTGTACACAACAAAAGTTTAATAATGCAACCAATCTATCACATGTGCTCATGGACGGTGGTGTCCTTTCCGTGCCATTTGATAAATTGAATGAGTTTCACGAAAAGTATATAGAAGCTGTGAAGTCCGGTGAAAAACTCTTTGTCGTTGAACAGAAGAGTCCTCTGTACAACTTCTTTGTGGATATCGATTACAAGGATACACACTCCCTTACCCTTGATGAAATTCAGGATATCTGTAAGATTATTTGTGATAAAGTGAAACGTCACGGTGGAAAGGACTGTCTCGTCTCTGTGTCACCACCAAAGACCGTCGGACAGTACACAAAGACTGGTGTCCACCTCAATTGGCCGGGGTTCGTCGTGGATCAGTCATCGGCCATTGCTCTCAGGGAACACATCCTTGTAGCACTCTCAAAGGCTAAAGGTGGTACGGACTGGAATGAAATTGTTGACGCAGCAGTCTATGGCGATGTTCGTAGAAAGTCCAAGGGGAGTGGTTTCCGTATGCCGTGGTCTCACAAGATGGCAAAGCACAGTCCATGTGGTGGCCAGGGGTGTCCAGAGTGTCATGGAAAGGGTAAGGTTGTACAGGTTGCCTATCTACCCCTATTTATCTATAACCATGGTCCACTCAGTAAATTGACAAAGATTGATTCGGGACCAAACTTGGATATTCTTAAAATGTCATCGATTCGGACGGACGAGCCACAGCACATCACTGTGGAACCTCCTTCATCTGTCATTAAGGAAGGCTCCTTTACAGATGCTCAGACGAGAGATGAAATTGAGAATGACGAGCTCAAGGGTCTCATTGAAGACTTTGTACAGAGGAATATGGAGGGGCAATCCACCTCCGTGGTGACAAAACTTTTCAAACACAAGGAGACCTATCTCGTCTCAACCAATTCCAAATATTGTGAGAACCTCAAGAGAGCACACAGCTCCAATCACGTGTGGTTTCATATCAGTGGTTCTTGTATCGCTCAAAAGTGTTTCTGTCGCTGTGAGACAATTCGGGGAAGACGTGATGGTTTCTGCAAAGACTTTTATGGTCGCAAGCATACTCTTCCCCCAAAAGTGGTTAAAAAGTTGTACCCCAAGAAGGAGGAACTCAAAAAGTGTCCAGAAATCAAAAAGTTTGAAGAGAAACCCCAAATTAAACAGAGTGATGTGAAGGGTCCTCTTGAGTCTTTCATGCACAGATGTATGAAGTGTCCAGAAGGGACTCGTATTGTAAGTATCACGCAACAGAAAGGTGGTTTCACAGCCCTCACAACTTCAACATATTGTGAAACAATTAAGGGTGACCACCAGGACTGTACAATGTCATATGTCATCAAGGGTGGTAAAATTACTCAGAAGTGTCCAATTTGTAAAAAGAGTACCGCGAGAACGCATGAACTCAGTGGTAGTGTCAAAGAAGCTCTTAATAAGAAAGATACTTAAAAAGTAAACAGCTTTAAATAATTAAATGGTGCAAACCAGGACAAGATCCGGTAGACAGATAAAGAAACCCGAACTGTATCAACCCGAAGAAACCGTTTTTGAAGATGATTATTCCCCCGAAGAACATGATTCTGATATTGGTTCAGACATAGATACAGATGAAGAATATTACTCAGATGATGATAGTGAAGATGACGACGATGAGGGTAGCCTCAAAGATTTTGTCGTGGATGATGATGAAGCAAGTGAAAGTGAGGAAGAAGACGCTTAAAAAAAACAGGGGTTATATTAAAAAATGGAAACTGATATCGGAAATCCAATTGAATATGATCCATCAACCGATCCATTCATTAAGAGTGAGGAAGAGAAGAATGAAGATAGTACACCAATAAATGAACAACAATACTATTTTCAACCTCCCGAAATGATGTATCCACCACAACAACAATTTCCAATGGAAAAGACAGATTTCATTTCAAGTATAGACAAAACGACGTGGATTGTGGCGTTTGCCGTCTTTCTATTGGGCTTTTTCATGGGGAAAACCATGCAACCAGTGATCCTCCGGTACGCTTGAGTATCCTGTGAAAGTACCAATGTCCCCATGGATGTATTTTGAATCCATCATATCATATGGATATTTACCAACGTTAAATACTTCTCGCGAATCCTCAATGAATCCCGTAGCTGTTGACGGCTTACTTTTGTTCTCTGAAACCACCTTTTTACTTGGTTCAAAAAACAAAATAAAGAACGCACTTGTCAAAATTATGGTTAAAATTATTTTCCACATTTTGTTCTAAAATTAACGAATATTTAATTTAGGCTGAAGAGACTTCTGGTTCACCATCTTCTTCCTTAGTCTCTTCAATCTTGGCATCTGTGGACGCCGCATCAGCCTCTCTCTTCTTACGTCGCTCTTCCATTTCAGTGGCAACGATGGCATCGGCTTCCTTGACGAGTTCCTCCATTGGAGTATCTGGCTTCTCCTTCTTGAGGCGCTCCAAGACTTCTGCTGGGTGGCTGACTGGAGCTTCATCTGGTTTGGTGTAATACCTGGAGTTTTCATCACCTGGGGTAATGTAATCCTTCGCTTCCATCATGGATTGCTTGCGTTCGTTGAATAGACGAGCTGCCTGGGCTTGGTTCTCCTTGTATCCACTCATAATCTCTTGAAGCTTTTCATTGGTATAGTGAACATCCTCAATCTTTGTGGGGTCTGGTGGGATCAAGAGCCACTTGTACATGTCAACAACGTAGATGTCAAAGGTTGGATCTTCCTTTTGAAGACGCTTTGCGTGGTTCGCGGCTTCATCTCGGGTCGCAAAGGCACCTCTAATCTTGATACCAAACTTGTCATTCTTTTGTGGAGCTTCTGGACCAACAACTGAGAGGCACGCGTACAATTGACCTGGAACAGTGGTGTAATCTTGTTCAAGAGACATGTTTATATGTTACACATTACTTAAAACTTTAAGCTATTTGTATTACAAATGAGGACATTTTGGGACAAACAACCTGTGCCACAGGATGGGTGTACCTATGAGAGTGGTAGAGAGATTGAAAAGGAAAGAGTGATCACACATGAACCTGTATCTCTTCCCGAAGGGTTTTCGTGGTGTGTTCCACCCCTCGAAGAAGCGCATAAACTTTTACACGATCATTATGTATGCGATGAAACTTTTAGATTGTCATACTCCATCGAGACTCTTAAATGGGCGGCCGGTCACGAGAGTAGAGGTATTCGCGAAGACGTCTCCGGTACACTCATTGGATACATTACAAGTGTACCAATCAAAGTAAGGGTGTGTCAGGACATACTTGATGCGGTCCAAATCAATTTCCTTTGTGTTCACCCCGACTATAGGGATAGGGGTTTTGCACCCATACTCATCAGTGAAATCAAACGAGTTGCGAATAGTAATGGTATATGGCAAGCAGTGTACACAGCGGTCACGAAAATACCTGGATCAATTGCCAAAAGTTTCTATTGGCATCGTTTCCTCAATGTAAAGAAACTTACAAAGACTGGATTTTACCAAACAAATCGGTTGAGAGAAAAATACTTTGAAATTCGTGGGAACTCTCAATTTAGAAGAATGTCCCAAAAGGATGTCCCAAAAGTGACCAAAATATTAAAAAAGTACTTTGAAGGTTTCAAAGTGGCACCCCAAATTGACAAAGAATGGGTCAAGTACTGGATACTCCCAATTCATTCATATGTAAATGATGAGACGGATGACTTCATATCATTCTACGAAGTGCCATATGACCGCGTTGATGGTCAAGACACAGTCAAACAGGTCTACAACTTTTATACAGTGGGTGATGTATACAATGATGCTTTCATACTTGCGAGGAATCAGGGCTACGATGTTTTCAATACCCTTGATATTGGTCAAAAAGGAGAAGATCTTGAGAAATTAAAGTTCATCAAGGGTACGGGTCATGTCTACTATTATCTATTCAATTGGCTTCCATCTTCACCATTTGGTCATGAAGATATACAACTTAAGTTACCTTAAAAGAATGAATAGTTAAGAAAACATGGAAGAGATCCGTCGAAATCACAATGACGCCAAGAGGGAACTCATACAGAGTGTAACTCGGGAGGGCAATCAAATCTTGGATGTGGGTTGTGGCTTTGGTGGTGATCTTCAAAAATGGTACAGGTGTGGAGCAAATATGAGTATGTGTGATCCGGAGCCATCAGCACTTGTGGAAGCCAGGTCTCGTGCAAAAAATATGCACATGAGGGTAAACTTCTATGAAGGTGACATACACAATTGTCCAAATAGAAAGTTTGACATAGTGTGCTACAACTTTTCACTTCACTACATTTTTGAAAGTCATGGAAAGTTTTTTAGTTCAATCCGAGAAATCAAAAAAAGAATGAAACCAGGTGGAAAGCTCATAGGTATCATACCAGATTCGGAGAAGATCATATTTAGAACACCCCTCAAGGACCAGATGGGTAACTTCTTCCTCATGAAGGAGCATGGTAATGGTGGTTATGGTGAAAAGTTATTTGTAAACTTGGTGGATACCCCTTTCTATGCCGATGGACCGAAATCGGAGCCAATAGCTTATCGAGACCTCCTCGTAACACACTTAGAAGAGATGGGTTTCAAATTAGAACTGTGGGAAGGACTTACAGGAAATCCAATCTCAGAACTGTATAGCAAATTTATCTTTGTATATAAGAGATGATCACATTCATTGTACTTCTGTTCATCAACCTATGGATACTTTCCCAAACCAAAGAACCCCAGGTGCTCACTGATGTCAAAGAGAAATACAGAGTCCTTCGTGAACACATTGCTTCCACGGATCACCCCAAGTATCAAATGCTTGTGCGTTGTGTACCACTGACTGCATTCCACTCCATGAGTGAATCTGTTGGGTACAATACAAACAAGGGACAAGAGATTGCTTTGTGTCTTGATGGGACCCCAAACGAAATCTTCCACGTCCTCATCCATGAGTTGGCACACTGCACAGTTGATGAATACTCACACTCGGAACAATTCTGGAAAAATTACCTCGAACTTCGCGACATGTGTGTAGATTTGGGTATTTATGAGAAGATCCCCGAAAGAACCAAGTTTTGTGGTCAACACATTCAGGATAAATAATATTCTTCCATCATATTAAATGAAAACACCATTGAGTATCTTACTTATGGTCATTGTATATTGGCTTGCCATATACGGGATAAGTATTGTTCCACACTTCTCGGAAAACTATAACCTTAATCTCGTGTGGCTCACTGTCATAGTCCCAAATGTACTTCGTTACATAATAGGTAATGTACCAAGACTCGCTGTTGATCGTATCTTCTTTCTTACAACGAGCATTATTGCCCTAGTTATTACATTTGCGGTGAATGCTATATGGGGTGAAAGTAGAGAGGCTGTGGAAAAATACGGAAGTGACAGAAGCAAGACGCTTAAATTGAGTGCCTTGCTCATGACGGCATTTGCGACAGGAGCTTTGATTACCTACTACACAGGTATTGATAATTCAATCTATTCTAATATGGGTTGGGAATCAAATAATGTGTTTATGGCTTCACAAAGTAATTTTTAGAAATGTAAAACACAATAGCAGCAACCAAACCGGTTGAAGCCAAGCCAACCATGCTTCGGCTCCCTTGTTCGTTAAGGAACTTTGGAATGGAAGTGACAAGCTTGTCTTGAACTGGCTTAGACACCGCAAGAGCCGCCGCGGCACCAGCGATGAGAGCAATCATTTGATCATCAGTGAGATTGAATGGGTTCTTGCTTTCTGGAGCCTTTTGTTCTTGTTGTGGCATAGCATAACTACCCTGAGGTTGTGGGGCAGTCATTTGTGGCATCATGCCTTGCATTCTGGGCTCATCCGTCATCATTGGTGGTTCCATCATGATATCATTAATTGGAGTAGAGTCCATAGTCTGTTTATTTTCACTCACATTTTTTTCAGGTTGAGAATTATTCACAAAACTTGTTGTTGGGTTATCATTTAATGGAACCATTCCATCACCGTTGTCAGCAAGATTTAATGTATTGATATCCGTAGACATTTAGTATAGTCTTATGTTTTTGAGAAACCTAAGTGACGCACCACTGGTTAATTATTTATGTCACATCTAAGAGAAATTCACTTGGGATCTTCAATTGCTAGTGGAGTATGTCAAAAGTCTGAAAAGACACTTAACTGTATCCTGGAAGAAATAAAAAAGTTTTGTATTGAATTGATTGGAGATGTTGGAACTTTCCATTGGCAAAAAAGTATCAAAGTGACAGATGTTATTGAAGGGTACACAAACGATAAATGTTTTATGAGTCCCGATGGTGGTTTATTTTTTGTGATAATTGATTCAAAAAAATATTGTTTCATGATTGTTGAAGATAAGTATCAAGGTACAAATGACTTGAGACTTTCAAAAGGTCTTGCCAAACAGGGTTTGGGGAATGCAATCGAGAGAGTATTTAAGAATCTTAATGCATCCTGGCATCTTTTCAAAGATTTACCTATTTCACCATACATTGTATTTGTTGCTGGATGTGACTTTCATAGTAGTGAAAGTATCATTCATAGAATCGGACCACTCTCAAACTTTGGTAAATATCCAATTGTATGGGAGATGGATGGTGAAAATGTATTTGATGTTTCTGAAATGACTTCTAAAATTGACATTAAAAAGGATGTTGATAGAGAGTTTGCAACTTTTTGTGTCAAGACTCATAAATATGACAAGTTTCCACATGAAAGTTCTATGTGGAAAGACAGTGAACGTCTGGAAGTCATGAAGCACGTCGCATCGGAATCACTTAAGGAAATCATACATTACCATTATAGATATGAAAGAGTATGTACATCAACCGATGATAACATACATAGGAAATAAACGAAAACTTATTGATAAAATTGAAGAAGTTGTAAATAGACTTAACCCTCAAACATGCGTCGACGTTTTTTCAGGATCTGGTGTTGTTTCGAGAATGCTTTTGGGTCACTCCAAAAAGTTGTATGTAAATGATTTGGAGAAATACTGTGAAATATTATCTACATGTTTTCTCAAATCCCCATCATGGAATGATCAAGCTGAAATAGCTCAGCATATTAATGCCATGAATGATGCACCTGATAAAGTTGGACTCATAAGTGAATTGTATTCACCAAGTGATACATGTGATCGATGGTTTTATACACCCGAAAATGCTAAGCGTATTGACGGGATGATAGATTATATTGAGAAATGTGTCCCTGAACACTTTAGACCCTATTGTCTTGGGCCACTCCTTGTGAAGGCGAGTATTCACACAAACACATCGGGTGTATTTAAGGGCTTCCATAAAGGGGGGTGGGGTGGCAAGGGAGGACACGCCCTTGATCGAATCACAAAGAAGATTGAAGTTGAATGCCCCGTGTGGTTAGAACCTTCACGGGAAGTTGAAGTCCGACGTCAAGACGCATGTGACTTTCTGAGGGAGCTCCCACAAGTGGACCTCATCTATCTCGATCCACCCTATAATCAACACCCGTACGGTTCAAATTATTTCATGCTCAACCTCATATGTACCAATGAGAGACCTCATACACTTTCAAAAGTATCAGGTATCCCTGGGGATTGGAACAAGAGTCAGTACAATAGTAGAGGTAAAATTAGAGAAGCTATGGAACTTACCTTGAAGTTGTCTACCGAGAAAGCGAAACATACCTTGGTGTCATATAATAATGAGGGTTTCATTAAACCAGAAGAATGGGAAGAAATCCTGAGACCCTACACCTACGAAAAAATTGAAATTGACTACAATACCTACAGAGGAAGTCGCAACCTAAAGAATAGACCAAAGAAAGTCACAGAGTTTCTATTTGTTATCTCGTCTTCGTGATTTTTAGATTGGTCTTTTTGGTTGCCTTTTTGGCATCTTCCTCCTTCTGATCCAAGTACTTGGGGTTGTACATCTTCTTGTGGAGTTGCCATAGATTGGGGCTTCCCACTCTAAATCCTTTTCTGACCGTAGCCTTGTACCAGAAGACACAATCAGTAATCTTGTTAGACTTTACGGTATTGTCGAGGACAAGGCACTCATAGTTTTCTGTACAAGCGTCCATCACCTTGTTGAACATATCAAATGTTGGGAATATTCCAAAGAATGACTTATAGAGTTTTTCTCTGTTCTGTATGATATTCTCCCTGAGTATAAAAACATAGTCTACATTTGCCCTAAGTGCGGGTGGAAGATCCATCACGTACTGCATTGTCAACATGAAAAAGATGTTATAGTGACGACCGTTCATGAAGCATTGACGAATACATGTATCCTTTAAAAACTTTGAGTCGTACATGCAATCGTCAAGGAGCATGAAGGCACCATTATGAGGATTCTTACCTTTCGTACCTACCAACTTTCTCTGCCTGGATATCACCCTCTCAATGGCATCTCTATCATACTCACCATAAACAAAGAGGTCTGGAATAAACTCACCATAGAAGTGATTCCCTTCCTCTGTACCTGATAGGACAATCCCCGCTGGTATATGTTTCTTATGATACATGATATCCTTGACTAGGGTTGACTTTCCTGTGTTACGCTTTCCGATAAACACACACACCCGATCGTCCGACATCGTCTCGGGTTTGAATTTCCTCAATTGAAGATTCATTCTACAGTAGTGTCCCGTTTTATTTAACAAAATTTTACTCACATAATGTAGGAATGTCAGGTCGCTTGAGACTTGCCGCCACTGGAGTTCAAGATCAATGGCTCACAGGAGATCCACAGTTTTCATATTTCCTGATGAATTTTAGAAGACATACAAAATTTGCTATAGATCATGTCGAAAGTCAATTTGACGGAGACAGAACATTTGGAAAGATTTTGGAATGTCGTGTACCAAATGATAAGGGTGACCTCATAAGGAACTTTACACTCAAAGTAACCCTCGATGACCCAAAACCAGACACACTCGGTAATAATAGATACTGGTCACCATCAATCATTTCTCATCTCATTGAGTATGCTGAACTTGTCATTGGGGGGCAAACCATTGAGAGAATTACCGGTGAATATATCTACATGCATCAACAGTTGTACAACACAGATGACGATGTAAAACAAACACTCTATTTCTTAAACGGTCATGGTGGTACTACTTTAGTTTATGATGGGGAATATAATTACTTTTTGGAACTTCCATTCTACTTCTACCGCAATCCAACACTCGCTATTCCAACGTGTGCTCTTACAAAGCAGCTCGTTGAAGTTAGAATTAAGACAAGACCCTTCTCTGAACTGGTATTCGGTGGAGCTCCAGCGGGTGTCACAGCATCAATCAAAAATATTTCACTTGATACAGAGTTTATATTTCTCACAAATAACGAAATAAACTTTCTCCGTTCAAGACCAATTGATTATGTTATAACTCAACTTCAAATGTCACAGTTTGTCATGAAAGTTGGTGAAAATAAAAAGAGTGTCATGCTCAACTTTTCCCACCCAGTGAAAGAATTGTACTTTGTTTCACAGTCGGAAGAAGCTGTGAGAGACAACGACCCACATTATTACAATGAAATCAAAAATGTTCAACTTCGTTTCAACAATGAAATAGTTTTTGATAGAAATACAAAGTTTCTTAATTATGAACAAGCCCTCAAACATCATGTGAATGCTCCATCTGCAGCCGACACAGCAAAGTTTGCAATGTATAGTTTTTCATTGAAACCGGAGATGTATTACCCAACGGGTCAAGTCAATATGAGTCGCATCGCTCACAAACTTCTTACAATTGAAATAGAACCCGTCAATGATGTTGATAATAATAATACTCGAGTGTATGCCCTAAATTATAATGTACTTCGCGTTGAGAGTGGATTAGCTGGTTTAAAATTTTAGGTTGTTATATTAGTAATGGCTGGTCGTATACAGCTTGAAACATCCGGTCTCCAAGACAGGTTCTTCACGCTAGATCCAGACTACACACACTTTTTGGAAAGTTTCAAAAAACACTCAAACTTTTCAAGAGAGTATGTTGACATAGATCCAGAGACTTCTGTAGACTTTGGTGGAAAGGCAAATTTCAAAGTAGCACAAAATACAGGTGACCTTTTGAGTACCCTCAGTATCAAGATAAAGCTTCCAGAAATTGGTACAGCAAGTTGGGGTTACATTGATTCAGTGGGTCATGCACTCATTGAATATGTAGATCTGATTGTGGGTGGTAAAGTTGTTCAGAGACTTACAAGTGACTATCTTCAAATTTATTCAGAACACTTTGTCACACAGACGAAGCAATTCGCCCTTGAAGAACTTGTGGGTAAGTATCCAGAAAGAACAATTTCAGCTCGCGTCTCAGACAAAGAGATATTGGCACACCTTGGTGCTTCTGATGGGGTTCAGGAATATTTTGTAGATTTGCCATTCTACTTTTACAATAATCCAGAATTGGCGTTGCCACTTTGTGCTATCAAGAAGCAGGAAGTTGAAGTTGAAGTAAAACTTCGAAGCTACAAAGATCTCGTTGTTCGTATTGACGGGACAAAGCCACAATTTAATGAAGTGCTTAAACTTGCAGATTTTAAACTTTGTGCGGAAGTAGTTTTCCTTGATCCATGTGAGAGAATCAAGTTGGAGAATGAAAAGAAGAGAGACTATATAATAACACAGATTCAACAAAATGTATTCGATGTGGAACAAGGTGTACAATCTGCATCATTCAAATTAGACTTTTATAATCCAGTGAGAGAGCTCTATTTTGTCATTCAGAGACAAGGTGACTTGGGTACTGGTGAAGGAGAGTTTATGACTCCATTTGACTACGATAATACACTTGCAGATACAGGTGGAAAGTATATACTTTATGAAAACTTGGATTATCTTACATTGGACCTTGATGGTCAACCAATGATTACAGAAGAAACTGGTAATGTCATATTTCTCAAAGCTGTTCAGGCAGCTATTCATCACTCTAAGACACAACTTCTGAGAAGATTCTACTCATATAGTTTTGCTCTTGAACCCGAAAAGTGGTATCCCACAGGACAGGTCAATTTCAGTCTCATAAAAGACCAAATTGTTAACCTAAGTCTGACTCCATGTGCAGATTATGCAAGACAAGTCAGAGTGTACGCCGTGAGTCACAACATTCTCCGTGTATCCGAGGGAACTGCTCAAACTCTTTTTAATTTGAAATATTAATAAAGATGATGAAAACTGGATTTGGTGAATCTTCAGGAGCTTATGAAGAGTCTCAACAACAGGCTCTCATTGGTATTCTTCTTCCCGTCCTTGAAAGAAGTATGGTCTTGGCAGCTGAATATTCCAAAGCTTGTGGACGTAACACGGTACTCCCAGAAGACATGGAATATGCAATCAAGTATTGTGTAATGTATACAGTTGGTCAAAATATTGGCTCACTCTTCCCAGAGATTTATGATGAAGAGTCCTCCGACGAAGAAGACCTCGAAGAAGTTGATCCAGAAGAGTGCCCACCCTTCGAACGCTACGCGGGTGAAGACACAACCTTCAAACAAATGAATGAAGCCTACGACAGATGGGAACAATGGGTACCACAAAGTCCGGTAGAAGAGATGTTAAAAAATGCTATTAATAGTAATGAGTACATCGGAGCCGGAGGGTTGGACGATTTCTGAATATAAGTCATTCAAAGCTACAGGGGACGATGAAAGTAGTACCGATGGAGATTCCGAAGAAGACGAGGAGGAGCAGATATTTGCAAAGTCAAGTATAGTAAGGAAACCCAAGTACAAAAAGATTGTTCAGAAGGAGGAGTTACTCCCAGAGTAAAAATTTTCCCCGTGTATAGTATAAAACTCTCATCATGGCTGACATGACTGCCCAAGCTCTCAAGACTGTTAACCTTGTTACCCAAGAATTGGAAACCCAATCCCTCAACGCCATTGTTGCGGGCTTCTCTTTCGCCGCGGCGATGAGCTGGATGGACTTGGTCCGTTGGGTCATCCAACAAGTTGTTAAGGTGCCAAAGAACGGTGGTACCCAATACACCCTTACCGCGATCTTGACCACTTTGTTGTCCATCGTGGTCTACATGGTCGTTTCCGGCATCTCTACTCGTGTCTCCAAGCCAGCGCAACCAGTCTTCGCGATTACTCGCTAAGTTTGGGGCGACGCCTCATTAGGGACAGTAGAACAATCCCAACAAATATAATTATACCAATAGAAAGATACTCTTTCCACTTATAAACATCTTCCAACACTTCGGGGATGTTTATTGGTGGTGGCAACTCCTCATTTACAACTTCCAGGGGAACCTTTGGTAGACTCTCCAACTTGTCCGTACTTCCATGAATTCTTAACTTTATAGCGTTATCTCTTTCATAGAAATCAACTGGTATAAGTTTGTTATTTTCTTTGTAATACCATTCAATTTTGAGATTTGATATTTCCCGTTGCGGTCCATTATTGAATTCGTGTACAAATGAGTCATCACTTCCATAAAATGTGTAATATTTTTGAGCACTACTGTATGTACTATCATCGTCATTATTCATAAATACACCCGTATAAAATGGTGTATTTGTGTATGAATCCTGATTAAAGTCATCTGGACCAGTTGATATTTTTAACACAAAAGTTTTAGGTCCAAACGCAACTCCCGGATCACCACCTTTTATAACACTACTTGATGAACTAACATTTGAAGTATTTAGGCCAAATATTTGATTTGGTGTTGTTCTATTCATGACATTTGATGACCAACCATCAACACCATTGTAAAAATCAAGGTTAAATTCATTGGTTGCTGCGACATTTGAAAATTGAAACTTTGAATAACTGTACGCCACTTGATCAACCGTATCACAACCCGCTGCAGCTATCGCATTCTTCACAAAAGTTGCCACAGTAGTTTCACTCGGAGTACCAGCTATAGAATTATCTAAAGGATCCAATTCAACATCATATGTACCAAAATCATCATGAATTGTAAATTTATTATTGAAATGATTGATTATTCTATTTCTTGGTATCCTCGCTGAAACAACTTCGAGTTTTGTAACGTTATACAGTGGTGTTTTCAAAGTCACACTATAATTATTTGAGTATTCATAGATTGTGGTGTCGCGCTCACCTGAATCTATGTCAAGGGTATGAACCTTCATTAAAATATAGGCACAATATTTTAATGATTGTTTTTGTCTAATATGTGTAAAAGTGTACTTAACCAATGTGGTGCGCCAATGGGTTGTTCTGGAGTTGTCTCTTGGCAATCTCCAAGTTTCTTGAATTGGGGTTCTCATTACCCTTGTACGCATTGAATTGATGGAAAGGTTTTTGTTGGTAGTTTTGAGTCCAACCACCATTGGCTGGATTCACACGACCATCCACGCGTGTGGTATCTGAACGAACCGCTGTGAGGCGTCCACCTTGCTTGAGGGCACTCTCCCGCACATTCATACGGCCTGGGTTACCCATACGGTTCGCCTTACCTCTGCGATCCTCTGGACGGAAACCATACTTCATCAACTCTTCGTTGTTCTTGGCAGTCATTTGAGCAGCCACACTTGTCGCATAGGCACCAGTGAAGTTGGTAATACCTGGAGCCGCGTGACTGTAGTGAGCAAATTGCATATCATTGCGGTCACTCTTGAAGCGAGTTGGATCCTGTGGCATCGTTTGGGCTGGAACAAAACGCTTAGCGCCATTGAAACCAAGGCCATCGGAGCGGTTACCAGTCTCTGAACGGTTTGTGATGCGCATAGTCTTTTGATGACTCGCGCGTGGCACAGCACCGGACATACCCTGAGCCCGTCCAGCCACTGTGGGAAGACGAGATGGGAGGTAGGCTGTAGTTTCTGGCTTGTTATGTGTCAATTGACCAACAACGGCACCTCGACCACCTGTAATGTCCATGGCTGGACCGGAGCGACCTGGAAGTGTTGTGAGCCTGTACTCACCAACATTAATTGGGTTCACACGGAAGAGTTGTTGAAAACCACCTTGAGCTGGTGTATCAGCGCCAATACCAAGACCGGGACCAACCATTTGCTTCTCGATTGGGGAGAGGTTGTTCATACGACCTGTATCATACATACGATTTCTCATATTGAGGATCTCTTGACCACCGCTTCTCTGTTGACGACTGATGTCAGCAAAGCTGGCCACTTCCATCTTATGTGCCACTTCAACTTGTGGTTCAAAATCTCTTTCTGTGAATTCTGGGACCTCATCATCATTATTATTGTTATAAACAACTGGTGGTTGTTCAACAACTGGTGGTTGTTCAACAACTGGCTTGTTACTCAAAGATCGACCAGCGAAAATCAGACCAGCGACAGCTGCGAGTGAAATGGGATCAGCCATTCTTATTTTTTAGTAACATTTTTATTAGCGTATCTTTGTTGGAAGAGACCGTTCTGGAGTTCGGCACGCGTACTCGCAGGTTCGTATCTCATGGTGCGAAGTGGCACCTTACATTCCATGTTTGTCAATGGGAAAAGGTTGCGTTCATAGGTTGGAACAACAACCTTTCCGAAACGACTGGTTGATTGTGGGCGAAGTTGGTCACTCACATCAATGTGTTGCGCTGGAGAACCTTTACCCGCCATGTATGGAGCTGTGCCATAAAGCATGGTGTTTGGGCGGCAACCACCACAGTTAATAGAACTGGGCTGAGGGTACACAAAGATTTCTTCAGTCGCTCGCACTGGTGGGACTGCACCTGCATTTTGAACGATCGCAAGACCAGGTTGAAGTTGGTATGCCATTTATTATTACAAAAGATTTATTTATCGTCTATCACCGGTAATATCAAGACCACTAAAAGCTTCGAGTTGAGTACCACGTACATTGGGGTCACACATTCTTGGATTGCTTCTGCAAAGGTCCCCATTCTTTGGTCCATACAACCACTCCGCGAAGGCAGTTTGATCGCCTGGAATCTTTGAAACTGGGGAAGTCACGAATTGACGAGCTGCAGCGTTGCGTTGGTATTTTGGCAAAGCGGAACGGGAACGACCCGCATCATATGGGATTCGGTCGTCAAGGTAGTTCTTAACAAATGGCTTCACAGCTGGGTAGTAGCACGCTTCAAGGCGGTTTGGAGCATCTGTGTAGTCTGTAATGAGAACATTCCCCATTGGGTTATCTTCTGTTGGTAATTGGCAACCCATATCACCATTTACAGACATCCCATATCCTTCCTTAACCATTTTAGATTTGTACATAACATAAAGAACGCTAAGAATAGTGGCACCAAGAACAAATATTCTTGGATCACGACGAGTAAGGTAAATAATGCACGACGCGTAGATCACAAAACGTGAAGCCGCGTTAATTCTCTCTTCTGGTGTCTGATCACGGTTTGGCCAGAATTGAGTAACTCGGTCAGCTCTAATGAGTTGCTGAGGATCGTCAAACCAAGCCTTCATTTAGTATAACTTGAGGTTTATTTTTTACCCATACCGCCAAGCATGCTTCCCATCATTTTCATGAGCGCATCCTGATCAATTTCACCACCCTCAGTCTGCATCTTGTCAGCGCAGTCCTTCGCGATGCCTTCAATGAGGTTGAGTGTTTCGGCTGGAATAGCAGTAATGGTCGTACCCAACATGTAAAGGGTCTGGAGGTACTGCCATGTCGCAGCCTTTGTGTTTGGACTCATTCGGCTCCAGTAAGTCTTGATGTTAAGATCCTTCAACAATTCAATCTTTTCAATCTCTTCAAGAAGGAAGGATTCATCCTTGGAAGAGATCTTGTCGGCGTATGGAGTAACACCCTTCATGAAACCATCAACAATGAGCCGTGGGTTCGTTTGCTTGAGCATTTCAAAAGATGTAGTCATCTTCTTGATACCTTTTTCCTCTG
>Ga0209929_1000293_pt1 | contig 19099 bp, 33 predicted proteins | sample SalPon2_C_H2O_MG_2_FD_185731 | JGI IMG/M metagenome (GOLD analysis project Ga0209929, IMG submission 185731) | Salt pond water microbial communities from South San Francisco under conditions of wetland restoration - Salt Pond MetaG SF2_C_H2O_MG... ... | reverse complement strand
CCACAAACCAGAGCAGGACTGGTATATAACCTGCATATCATAGAGCCACCCAAACACTAGCGGGTGGCTGAATGATATTGCTGTCTGGCTAAATGGTCAGACTAGAAAGCAAGTAAGAAAGAAAGAAAGGAGTACACATGTGTGTACCTAACAACAATACCAAAAGAGGTTTCGACCTCTGTGGTAAGTCATCACGTGACTGTGAAGTCATGTCTGACTTAACTGCCATTGCGGCAGATGGCAACTACTAAGTAGTTGTCACCAAACCCATGACGGTCTTAAGTCAAGTTCGACTCTTGACATGGGTACAGTGTCCATCCACTGCTGGTGCAGTGATGGTGGAGCAGGTCACCTGTCCAGACCCTAACAGGAAGGTTAACAACCTAGTAGCTGCAGTAATGTAGTGAACAATCGTTATTAAGGGTAACAACCTGGGTGGCTAAGTGGTCACTGAAATTAGTTTATAGCGTGATAGTCTCACGTGGTTGATTCAAAGAACACCGTAGTGTTTAATTGAAAGGCTGAAAGAAGCTTAGTATTCTCAGAATCGTAAAGCTCCAAACTTCCACTAATAGACTATACATGTAATGCGTCCACATCTGGACTGACGCCCCAGGCTGGCTACTGTAGAGTGCCAGCGGTTGGAAAACCTACAGTGTGTGTGGCTCTATCTCCTTAGGGCGTGACACACTGGGAGACACCCTCCCAGGTATCAAGTCCCACGCTTGATACTGAACAACCTAGATGAATCTTGCCGAGAGGGAAGCGTGCTGTTAAGTCAGCTCAGTCAGAGCCATACCCCCAGTATGGTCAGTGACCGCCTACCCTCCGTCAAGCTCTTCACTAGTGACCTAGCTTGTCGTATAGCTTGTGCTACTTCAGTAATGGAGTAGCCGAAGGTATACAACAGTATATCAGAAAAGGAGAATCAAATGATTGCTTCTAAGCAAACATGCACTCAATGCAGAGAAGACAAACTAACTCTTACATTAAGAGCTAAGTTTATCTGTAATGATTGTAAAGAATCTCTTCACGATAAACAGTGGGGAGACTTGCAAACTATAAACAATGGAAACATTGTGGAAAGGGGGTTGTAATGACTCCAGCACTATTCGTAGAAGAATTTGTGCTTGGTTTGCTAAATGCTTCAGTTAGTGCATGGTTCCTGCTTATAGCAGTGACACTATCACTTATGAAGCTAGCAAACATGCTAGGTAAGAAATTATTTAGCTAGTAGCTCGGACCCTATCGGTAGGTAGGGTCTAGGGTACTAGATACCAACGGAGTACTTCGATGCCTTAAAGTTCGAAGAAAGGAGATACTGTATTATGTTGAAAGACAGTCCTAGGACGCTGTTCCTAGATACAGAGACCACTGGCTCGTGGTTATTCGGGAACCCGTTCTCGAAAGTAACTACGGCTGGAACCCCATACTTATGGGATGACCTAACAGAAGTAGCTATCTGCTCTGCAGATGGTGAAACTGTGTACAGGGAATATGTTTGTCCACCAAGCATATACTTAAAACAACTCATAAAGTGGTACCCCGAAGATAAGCCAATCGGTGCTAAGAACACTGATTGCACTAAGGCTATGATGGGTAAGACACCAGGTCAGGTAGTTCAGGAACTTGTTCCGTTACTGTCTGACGCCACAGTTGTAGTTCACAACTTAGACTTTGACCGAAAGGTTATTGAGGATAGTTGTGAGGTGTCCACTGGCGTACAGGCTTCACTTGCTGACCTGTTCCCTTCTACAGACTTTGTCTGTTCAAAGAAGAGAGCGGTGAGAGTGTTGCCCAAGGCAGAGGTACACTATCCAAATTGCGGCAAATTTTGTAAAGGTCACAGGTTGACCCATTTACATCATCAGTTCGGATTTGGTGATTACGATGAGCATGACCCTTTAGCAGATGTGAAAGCATTGGCTAAGGTTTGGTCTGTGCTATTTACTACATCGTAATCAGCTATAACTTAAGGGATGGTTGGCTAGTTCAAGTGCTAGCTAACTGTCCCTCGTGGATTACATTCTTCAACAACAGCAACACCCTTGTGAGGTGTGGATTCTGAGAACATGGCAAAGCCCTTTCTTCGTGTTCTGAGTACTTCTACATTTTAGTTCACCAACGTACGGAAATTCAAGACTTACCGTATCGGCGGGGGATAACTGTATCCAAACACATTTTGGACCAGCCCTTTCTGATAATTGTAAGAAGAGAGAGAAAGGAGACTATATGCCAAGTATCGACGCAAAAGATATAGTGCGTAATCCCAACGCATTAGAAGCTATGTACGATATTAGCTAATAGCTCGGACTCCATGGTGCAACTTGAACTGTGGAGTCTAAGGTATTAACACAAGGTTAATCCAATACTAAAGGAGAGACATGAATCTAATCATGCGAGTAATACATGCAGTACCACTGTTTGTATTTATGGTCATTCAGAACTATCGTTTTGATGGCATTAAGCTCGTTACCAGTTTGACACACTGGTGGCGACAAGAGGTATATACAATCACTGACTATAAGAAATATCTTTTATGTGAAGATATAAAAGAATTCAGTGGCTGGTATGGACCTAGACGTAGATACAATCATACCAAACATTCTTTAGAGAAGTTAGAGAGTGTTCTGTTTGAAGTTGAACAAGAGTTGCGTAGACAAGCAACACTTAAAATCAACGGATTAGAAGTGGTTGAATATCTAATCTAATAGCTCGGAGCTCATTTACGTGGGCTCTAGGGTATTAGGAAAGTCCTAATTAACCAATACTAAAAGGAGAATCTATGATAAAGAGAACCCTAAGACAGAGACTCAGTCGAGTAATTGATTGTCTCATCTGTTTAGTTACAGGTAGATATACTACCGACATTGCAGGAATAGAAGTTGCCTGTCATGTATATGGAAGGTATCTATTCGTTAACCTAGGTGTAGTTGAACAAGCACCTAAGTTTATGATGTTCTATCCAAGGACTGAATGTTGTGATGACGGCTTTGAGTACGACTGCTCATAGCTTAAACAGCTCGGAGCCCATTGTAATGGTGGGCTCTAGGGTGTTAGGAAAGTCCTAATTAACCAATACTAAATGGAAGGAGTCTTATGACTGAAGCTCAGTTAAATAAGATAAGAAGCCGTGTTAATAAATTGGTCTGGAATAAAATAGACCATGAGGCAAAAGATAAAGCACATAAGGAACGCCAGGCACTCAAGTCGATGCTAGAACGCACTGATGACATTGAAATAAGAGAGCACTTACATGAAGCTAAAAACTATGCCGAAAGTAGATTAATACGTACATGGGATGATGCTTTTATAGCTGTTATCTCAGAAACTTTAGTTTCTCTTGATGCTACTAAAAAGTTGAACAGAGAACTTACTAAGAAACTGAACGAAATAGCTAGTTAATAGCTCGGAGCCTATTGAAAGGTAGGCTCTAGGGTATTAACACAAGGTTAGTACTAAAAGAAGGAGACTATATGAAAAAGAGTCTATTCAAGAGAATCACTTATCTAATTGAGTGTTTCTATAGTTTAGCAAAAGGTAGATACACTACTGACTTCGAAGCAATGGATATTGCTATGGATGTTTATGGAAAGTATCTATTTGTGAACCTAGGTGTAATTCAAGACGCACCTAAATTAATGTTGTTTACGACAGAATGTTGTAACGACTGCTAATAGCTCGGAGCTCATTTCGGTGAGCTCTAGGGTGTTAGTAATTCGACTAACCCACTAAAAAAGGAGACTATATGTCCAGATTGGGCAAGTTGCGACTCATTGTCGCGAAGTTCTTCGGTGTAACAGTTACAGGTTTAACTGATATACAGGAGAAGGTATTAGATAAAGCACGACTAATTGACAAAGAAATTGATTTCATCTTGAAAGGTTGGATTATATATCCTCCATCAGATGACCATTTTACAATTGTCGATAAGCAAGGGCACGTATCAAATAAGATTGTGATTCACGATATTATTGACGCAATACTTATGTTCGTTCCTAGAGCACATGATATTGACAGAATATCGTTGACCATGTTAGCGATTATGGTTGGTGCTGACGTGTCATCAAGAGCATACATAGGAAAGATTCCTTATGATGTTGAAGTTAATGTCATAGATGGGGAATGGGTGTCACCATTTTACCAAAGACTAACTAGCTAATAGCTCGGAGCTCATTGTAATGATGGGCTCTAGGGTGTTAGGAAGGTCCTAATTAACCAATACTAAATGAAAGGAGGTATATGAGATACGGATTACCTGAATTAGGGTTAATCGAATTGCAGTATTGTAATATACCAAAACACATTCACCACCCAATTAGTGGACTAATTACGAAAGTCTCTTGTGAAAGAGTCTACAGTAGTCTGTTTGGTTGTGATGATTGTACTAAGATAAATAGAAAACGTGTCAATCGCTATCATAAGAAACATAATCTTAATTTTAGTCACAAGATACTAATCAATGAAAGATACTACGGCAGTCGAGCTATTACTCGATAGCTAGAGGACTAAAGAAAAGGAGGTATGCGTTGAAGCAAAAGCGAAACGTTATGCAGTACCTCAGAATAAATAAGATTGTACCCAAGCCATTGTGTACAAGCTTATATACAGTTGAATCAAAAGTTGCATTTAACAGTGTAATGTATGCATTTAACTGTGGTAGATGTTCTGATGTACATCTAATAGCTAGTTAAATAGCTCGGACCTACTAGATATAGTGGGTCTAGGGTGTTTAACACCAACATTATTAATATTGAGTTGACGTAGCAATGTTAATAATGTAAAGTAAAAACTACAGATTGAGCGTCAACCTCAATCCGTATAACCAATTAAAAGGAGAACAATTGAAAGTAACAAACCTTCCCTTAGGGGAAATGGTTGAGCATTTCATAGACGCTTTTAATGCACTTGACGATGACTGTCATGAGGATTCAATCGGATGGTTGTTTCCAGAAAACAGTTGGGACACTTGGGAGTTCCAAGAGATGAGTGTAGAAGAACAGCGTCTACAGTTCAGCAATAGAGTAAAAGGTATAATTAGAGATAGACAAAAATCTGCATTATATTCTTCTACTGGGTTAGTTAACGATACCGTTAATGGTGTACGTTATCTTGACAAACTGAACGAAATAGCTGACAAAGTTATCAACAATACCAAATGGGAAGTCGAATCAACTGACGGAACTCTAAGAGTTAGATTCTATGAGTTTGTTCCTGCTCGTCCTGATATGAAGCACTGGTTGTTTCTATCATATGACGGGGAAGAACGCCGTTATGGTTCAGTGGCTACTCACTATCATGTCGAACAACATAAGAACAAGTTGACGGCTGGTGCAAGCATAAGAGGTGAATCTCGTACAAGAAGGCAATGTCCTGAATGTGCTAGCGTGTGCAATCCTAATACAGAAATGTTCACAGTTGAGCAAAATGGTAGATGGGGCAATAATGTTAGACCACATAAAGTATGTGTAATATGTACAACATACTTTCATGACTTCTACGATATAGCTACAGGCAGATTTCGATTTGTCGGTAGTGAAGTAGAGTCAATTGAATTTGACATTGATGATTTGAGAACTCAAGATAGAAGAAATCTACAAAGATTCGACTTGATGAGTTTCATTTCAGACAAAGTTGGTACCTTACCATTTATGCCTAACGTTAGGCATGAAGATTACAGTTATGAACTTAACTGGAGTTATTGGACAAAGAATCAAAACGGTGAAGTAATAGCTATACCAAGCGACCGTTATGGTAACGAAATACAACGTGACCGAGTTCACGAATCTAAAGAGTATGCAAAACAAGGCATTCCTTTAGGAATGGAGCTCGAAGTACAGTATAGAGAAACAGACCGTAACATTTCGCAAGGTATATCTACATTCCTTAATCCTCTACATAAGGACTTTCCTTATGGAAATGAGAGATTGAGAACTCAAAATAATCAGTTAGCTGTCGGTACATACGACACCTCAACTGGTAGACATGGTATGGAATTCAAGTTTCAACCTATGTCATGGGAGTTCTTGAAAGGATTGCCAGATGACTTCTTTAGTACACTACAGGTGAACTTCAGAGGATATCACGCTAAACGTTGTGGTATTCATTTGAATATACCTAAGTCAGTACTAAGTAGTGGTCAGTATTGGTTCTTTATAGCATTTCACAATATGGTTATGTTTAATTATGAACATACACCAGAAGGTGATGACCCAACTATGCTAGGAGACATTTATCAAAGAGTAGATGTTGACTATGCAAAGTGGATGTATCTAACTGAACCAACATTTCATAATAGAGGCGTTGTTTGTTGTGATAATCATCCTAATCAGATGACTATGCAACATCGTGTCGCTTGTGCAACTGCTCAATATTTACAACAATATAGACGCAGTCCACAAAGAAATTGTTGGCTTTACATAGATAATCCAGGCAGATTAGAAGTTAGAGCCTTTTCTTCAAATACATTGAAGGATAGACTCGTTAAGAACTTTCAGTTCATGGAAGCTCTCTTACTCTACTCTGATGCTGTAACTTACAATTATCGACCGTCTGAAAGTAGGAATGGTATTAGTTTTAATATCTTAGCTTCCTTACATTCAGATGAGTTCGACATGGTAAGTAAAATGTTAGATGAGAAAATGTTCCTTAGGTGGTATGTAATGACTGGACTTGACAACAAGTACAGTGAATTGACTTCCTATCTAAAGAGGACTGGTCATCTAAGTGACGAAATTACACTAGAGGATATGGAGGGCTTAGATATAAGTCTTCTAAATACTGTAGTTAGCTACACGTAGATAGCTTGAGCCCATCTGAAATATGGTGGGCTCTATGGTATCTAATAGTAGATACTGGGTTTAATACGATACCCAAAAAATTCGTATACAAAATAAGGAGGTACACAAATTGTGTATTATAGCTAGTGTTCCAGCAGGAGCACAAGTAACCGAAGCACAACTTGAAGAGATGTGGAATCGCAACTCTGATGGTGGTGGTATAGCGTACTTTGACAATGGTAAAATTGTCACAGAAAAGTCTATGGACAAGAAACAGTTCATAGCTAGAGTCCTTGAGATTCAAGGAAAGTATGGTAATCGAGACATGTTAGTTCATATGAGGATAGCAACTCATGGTTCTGTATGCCTAGATAACAACCACCCATTTCAAGTTAACAAGAATACAGTAATGGCACACAATGGTATATTGCCTAATGCATTTATACCACCTGCCAAGTCTGACTTGTCTGATACAAGGTTCTTCATAGAATACTTTATGAAGCACGTACCAGTATCACAACTTGATGACCCTTACTTCTGTGACATGGTTGACGGTATGATTAACCAAGGTTATGGAAATAAGTTGGTGTTTATGACATCAGCTCTAACTAAGTACGATACTTACATTATCGGTGATTATCACGGTACTTGGGACAAGGGTATATGGTTCTCCAATGATAGCTACAAATCACGTAAGTGGTTAGGTGTCAATCATGCTAACGGAGGACTCACCAGAGTTGGCTCAACAATAGTATCTGACAATTGTGAAATTGTTGGTATCGATGATGAGTTTGACGAGGTCGAACAAGACCATGTCAACGACTGGCTAGTGTGGCATGCTGACATTTGGAGAGAGTTCCAAGAAGTTGGCGTACTCGACATGGAAGAGTTGTGCAACGAGTTCAAAGTCAAGATGACTTGGGACGGTCTAGTTTGCACCGAATGTGGTGAAAAGGTAGAAGGTGTTTACAGTAGATATTGTGAAATAGACTGTGAATCAGTAACACCAGTTTTAGATTGGTGTTATGCAAACCTTAACATGGACGATGCAGACATAGACAAAATGCTGTACGAAGAATCTCTATACAGAGGGAAACGTGCACCAGTAGAACAACCTAAATTGTTTGATAACAAAGAAGGTGTCTACAAAAACAAAAAAGCTGAATCTAAGACTAAAAAGTCTAAGAAAAAAGCTAACAAGTAACAACTGGTAATCAAGTCCTGCCCTACGGGGCAGGCAGATTATCTATACTAAAAGGAGAAACATGAATAAACAAATTCCTAAATTCCTTCATAAAACATTGAAGGAAACTATTGGAAAAATTCGTACTGTGCTTTTTGCACAAGGCGATATTAGTAGCATGAACATTACCTTTGAAAGACAATGGGATGAACGTCACATTGTTCTGAGAAGAGTAACCTATCAGCACAGAGAAACTGTTGAATTGCATGAAGTAATTCAACACTGTGACAGATGGGTTGAATGGTTAGATGCTATGCAAAATAACCAAACTGAAGTTGCATACGCAATAGCAGATGAATGCATTCAGGAATATGAGGACTACTTTGTAGACAATTCAGACGGTGACGGTGATATCATTGATGAAGATGATTATGACCAAGACTTTGATGAAGTCATAGATAGCGATAACAATATCTATATGCAAGGTGCTCGTCAGCCAAGAGAAATAAAAGTCGAATGGGAAAGATACAGCAGTGAATTGCCTATAAACCATTCAACATGGTACTTAAACCCTCTTAGGTGGATATTCGGTCTCAAGTTAACACCATTAACTGAGTCAGCTGAAGGAAGATGGTTAGAAAATAGACAAAGACGAGATAGCTAGTATCTCACCTCCCCCTATATAACTGTGGGGGGAGACAGGTACTAGTACCCGTTAAGTATTACTACGTCAATGTAATACATACTAAATAAAGGAGAAACTATGTGTATTGTGGATTGCTTTAGTGGGATGAACCTCACTATTCAAAACTACTCACATAAACCAGAAGTTAGGTATATACATGCCAAGACACGTGAAAGCAGTGGTGAAATTTATTTCGACACTACTAGAAGTGACCATGGTGTAGATTATCTACCTTCAATTGTAAAAGCAACTGAAGGCTTTATTCCTATGGGAGTAGAGTTGGAAGTAGAACATATCAACGATAACGAACATGAACTCGATAGACATGAAGCTACTGAGGAAGCCATTATGGACTTTCACCGTAACATTCCTTGTCTATGGAATGACATTGATGATGTTGTCACGCAACTAGTAATTGCGAAGACTGATGGTTCTTTGAATCATGGTGTTGAGTTTGTTACTCAACCTTTGACATTGAAAGCACACCAACAATTAAATTGGAATGCTACTCAAAACAAAGGGTTCTATGCTTGGAACGCAAGTACTGCAGGAATGCATATACATGTACCCAAGTCATATTACACAACTACTCAGACATGGTTATTGTTAAAGCTATATCAATCCCTTTGGACTAATCAGAAAGATTGGTTCAACTGGATAGCTGGTAGAGCAGAAAACTCATGGGCAAAACGTAACTTGCCACATCGTGATGATGCAACTAACAGTTTACTTGCTGTAGCTTCAACTAAGTATGATGACAGGCGAGATAGGTATTCGGCTCTGAGCTTTCAGAACCCATACACTATTGAGCACAGATTCTTTCGTAGTAATATGAATGAAGATGGTCTCATGAGTAGATTGGAATATATCCAAGCTACTTACGACTTTGTTGTAGTACTTAGTAGGCTTGAAAAAGCTGACATGTTCGATGCTATATCAAAAGGATTAGGTAAACAGTTACATATGTTTATCTGTGCAAACTCTAATGAGTATAAGAAATTAGCTCATAGATTGCTAAACACCAACAAGTTTGGTGTAAGGTCTGGATTCGTTTCCAGAAGTGAAGTAATCCCTTCACTAATCAATGGCTTAGACCAAGCCAGGAAGGAGGCTTAATTGTTAAGCCTGTTTATGATTGGCGTTGTCGTGCCTATCACTGTTATATACCTTATAGCATTGTTTAGGTCTGACGGTCCAAACCCTAAAAAGGATGTACGAAAGTATTTCCCTGACCTTAGGGACATGGACGAATAGTCCAATCAGCAACCCGTAGCTAGTCGGTAGCATTGGGGGGTTCGATTCCCCCCACGGGTGCTAAGGAGAAGACCATGTAATGTAGAGGGAGAAGAAAGGGATACCCGAATCTACATTTTGGTTTAGACCCGCTGAATGGGACGCCATACCCTACTAAAATGTTTGTTAGGCATTTGGGTAGCACGACGGGGGAGAGGTGCGTCCAAACTGAATTTCAAGTTTCACCGTTTTTTCGCCATCAGGCACCCTTTTCTGCTCTCTGGCTTCCTTAATGTCCAAATTTATTTAGCTTCTTTTAGGGTGTTTTTAGTCCTAAAAGAGATTCAAGATATTTTCCCAAGACTCCCGATGAAAATGAACTCATATCTTTAGGGTTATTATTCAGTAATATGATGTCGAAACTCGCTCCGAACCTGCCATTCTTCTGTGTTTCCACAATGTATTAAGATATAGATAAATCTATTAACGGCAAGACGGGGGAGAAGTGTATTCAAAATGAGTTTGGACATCAGTTTTGACATCAACCTACTATATATAGTGTATTTACGATAAAGTGATGTCGAATATACAGAGTGCAACGAGACTAAGTTATCTCCCTTAATAAATCTATTTAGAGATGTTCACATGCTCGAAGCAATTCTGCAGGGAAGAGGAGAAGACGCAACATCAAGTCAATGTTTATAGGCTTTTTAAAAGAATCTCAGATGGTAAAAGGTTTTTATCTTTTAAACCAATCTCCACTCTTTATTTCGGGATAACCACGATTATATTGAAAGACATAAGCTATTGCAGAAGTGTCGTCCTCTAAATATATTTCCTCGTCCATATAAAGCAGAGGTACACCCTCAATTAAATCAAGAGCTTTCTTAGTTCTTTCATCTATTTCCCAAAGTTCTCCGACGACAGAGGTGTTTCCCTCTTTAATGAGAGCAGGGAACATACCAACATTAACTAAGGTGTATTGTGGTTTAGTCTTAATATCTCGAAGAAATTTTGTTTGTTCGACATCAGATAAGAAAAATGAACGGCTATCTCCTTTTCTAAGAGTTCCGTATACAAATAATTTAATCATTTAGTTTCCTTTCAAAGTAAGAGACAAAGTCATCATTTAAACCCCATATCTTAATAATCTTAACAACGCTGTCCAAGTATCTATATACTTTTCTAGTCATAGCTATTCTAATTTTCTCTAACATGTGGACGTGGAGGGAATTGCACCCTCGTTTGAGTAATCTCCACGCATTGCTACGATTACACTACCCACTAATCTAATTCACGCCCTTAATTCTACTTAACAAATACACCTGTTCGTAAAAACTCTTGTCTTTCTGCTTTGAAATTCCATTTAGGTTTATTTTCATCATCTATTTGATTTTGAAGTCTTCTGTCTGCTATTTTGTCGTATTCACGTAATGCTTTTTCAAAGTTATCAATGGTAGATAAAGTCATATTTTCATAATCTTTACCTTTCCAATAACGCAAACTTTCTCCTACAGTATGGTCTGCTTTTGACATCGCTTTAGATAAATCAACTATAGAGCAGTTTCTTTTAAGAATAGCCTCATTAATGTAAAGAGGGTCAAGTATAAACTCTAAGTCATCAGTTGAGATGAAGTTCCGATATTTATCTGGAGATATTCTCTGGTAATCACGTAAAGCGTCACTTATTGCTTTATAAGTTTTATACTTAGGTATCCTTTTTTTAGACTTCACACTACGAATATAACCATTTTTTAAACCTATTGATTTTTCAAACTTACCAATAAAAATTCCGTGTTCGTGGTCTACAAACTTTTGAAAAATAGACCAAAGTCTATCTCGTTTAATAATTCTTGTTCTCCTCATCATTACTTCCTCCACAATTTTCTAAAGACGGACGGATAGAAAATTCCTAGGAAGAAAGGAGGCAAAAAACCTAGGCGAAACCTACCCGTCCTAAACCTATGGCTTAATTTTACCAACAACATTTGAAATCTACTGTATTTCATTGCTGTCTTTCTTATCCAAACTATTTAACCACATACTATTGTTAATTAAAGTAGTAATTTTATTAGCTATCCTGTCTGCTATTTTACTTTGAACTTCTGTATTCCAAAGTTCTTTTTCCTGTTCGTATTGCTCTAAATCTTTATTGATAGAGTCAACAAGAACTAGACCAATTTTATTAACCAAGTCCTCTAGTTGTTCACTCACTTTTTCTCCTCAATCTGTTGTTTTGTTTCCATAAAGGTACTAATCTGTTGTCATGTCCAACATGATAGCTATCACACCAAGGACAATCATACGCTTTGACTCTAGCAATACGACGATTAGGCTTATTGTTCATAGTTGAAGCTACTTCTTGTGCCTCATGTTGTAGATATGCTTTTTTCCTACGACACCCATAACATTTGGGACATTGACATTTCGAGCCATTTATATCGTACCAACAGATTCTATTCGACGTCATCGGCTTGCTCTAAGCCTTTTCCTAGTTGTTTATCTAAGAAATACTCAGATTTACCCTCGTATTGTGACCATAAGTGTAAACCAACACCAATAGCCATGGCACATCTTTTAATTGCGTCTGATACTGCGTCTTTTAATCTAGCACCATCAGTTCTCCAATTAGTAGGATTTTCGACATCGCCTGCTTCTTCAACAGTTACAATATTTCCGTCAATTTCTACAGTTAAAGCAAGTACACAACCTGTAATGATTGATTTATAATTGCCGTCTTTGTCTTTGACATCTTCTCGTATAATTTCTTTTACCTCTTGTGAATAAGCACCGAGTACACTAAGTAATCGTTGTCTTATAACAGAGTGTTGTATGTAATCTCCAAACTTGCCTTTCGGTGCAGAGTGTATAAACTCTTTTGGAAATGGTCTTGATAATTCGTGTAGTTGTTCCACTACTCCTCCTCTTTCTAATTTATTGGTTTAATTAATTTTACTTTTCTTTTGCCCAACTGTCAAGTTCACTTGCAGACCTCATCTTTTCCTGCAAAGTACTTAACTCTTTAGGGGATAACCTAGGCGATACTTTGTCTAAAGAAGCCCAATGTTTAGCTAATGATGTCGGAGTTGCTTTAAATCCAAAGTTCAGCAAATGATTCTTTGCTCTTATTGGAATGTCGTTTACATCAACATCGATATCATTAAGTTCTTTTACTGCTTTATTCAACTGTCCTCTAGCCATTGAAGTAAGTTGATTCATATCATAACCCAAAGCAATACAGATAGTTTTAAATATCTGTTTATGTCTTTGTCCCATATCTTCAACAATCACTTCCCAATCATTAAGAACTAACTCACTACTACTGTCATTTACTGCAACTTCGTTGCTAGTAGTATTGTCTTCTCTTGTCTTGTCTTGTCTTGTCTTGTCTACGTCGGACGGGCTATGGACGTCTTGTGGACGTCCTGTGGACAGGTTCTTATCAAATTTATTAAGGTTAACAACCTCGTATTCAATAGGTTTAGTAGGACTTTCTTCTATTTCTGCCTCGCTAGTCCACTCTCTTGTGTCTGCATTACTCTTAGCAAATTTATTAGCAGAGTTTTTAGAATTTGCTCTCTGCCTAGATTGTCTTTTTCTTTCAGCGTCCTTTTGTCTAATCTCAATGAGAGCACCTGTATACTCAACCCAGTCATGTATTGTTAAATTTCCGTCATCATCATCAATCCAACCATGCTTGATTAATGCTTCGGTAAATCCAGTAGGCTCTCCCTCCCATTGTGCTGAGAAAGGCACAAATTCTTTGTACCTAGTTATGTCGCCATTTTCTGCATAATCTACTGCCCACCACCATAGCAAATGTAGGTGTCCTACTGCTTGGGGTATTGAGATTTTGAGTTCGTTGGCTAATAATTTTAATTTAGGGTGTTGCCCTAATGCTTGTTCGGATTTAATCCACGCCATTTTCTTTCTCCTCTAATTTGTTGGTTTTCCACATGTCTTGTAGTTTATCAACTATCTCGTTTAATGTCGACAATCTACATAAAAATAGTCCGTCCCCACTTCCGTGAGGCATAGCTATCATACTAAAAGGTTTGTCTTCAATCCCTTTACTAATTGCAAAATCATAACTTTGTGATTCTGCATGTTCAAACTTTTTTACAATGTCGGCTACTTGTTTACCAGACTTCACTTCAAATCTAATAGGACTATTCCAATACTCCTCATCACTTGATTTAGTCAAGTCATTATCGGGAACATTAAGTAGTTTCTTTGCTCTATCTTGTGAGGCTCTACCCTCAACTCGATTAGTTTGATTTTGTTCTTGTACTAACTTCTTTTTTAAGTCTGCAAGTCTTTTTTGTATGTCGTCATCAAACGTCATAATACCTACGACCCTCTAGCAATGAGAAAAATGTTTTCTCGTCCATACAATAAACAACAGGCTCTCCGTCAGCTGAACGTCTTTGTTGTCCTTTTTGTTTCTTTAACTTCTTCCAAGCAACTACTACAGGGTACTTACCTGCTTTTCTTTTTGCTTTAGCAATTGTTTGGTGTAAGTTAAGTGCTTGTCTATTTTTTGCTTCCATGACCCAACGTTCGTTAGGTAGAATGTAGTCAACTCTAAAAAACTCGACATCTCCCTCATCATTGTTACCTCCCTCAGCTAAACGTCTAGCTTTGTGGTGGATATTGTATTTATTTATAAGGTTGACTTGTAGTGTTTCAAAAGTTGTGCCCTGTTTCTTTGGTTTGTTAACCATTATTTCCTCATTTCTTCCTGTTAAAAGCCTCCATTTTGAATAATTCAAAATACTCATCATCAATTTTTGGTTTATCTAGTTCTAACCAAACTAAGTATTGTGCAGTATATTCATAAGTGTGTGTAATAAACCTAACTACTTCTTCTGCTTTTGTTAATAGACCTGCGTCTACAAGTGCTCTAGCAAAATTTCCAACTTCAATCCAATCTGATTTAAACTGTTTAGTTCTTTCAGTAAGAATGTGTTCTTTTTCTTTCTTTGCTAGGTTATCAAAGTATTCCTCTGTTGCACCCATTAAAGCGTTAGTTATAAAAACACCGAAGTCCATTTCAATATCATCGCTCATTTCAATTTGTGGTTGTGGACAAGCAGGGTGACACTCCATATTTTTTGGTGCATTACATATTGGGCAAACTTCTAATCTATTTTCGTCCCAACTGTTTGGGTCGCTTGGGTACATGCTCATAAAAGAATTATAATTCATTATACAAAGTTAAGTTGTATTAACTAAAAGGGATTTTCTAAATCCTGTAATTCTTTATCTGATACTGAGACCCCTTCAATCTTTTCGACATCACTAAAAATTCTATAGAGCGAATCATCTAGTTCTTCCCACTCTTGTTTTATTATTCTGCCGTCTTCATTGAAAGTAGCACTACCTTTATCTCCATTTTCCATACTAAAAAATCTATAAATAATTTTCTTTACATCATATTCTATAGCAATTTTTTCAATCATAGGATAAGCAGGTGACCATGCAGTATCAAAAGTATATTCTAAAGATTCTTTATCTCTATTAATCATTCGAGTTTCACAATCTCCCCACTTTGTGCCGTAGTTATTTACGTTCCAATTGTACCAATCGTGAGCACCATACTTCTCATCTAGCTCTTCAAGTTCTTTACCTGTAAGTGTTTCCATTGTGTAACCCTCTCCAAGTAATTCCTCATCATTCATGCTATAGAATGTTACTGCTGTCATTTGGTCTACCTTTACTAAGTTTCCGTCTAAGTCTTTAAAACGTCTTATATTTGTTTCTGTGCCGTCCAACATACGAATTTCGTCGGGCATTGGAATTAAGTTTGTAGCAATAAGGTGTCTTTCTTGCTGATTTCCGTACTCATCAGTATAAGTTGTTCTAACTTTGTTTTGTATTTCATCTAACACAGTTGCGTCAGCTTCAATAGTTATGTGGTTCTCTACCCAATTAGGCATAATTTCCTCCGTCTATGCTCATACGAGCATTGTATTCTTGGTTATCTGTATATCTGTCGTGTTCGTCCATAGCCTCTACTGAGTAGGGACTATAACCATTTGCTTTTGTATAAGACCAAACATAAAGTTTGTGAATTAATGAGTAGGCTTTTTTCTGAAAAAATGTTTGTCTTTTGTCAAGCCTATTCAAAGCAATTAATGTTTTGTTGTAAATAAATTTACTCATTGTTATCCTTTCTTTTTACTTGGGTCTATCCAACCTCTGTTTCTACCATAAGTGATAGGAGCATGGTTGTAGCACCAATCTTTCTTGTTGTAAATACTTAAAGTCTTGTCGCATTTCTTATGCTTACAGACACGACTTTTATCATAAGTCTTACTCTTTCTGTTAGTGTAAGACTTAGTTCCTGTTTGATATAGATTACTCATGGCTACAACAATCGCATGCAGGGGGCTGATAGTCCCTTTCGTCATCATGTAATCTAAATACTTTTACTGTTCTTTTGTGACGTAAACAATCTACTATCAATGAATTAGTTTCTAGTTCAATTCCAACTTGAAACTTAGCGTACTCTCTAGGAGAATCGATGTTTTTATTTTCATCAATCTCATTCAAGCACTCTCCACATGACATGTAGAAGTCTGCGTCAATACACATATCATTTTGCATATCGTTACTCCTCTTCTTTGTTGTTACTTGTTAAATCGTCAGCATACTTTGTTCCAAGTAATTTGTCAATTTCTGTTTGTTCTTTTATCATATCGTCTAAAAAAGAATGTTCTTGACGTTTCTCTTTTTCCCATGCTCTGAGTTCAAATATGAAAATTAACCTATTGTAAAGTTCTTTCAACTTATTTTTCATTCTTCCATTTCCTTTCCCAACTATCTGAATCTTCCCAACACCATTTACTTGATGACCAATCTCTCCATTGTGTCCTTCCATAAATGTCCTCGGCTAGTATTGAGGCAAATAGTATGTTGTAGTAAGGCGTATATTGAACTCTCGTTTGTTCAAATCCAATATTGTGTTTATATGTTTTACCATTAAATTCGTATGGTTTACCCCAACGGAGTATCACCCACTCGTCCCACATTGGTAAGTCATAGGTTTCTGCAACCCAATCCCATGTCCATGGTACGAATTGCATGACACCTGTGTCTTTATTGTCAGTTCTGTGAGCGTTTGATTTACCTCTTGACTCACACCAACCAATACGAATAGCAGTATCTAAATTATCTTCATCGAAATGTTCATAATAATAACCTGCCCATTTTTGCATTGATTTAGGAACGTTGTCTTGACAATTAAAGTATTGATTGATTATATATCCGTCATCTACGGACATAGTTGGCGTACCTATTGACGCTAAAAATATAATGCATTCGGCAATCATAAATTTCCTCTTTTATCTTGGTTGTAAAAAAGGGTAAACGATTCCATGACAGAAGTCAACAATCAAAATAAATAGATTTATTAGTATTCTAAATCGTCTATTAGTTCTTTTGTGTCTTTGCCTAGTATTAGTTGACGAGCATGTATTGACGCTTGTTCTTGTGTTTTGCCACCTGTTTTAGTGACAAGCCACTTACCTCTACCTGATATTCTGTAGATTTCAGCATCGTATTCGAGTAATAAGGGGTTGAACTTCACAAGAATTTCATATTCCCCAAATATAAACGATACAGGCTCTTGTGTATCTATGTTAGTTTGTACTCTCATCTGCCTTAATTATACCATTATCAAATATTATTATAAGTATTTCATTTTGAGTTATGGAAAAAAAGTGTATCGATAAACTTGACAGATAAATCTATTAATAGTATATTGGTATCAATGTCGTAACAAAGTCAGAGCTTAATAGCACAACCAAGCTCACAAAAGGCGTAGAAACAGCAGAAGTGCTAAAGGATAACACGGAAACCTTTAGGAATCTCATAAAGATAGTATTGGTTAGCTATACCCATTAACGTGGGGGTAGCTTGTAGCACATAGTAAGGGTTGGTAGTTCATTACTACCTAGACACGAAACAACTAATTGCAGACCCCGTTAATTGTGTGTTACAAGCTATTTATAATATGTCGACCATTTGGTAACCAATCCATTAGGTCTAATCATATAGTAGGTAGCTTGTAGCACATAATATGGCGTTCATTAATGCTAGTCAGAAATCGGGAAACCGAACCATAATGCATTTGATTAAGGTATACATTTTTCAAGTGTGTGTGTTACGAGCTATCTATGTAAGTTACTAAGGTTGCGAAGTCTAGTGCAGAAATGTTAGCTAGATATAAAGTGCATATAAACAGATTAGTTCCAGTTTGCACCACTTACACAGATAGCAATACAAATAAATACATACCAAGCTATGTCCACCTATATGGTGGAGGTAGCTTTAGGTACATAAGTTTTTCGTTTTTTGGGTATTCATGCCCAACCTTTTAACGTTTTCGCTTGTGTGCCTAAAGCTATCTATGTAGGACGAGAAGATACACGAAAGTGTTGATGAAAAGCAAAGTCTGTAGGTAGCTTGTAGCACATAAGGTTTGTGTATTAAAAATTGTGAGGGAAATTCTGTAATTTCGTCCAACACCAATTTTCCATGTGTGTTACAAGCTATTTATTGAAACTTAATACCCTATGGGCGAATAAGTACAGAAGCAAATAGCAATCCACAAATACAAAATTACAACTAAGAGGCTTGTAAGTCGGGACAGATAGCAAGTCTCTAAGTTGTATAGAAAGAGAGAAACTACATGACTAAAACAACTAGATATAATTTAACTACTAACTACGACACTTTTTATAAGTGGTTAGACACTTGCCCTGTTCATTTAAACATAAGAAAAATTGACCATGACTATATTGAAGTTGGTTTCTTTTCTGTAATGGACAAGGAAGAATAATGAAACAAAAAGAAGTTTTAGTAAACGAAATATTGATGAAAAAATTGTTGGAAGAATCAAGACAACTTGAAATTATGACAAAAAGATATAACTTTGTTGTTGATTTGTTAGATGAAGACCAACAAAGAACTTTACGACAATGGTATATAGATACAGGAGTGATAGAAGAATAATGGATAAAGTTTATACAGTATTTGTTTCGTTTCACGCTAGAAACGAAGAAGATGCAGAAGATTTTGTTTTGTCTATGTCGGGTTCAGACTGGTTAGAACATTTAGAGGAGGAAGAATGAAAGTAATAGATAAGATATATGACTTTGAGAATGGCGACAAGTATGTTGTTGAAACAAAGGAATGTTTACATTGTAGTCAAAT
>Ga0209929_1000292_pt1 | contig 19312 bp, 22 predicted proteins | sample SalPon2_C_H2O_MG_2_FD_185731 | JGI IMG/M metagenome (GOLD analysis project Ga0209929, IMG submission 185731) | Salt pond water microbial communities from South San Francisco under conditions of wetland restoration - Salt Pond MetaG SF2_C_H2O_MG... ... | reverse complement strand
AACAGACGACGTTTCAGAGGGTACTGCACTGTATTTCACACAGGCACGTAGTCGTGAAAGTATTCAGGCAGACCCTGCAGCTGGTAACCTGTTGACATATGATGATGCCTCTGGTGATATTGCAGTCATGTTGTCATCTATCCGAAAAGGTTTTGCAAATCAGTCATTGACTGCAAATACTGGTCTACAGTTAACCCACAATCTGGGTGAACGTCTGGTACACGTCTCTGCTATGGATGGGTCAGGTAACAAAGTAGAACTAGAGGTAGTCTACACATCTACATCTGTAGTCACAGTAGAATCTGTACAGAATCTCACAGGTATTGATATCGCTGTTAGTTTGTAATTTCCCACAAACACCCACAACATACACACCCAGACCCTCAGTCTATCCCCTAGACTGGGGGTCTATTTTTGTGACTGGGGGTCTGACTGGTGGGGTCTATTTCTCTTTTATGATGACCAGATGCAGTGCAGCTGTACCTGACTGTGTGGCCACCAGTAGTGTACGGTTTGACTGTCTGCCTGTCTCTAGAGGCATATTGAACATGTTATTAGCAGGTACAAACCCATATGATGTGATGTCTGCAGATGCACCAAATGTGTCATTTTCAGAACCTACATTTGCAAAGTGCAGTGCAGCAGGTGACCCAAATGATACAGATGTGCAGTCACGTGGTAGTGTGATGTGTACAGCACCTGTAGACACGTTCTGTATGGTTTCTATTCTGGGGTATTGATTTGTATCTGAGTAGTCTGCATTCATGATTGACCCTTTGTACGTGTTGATGATTGATTGACAGATACTGTCATTGTACACAATCCTAACACATTTTGAGATAGAATACACATAGACTACATGACTACTACCAGTCGGGAGATGGTCAGACATCGGATAGGTTCACAACCGTCAACAGTGCATGAATCCGTATATACAAATTCACACACACACAAATACTATCCAAAGGTAAAAAAATGAGTACTATTGATTATTCACAACTCGGTAATTTGCGTTTAGCTGCAATGATTGAAAATGAGGTACGTGCTGTACTTGCAGACATGGCATCTATCCGTAATACAGGTGCACTACTATTTGCAGGTGACGTTGCAGGTATCGGTTCAAAAGTCATGAGAATGCGATATGCAGACTGGGGTGCAAATACACCATTTGCCAGTGCCACTGATGGTGCAGATGTAGCAAGTGCAACATTGACACCATCTACTGTAGATATCACTGTAGGTCGTTCTGCACTACGATATGACATCACTGACCTTGCAGCTATGACAGGTCTGGGCATCGACATTGACCCGTTCACCATTGCACAAAAAATGGCCATGTCTGCAGAGGCACGTATCAATCAAATCATCTGCGCAACATTCACTGCTGCATCTAACAGTGTAGGTACATCTGGTGTAGACATGTCAGTAGATGATTTCTATGATGCTATGTTCCAGTTAGAATCTGAATCAAATAATGGTGAGTTCTACTGTATCCTGCACCCACAACAGTTATCTGATTTACGTGACAGTTTACGTTCTGAATCAAATAATGCACTTGCATTTAGTCCTGCTACTGAGGACATGCTGGCCATCAAAGGTCAGGGATTTGCAGGCCGATTTGGTGGGGTCGACATTTTCAAGTCATCATTTGTGAATGAAGTCACAGGTGACAAAGTAGGTGCTATGATGTCACGTGGTGGTATCGCCTATGCTGTAGGTACACCCCGACCACTTGCAGGTGCAGGTGTTGAAATCCGCCCAGCTGGTACACCAGTAGTGGTAGCATTTCAACGTGACGAGTCAAAAGGATTGACAGAGGTCATGGGGCATCTATACTGTGGTGCTGCTATCACTGAAGATGCACGTATCGTCAAAATCGTGACTGATGCCTAACAGGTTTCATGGGTGCAAGGGTTTATCCCTTTGTACCCTGCACCCATGACCCTACGGGGTCATGGTGTGTAGTCACACAACACACAACACAAAACACATCATACAAAGGGAAAAGATATGAGTACTACATTCACACCATCATCATGGACAGGCACTAGACAACAGACTGCACCACTATTAAACGTGATGCCAAATGCACCATTTTATCTGTTGCATAGTCCATTTTCATGGGAACTTGTACAGATGAATGGTCAGTATGTATGGCTGCCTCATTTTGGGCAGTTACACGAGATTGCAGGTGTCAATGGTATTGAAGAGACACGACAGGGTGCAGACAGTACAGTAGCCAGAATGAAACTGATGGAAAATGGCCAGACTGTCATAGATAGAGAATATGGGTACATTGCACGATATGAGACAAAGTCAGGCGGCTATCACTACAGAATGAAATGGGATGTACCAAAACAAATCGGTTCAAAGGTATTTTGGAATACAGACACAGATGCATACAATGACTGGCGACTGTCACTGGTACAAATGGGTATCATTGACCCACCAGAGATAGAGGTCATTCAGTCAAAGGTAGCACTACTAGATAGAAAGATTGACAGAAAACTGAAATTTCAACACATACCAGAGGTCAAAAAAGACCTAGATGATTTGTATGATTTAAAACAACAGATGCACGATGCATACACTGCTATTCACAACACAGGTGCAGCAGCTGCACCCCAGACAAAAACACGACAGAAAAAAGGTGACAAAAATGCCTAGTAAAGAACAGGTAGACAGAGTATCAGAGAAACTGTATCGTGAGGCACGTCAGGCAGGTCGTGATGTATCACGTGAGGCAGTACGTGCAGATGTCGTGAAACGTGCACAACGAATAGACAATAAAAAATCTAACTAACACAATAGAGGTGACACATGGCATACAATGGTAAACCATTTTTCAAAATCCCCAGACCCGTTCTACTTGCAGGTGGTGTAGAGGTATCTACCCTTGCAGGAAATATCACACTGACTGACAAAAGTAGTCTATTTCAGATTCTAGATGCAGATGGTGTGACTAGAAATGTAACACTACCACCTGAGAAACATGGTCGTGTATACATCATCAAAAATGCAGGTGCTGCAGGTGACCTTGCAGTCAAGGACGATGCAGCTGGTGGTGTTATCACATTGTCACCAAATGAGTCTGTAGTATTGACCTGTGATGATACCATCTGGTATGTTGTCATTAACGTCAACAATCTATAATAGGTGACACATGGCCACTGAACGTCTCTATAGTCCTAGAATCAGAATACATGATGTACTAGAACGTGCACGTGCATGTACTGTAGACCTACCAGTCTACAGAGACAACACACTGCAGTCACCTACATCTGCATATTTCCGATTGACAGACCCAGAGGGTAACGATGTCATTGCACGTACTGCAGTGTCTATTGTTGCAAACGTGGCGACGTACAATATCAGCCCATCAGAACTGCCTACTACCCTACGTCTGTCTGATGGGTACATGCAGTTCTGGGAACTGACCATAGATGGCACTGTACACACGTTTAAAAAACCATCTGCTATCTGTCTATCTGCACTGTACCCTGTCATCAGTGACCTAGATTTAGAGGCAGAGTACAGTGACCTTGCATCTATCAGGCCATCTAGTCTAGGGTCTACATATCAGACCTACATAGATGAGGCATGGGTACAGCTGATTCAACGTGTCAGAGATTTGGGTAACATTGAGTATTTAATCATGTCACCACAGTCACTACGTGCAGCACATAAAAATCTGACGTTCTATCTCATCTTTAAAGATATGGACAGTTCAGGACTAGGTGAGGGTAGATACCTAGACCTAGCACGTGAACATAGAAAGCAGTTTGAATTTGATTTCAAACGTCTAAAGTTCACATATGACCTGAATCAGGATGGTAGGGCAGATGACACAAATAGACGACGTGCAGCACAGAGTGTCATCTACACAGCTGCACCACCTATCTGGTATCGGAGGTACTGACCATGTCTGCAGTATCCCTACAAACTATCAGACAGAGATTTGCAACTGCTATCACTGACCTGACAGGATTTGATGAGTCTAGAAACCCATATGATGGGTATGGTAGGTCACCAAATACTGTAGCCCATAAACGATTCAGTGTAGGTGTAGGGTCTGTCAGTAGTCGAGATGATGACAGACAACGTAGACTGCAGGGTATCATGTCAGAGACAGAGATACTGGTCAGATTTGCATTTAGAATCAGACCAAAAGACCAGATAGATTCATATGATGATGCACTGCAGAGTGCACAGCAGGTCATAGAAAAAATCACAAATCGTAGTACACCACTACACGACAATCTGCAAATCAGATTCAGAGGTCTAGACAACGAACTGTCAGACAGTGGTGAATGGTGTACAATCACAATATCATTCACAGTTTTACACTATATCCAACTAACATAACACAATAGAGGTATATCATGGCAGATAGTTCAGTAGTAGGTACTAGACGTGATGGCAAAATCACCATCACAGACGGTGCAGCATCATCATATGAGGTAACATTTGAGGTAGGTGATTTCAGTGCATCTGAACCACTTGCAGACCGTGTGGTCATCAGAGACCGTGGGGCTATTGTCGGCCTACGTAAAGGTGATGACCCAGTCATCACATTTTCATTCAGTGTACACATGCGTTCACTGACAGACACCACAGCTGATAACCTGATGGACAGAATCTATAACCGTGGTTTCAATAGTGGTTCACCATTGACATCTACTGGTGGTGATGGGTTTGAACAGTTCCTACAGACAGTCGTATTTGAGGTAGATACCAGTGCAGTCGGTTCTGGTAAAGTCTACACAGCTACGTACAGCAAATGTCTACTAGAGGTTACAAACCTGTCAGAATCTGCAGATGGTAACACCATCGAGGTATCTGGTGAATGCTACGCTGGTGTAGCATATGCACAAACCTAACAGTTCACAGACTTAAGGGGGTCACATGAACATCACACTATCTACATATGGCACACTAGAGTGCAACACACCTGCACTGTCGACCTGTTTTGACATCGTATCACAGTGGTCTGATGGCCAGAACAGGTCTGTGACAGGTCGTCTATGTGCTATCGCTATTTGTCTCTGTGCAGATGATGCACGTCTGCCAAAACAGAGACATGTAGTCAACACATCAGAATATGGGTCTAGATGTCTAGATACTCTACTAGGGTCTGGTGTGCCAGTATCCCAGATTCTAGAATCTGGTATGCAGTGCATATCTATGATGGCAGCTGCACTACCATCTGCAGTAGAGGTAGATGAAACTGAAAATTTTACAGAACAACCAGAGCAGGTCAAATAGAACGTCAGGGATTTGCCATCTGTAGATTCTGGGGTCGTGACCCTGACTGGTTTCAAAGTCTGTCAACTGATTTGCAGGCACGTCTGTATGTAGACTACATGATGTGCCATGAATCAAAAAAGGATGCAGACAACAAATCACGACAGGCCAAACTAGATAGAATCAATCAGTGGAGAAATCAAAATGTCTAAGGTGCTGAGATATGGAAAGGGTAGAGGTTCTGTAGAGATAACAGGTACAGACAGAGACATGTACCTGCAAATCATCAGAGATGCAGACCCCATCATAGTCAAGGTACTAGAGGACACCACTGAAAAACTGGCAGAGTCCAGTGAACAAAAATGGCTAGTCAGGCAGGAAAAATACGGAAAATCAAAGGGGTCAAAACATATGCACCAGACAGGCATACGTATCAGACCACCCTACACCATTGAGGCATTTGTAGAGAACACTGCAGAGTATGCATGGGCTATCAAAGTCGGTCGTACATCGACTACAAATCTACGTGAGGGAAAACGTTTGGCAGATGCAGTTCTGTGGTCACCTGCCAGACGAAATGTAGACACAGTCATCAAACGTATTGCAGAACTGACAGTAAAGAAAATCAGGGGTATGAAATGACACAGTTTGTCAATGATGCACGTGACAGACTGTATTCATGGTTCTGGTTCACATGTATAGTGGTCATTGTGATATGGTGTGTAGTATCAGAGGTTTATCATGCCAGACGTAAATAAGTCAGTCAGTATCAACTTTACTGCATCGACACAGAATCTAGAACAGAATCTGAAAAAGATACCAGACATCACTGATAAGGAGATGTCAAAAGCAGCAAAACAGATTGATAAAAACTTTAAGGATATCGAGAAAACAGCAAAGAAAACACACAGATTTTTGTCAGAGGATGCACAAAAAACATTTGCAAAATATGCAGCAGGTATCACTGCACCTATTGCAGCCACTGTACTACTACAACAGAGAATAGCAGACCTGACAAATGAACTAGTAGATGCATCTGCAAAGTCTGGAATAGCAGTAGACACACTGGCAGGTCTAAGACTAGCAGCACAGGGTGCAGGTCTAGAGTTTGGTGGTCTGGCAGATAGTCTCAACCAGTTTCAGGTACAGATAGCAGATGCAGCTGCAGATTCTGGAAATATCAAACTATTTGAACGTCTAGGTGTAGATGTAAAGGATGCCAGTGGTGCACTACGTGCATCTGATGATGTATTCAATGACACCATCAAATCACTGGGTCAAATGGATAACGAGGTAGAACGAAATGCAATAGCATTGAAACTACTAGGTGAGGCAGGTGGTGCAGGTCTGATACAATCAGGTGCACTGACAAATCTACAGGCCATGTCTGATTTAGCTACACAGTTTGGTATCAGTGTAGAACAGGATGCAGTACAGTCTATGGCCACATTTCAAAGACGTGTAGCAGAGTTCACCACTGTAGCCACAGGTGAACTGCAACGTGTCATAGATTCTGTAGCTGGTGCAAATAGTCTGAATGCAGGTATAGAGTTTGTCACAAAATCTGTCGTGTACATGGGGTCACTGACACGTGACACACTGGCACTACTGGGTCAGGGATTTGAAAACCTATTTGTGATTGCACAGGCATCATACATGGCCATGACAGGTGATGTAGAACGTGCACACATTCTGATGAAAGAAAATGCTAGAGAAAACAATCAGGCAGTAGAAAACATGGCAGATGCATTTGGTCGTGCAAATGAACGTGTTGCAGAGTTTGAAAGACTATCATCAGCATCTACAGCACCTGCAAAGATGTCTGCCACAGCACAGGCCACCACACAGGCACAAACTGCCATGCAGGGTCTGTCACAGGCATCAAAAGAGGTCACAGAGAACATTGACCTGATAGCAGAGTTTTTGAATGATGCCATATTGAAAAATGTAGAACTAGAACAACAGGTCAGAGACAGACTGACACCAGAGTACACAAAACAGGTCAATGCCATCAAAGAACTGGGTGTAGAGATTGATGACCAGATAGCATCTACAGAGGCAGAGGTAGATGTACTGATAGATGCAGCACAGGCACGTGCACTGTCAGTCAAAGAACAGAATCAACTACTACTACTGGCAGATGAGTTAGATGGTCTAGAATCTACTGCAGCATTGAATAGAAAAGCAGAACTGAAAGAAATGCAGGCACTGATATCAGAGATGCATGCAGACCGTATTGCAAAAATAGAAAAAGAAAAAAAGGCACAGATAGATGCACAGATGAATGCCATCAAAGCAGTACAGGAAAACATCACGACTGTTGCAGATTTGGGTACATCTATTGTATCTACAGTCACTGCCATATCAGATGCCATCAGTGCAGTGAATGAACGTCAGATAGATGCACTACGTGACAAAACAGATGAAGAACTGAAAGCCATCGACAAGATGGTAAAAGAGGGTGTCATCACAGCAGAACAGGCAGCAAATAGACGTGCAGGCATCGAGGCAAACTACAGTGAACAGGTACAAGAATATAAATTAAAAGAGTTCAAAATCAATCAGGCAGCAGCAGTGTCAAATATTGCATTTGATACTGCACGTGCTATTGCACAGGCACTGGGACTGCCACCAGCAGTCAGGGGTGCAACTATTGCAGCAGTGACTGCTGCTGGTGCAGCACAGACTGCAGTAGTACTGGCACAGAAACCACCTAAATTCGATGTAGGTGGTATGGTAGGGTCTGCAAATGGTGCACCTGATACAGTACAGGCAAATCTATTGACAGGTGAGGCCGTACTAGATAGGGCTACAGTAGACAGACTGGGTGGTGCAGAGGGTATCAGACGACTGCAGGCAGGTATATCTGATATGAGTGCACCCATCATCATACAACCATTTAAACACATAGATAGATACAATCGTGCACTATCACGACAGACCCCACGTAGAGTAGGGTCAGGGGCATACTAGACATGGCAGACATCACACCATCACATCTACGTGGTTTCATAGCACCATTCAAATTCACCAGTGATAACTACTGGCCATCAGAATCAACACTGACCCAAAATGGTGAATATGCAGGCATACCAGAATCAGACAGTGACCCATCACTGCAACTGGTGACACGTGGTACACAGACACGTTCTGTAGAGGTCGTGACCAGACGTGCAGGCCATGTGACAGGTACTGCAGGGTATTCATGGAAATACGATGGTGATACAGAATATTATGGTGCAGAGCCTGCAAACAAAATCACAGATGTACGTATGCTGCAGGCACAGTGGGTCAACACATCATATGTACCTAGAAAGGCACTACGACTCAAAACAGGTACAGTTTTAGTGGCAAATGAATATACTACAGTTCTTAATAACTATGCACGTGTGGGTAGAATAGACATAGATGGTACATACACCAGTGTACAAATCGATTCACAGGATAACAGCAGTCTAGTAGGTAACAAACGATATCCTACTATATGTGAGATGGCAGATGGTTCTGTACTCTGTGCAGTGTGGGTCATTGACCCAGTCAAGTCTGTTGCAAATATTCACATACACAGGTCACTAGATGATGGTCAGACATTTGCACTGGTATCTAGTCGTGCACTACCAGAGGACATAGATGTAGATGGTACTATCGGTGCAGGTGCATCTGGTTTTGATTTGCAACCGTTGCAAATGGCTGCATCTACCCATCAGGTACTACTATTTGCAGGTCTGTATACACATGACACCACACCTACATTTGGTAGTAGAATCACACAATATGCATCGTCAGATGGTGGTATGACATTTGATTTTATTGACCAGTCAGGTGACCCAGATGGGGTACATTTTTATCTACCACAACTGGTAGAACACAATGGTGTATTTATTCTGGCCTACATATCTAGTACAGACACTATTGATTTTACACGTCTGACAAATGCATATGATTCAGTATTTGACATACTGGGTCTGATACCTGCAGATACTCTGTCAGGGTCATTTGCTGCAGGGTCTGGAAATAGATTGATAGGTGGTGACATCTGCATGTCAAAAGATACAGATGGTCGTCTGTATCTGTATGCAGCCCAGTATCATGCATCATCTGCAGGCAATACTATGTATGGTGCATACAGTGACCTGTCTGGTATCGGTATAGATGACTATGCATCAAAGTGGGAACTATGGGGTGATGAATTTGCATTTACAAATACACAGGTATTTAAATATGGTGGTGGTGGTGGTGGTGTCATCAATATACAGACCTGTGCAGGACAGGGTGAACAGTTAATATTTGCTAACTATAATAATCGAGGTACAAATAGTCAGGCAGATAGTCTGATGATGTTCAGTATGGGTATTTGGTCGACTCAACAGTATCCACGTATGCAGGCATACCCTATAGATGCCCAGTGGGGATATAACTATAGAGACTGGGTACCTGTAGACCTACCTGCACAAAATAGTGTATGGACACGTACAGTATCAGGTGCACCAGTAGAGTCACTAGATGGTGACCACATCACCCTAGTATGTGATGCCACAGAGTCAGTCAAATATTCACAGGCCATCACGACAAAAGATAACGGTGCACTGATTCATACAAAAATCAAAAACGTGGGTGGTGGGTCAGCCACACGTGGTACTGCATTTGGTGTACAGATTCAGTCACAGACGAGTACAGACACATACTACGTAGAAGTAGTAGTAGGGTCTAACAGAATCCATGTGTACGATGTGCATGCAGGATACACTACACCACTGGTGTCTGCTACTGGTCTATCTCTGCCAGATGGGGTGCAGATTCTGTTGTATCTAGATAACAAAACAGGTGACGTGTACATTAACTATGCACCAGCTGGGTCACCACTGCAGTACATAGAACTGACAGGTACACTGACACTAGATACAAATACCACACAGCAGGTGTACTGGGGTATCCCTACTGCCCACACTGCAAGGTCAGAGGCAGACTATGTATTTTTCTCATATGGTGTAGGTGATGGTAACGGTATAGGGTGGTCATCTGGTGACATAAATGCACGTCAGTATGCTGCACGTGGTTTCTACACCACAGTCAAGGATGGTCTAGAACTGTCTACCCTAGATGGTGCAGCACGTGAGGGTGATACATATACGATTGACCCCCAGTATGGGTCACCAGTGCAACGTATTCTACATTCAGTGTCACCATCACCACAGGTAGGGTGGAAATCAGACACAGTGGCAGACCCAGATACTACAGCAGTACCACTACAAAATTTTGCATTCATGATCAACACTGCACTACAGGGTACTGCAGTGACTCACATACAGTCAGAGGCCACAGGCATTCATCTGACAGGTATCAACTTTAGACAGTTCAGTGTAGAAATACACAATGGTACGACATGGTCAAAGGTGGCCAGTGTCAGAAATAGTGTCTATGGTGCATCTGGTTTTACATTCACACGTGTGGGTGCAGCTGTGACCAGTACAGATTCAACTGGTATCTATCTACATCTGAATGAATGTGCAGGGTGGTCTATCCTGATAGATGATGGTGCAGGTAACGTAGTACAGAGACGTATTGAATCATCTGGGTCAGGTGTACTGGCAAATACCACATCAAAACGTGCATATTTGACATTGTCAGGTGTCAAACAGACAGACCCCACATCAGGCACTGCATATCTGATACCATCTGCCTGCACTGTGATTCTGAATCAAAACGAGTATGCAGGTATCAGAATAGCGATTGATTCACAGAAAACTGCAGAGGGTCGATTTGAAATAGGTACTGCAGTCATGGGTAGTGTAGTCATCACATCACCCCAGTATGGTCGTGGTAGAACGATAGGATTTGAATCAAATATCATAGAATCAGAGATGCCATCTGGCACACTGTACACACAGAGACGTGGTCAGGGTGGTCGTGTTGTACGTGTTGCATGGACAGATGGGGTAGACACATCATCACTATTTGCAGACCCTGCAAGTCCAGACACATACAGTCTGTACAGTGGGTCACCTATTGCAGCACGTGGGGATGCACCCACGACGATGATGGGTCTGGTGCAGTATGTCGATGGGTCTGCAGATGCTGTGGTGTATCTGCCATCACTGGAAAAACTACCCAGTACACACATCACACTGAACAGATACCATGACCATGTACTGTGCACGATGGACAGAGACATGCAGATAGAACACGTCATAGGTGATGAGGGTCTAACAGACAACGGTGGTGAGGTGTTCAGAGTCTCCACAGTCACACTACGTGAGGTCAGATGAAACAAATCTACACCCAGTCAGACCTGATGGGGTCACGGCCTGTATTCTGTGTGGAATTTGAATTTGCAGGGAAAATGCACAGATACAGTACAGAGTACATCACCCTGACTGCACCTGATGGTAGTATGTATGAATACCTGCCCACCATACGTGAGTTTGACTACACAGAATCTGCACAGATATTGTCACAGGATATAGAGGACAACATAGTCATGATGGGTCTGGTGATGCAGGATTGCAATGTATTGCAGCTGTGGTCACAGGGTAAAACACTAGAGGGTACATCTGCACAGTTTTTCTATGTACTGGTCAAAGGTGAACAGGTGCAGCAGACGTACAGTCAGAGGGTCGTACTGTATCAGGGTCGTATTCAGGAACCACAGATAGGTGACCCAGATGACCTAGATGATTTTGTGGCATTCAGTATAGAATCACCCCCATATGAATCAGACAATCTGTTACTAGATTCTAACAAATATATAGATGACAGATACCCACACAGACACATAGACACAGCAGATGGCAAACCGTACCCAGTGATTCTAGGCAGTGCAGGGTATCAGGTCAGACAGACTGAGGGTACTATCAAAAACATATTTGCACTACCTGCATACTGTACCAGAGTCTATGACAGTGAACATGACTGCAGATTCATGGTGGCAGGTCATGTAGTAGAGTCTACGACTGCCACGATACAGGATGATAACTATAACAGTGTCACCAAAAACATACAGACAGATGATGATGGTAGAGGTAACATCTACAGCTATATTGTCATACAAACCAGTGATAACGTGGCCATGCCTAACTATGGTGGGTCTGGTGACAGTCGTCAGTGGTGGGTGTACATGAATAGTGGTGGCCTACTGAACCAGTATGGGTCTGGTGACCTGTCTAGGGGTGGTGATATCTGCAGATGGGCTCTGTCTAGGTCTGGCACAGAGTATGATGATGCTGCATGGGCAAATCTATCTGTGATTCTGAATCAGTATTCATTTGCAGGGTACATCACTGACCCTGAAATCACTGCATATGAATGGTTGATGGCAAATATCATACCCCATCTACCCATCAGTGTTCAGGTGGGTGCACAGGGTCTACGACCCATACTGAATCAGCTGTGGGCATTGACTCACGTGTCACCTGTCACCAGTATCAGTATAGGAGATGACAAAGAATGTATACAGACATCTGCCATATCAACACTACGAAATACAGCAGACCTACAAAACGAGGTCACAGTCAGATATGCAAAACGAGGTCACGACCAGTCACATGCAAATATCTGCAGAGTGACATCAGTCAAACGAGAATCATACGACGTGGTGTCAGACTATGCCATCAAAAGTGTGAACCTGTACGGACTACGACCAGTCACCATCGAGGCAGACTACATCTATGACAGAGATACTGCAGTTAAGGTGGCCACAGACAAAGTCAGGTCTAACAGTCGACCAGTGCACACTGTCGATGTCGATGCACCTGCAGAGTTTGGATGGTTGAGAATAGGTGACGTGATAGAAGCGACCATAGAACGATATTTTATCACTGACAGACGAATGATAGTATCATCTAAAGAGTGGACAGATAACAGATGGCGATTCACACTATTATTTGAGGCATGACGTGTACTGTCAGAGACAGTGACACAGTCTGTAGATGTGGTACAGTATTCATATGATGATATTTCTAGACAGACAGCATCTGGGCAAACCGAATAGATGGAATGACGAGGGTGCAAAGAATGACGAGATGACAGAAACCTATCTGACATCACAGTACATATTTCATGCAGAGAACCAGCTACGTCTGATGGGGTTTGATGTTTGTGTCCTCACAGATGGGTGGTACAGTGCCAGACACAGACGAGTGAACGACTACTGTGCAGATGTGAATGGTAGATGTGTGTACGTGGCCTGTCACATTAATGCAGGTGGTGGTGCATATGGTGCATCATTCTATGACCACAGGTCATCATCAGGTGCATCACTGGCACATGCAGTGAACCTGAGACTATCAAATGCCTGCCCAGAACTATCAGATGCAAAATCTATACCTGCCAAACCTGACGACTGGACACAGAATGCATACAACACCATCAAGGGTGTAGGCAAACCTGTATCATTGTGTTTTGAACCATTGTTCATAGACTGTGAGGCACACAGACCACTGATGACACCAGAGGGTATCAGACGTGTAGGTGTGGCACTGGCAGAGGGTATCAAGTATTATCTAGAGAACAACTAACAGAGGCACATCATGAAATTAGATTGGGAAAAAATCAAACTGGTTGCACAGATTCTGAAACAGCTGCACCCCATTGTGGTCGCGATTGTAGATGACATTGTAGAGGCACGTGACCCTGACAGTGATGGTGGTGAAAAGGTCACACGTGCAGAACGTCAGGACATCATCATAGACCACATTCTAGACCTACCTGAAAAACTCGAACCTATCTTAAAGGATTTGTAGAGGTAGGCCATGCCAGAACAGGACATCATACACCTGCTGATGAATGGTGGGTCAAACGTTGCATTTGCAGTATTTCTGTACTGGCAGTACATGGAACAGAGAAAACGTGCAGATGAACGTGAGGCAAAACAGGATGCACGTGAAAAGGAGCTACGTGACAGATATGACAAGGTCATTTCTGACATGCAGGCACGTGAGGATGCAATGCGAAATGAGATAGTTAAGGAAATAAACGACCTTGACAAACGTATGTCACTACTAGAACAGAAATTAGAACAAATCACAACTATTGTGAATGAAATCAAGGCCAGATTTCAAAGGGTGGTATGATGCCAGTAGTCAGGGTGCAAGGTGGATACAAGGCACATGCAGGTGCATCGAAAGTTCACAGACGTAGACGAGATGCACAGAGACAGCTGCAGGCCATCAAAATTCATCAGGCACGTCAGGCAGAGGGTCGTGCAAAATACACTTGAAAAACCTGTAACAGTCATATGCATCTGCCTCTGCAGTATGTGCATCATCATGTGACCAGTTAAAAAAATCACGTAGACCAGACATAGATGCACTACGTAGTGGTAGAAATGTGTAGACCAGTGTCTGTGTACACATGAATCTGTGTGTGATACGTGGTGTGCAGTGGTATTTTAACCAGTCTGATTCAAATATGGCATGATGTGCACAGATGATACCATCTGACAGTATCTCTGACACTTCATTGACGATGTCTGCCCATACAGGTGCATCTGCCCAGTCTGATTCATTGTACCCATTGATATTCAGTGCAGCTGGGTCTGCAGTCCAGATGTGGACAGGTTTGACCTTTGTACTGTAGATGGTCTGTATCGTTCTACCCCAGTCTGTAGATGTGATGATGCAGATGTCGATGATTTCACCCTGTGTAGGGTCTAGGTGTGTGGTTTCAAGGTCTACAAAGTGCAGAGTGTGTGGGTTTGTCATGTCCATATGTCACCTGTGGTATGTGGTCATACATAGTGTACAGTATTTTGCCCAGTCTGCCTGACATCTGTACAGAATACTGACCTACATATATTTTTTTTATATATTTTATTTGACATACGTGTTAACACATGTTAACATATGTATATGGACACAATGTTCATACAAAAAAAACAACCAAACGAGGCAAATCATGAAAATCTTAAACGTTAAAAATGGTAACAGAACATTAAAGAATCACGCATATGTAGATGGTCGTAGTCTATGTGGTCGTGTACATATCAGTGACAAACACACTATAACAGGTGAGGCAGAGACTGTAGAATGCAAATACTGTGCAGAACAATATGCAGAGTACAAAAAACTAGTCGAATATAATACAGCCATGCTGCAGGTACAGAACATCGTCAAATCTACAGAACCTACAGATGTAAATGTAGTATTAAAAAACAGATGGCAGACGTCAGGACAAAAATATGTACGATTTGAATATAAAAATGTAGTTATTTGTATCTCTGCAAATTTTGTAGGTAATACCTATTATTTAGAAAATGATAGAGTAGAATGTTTTGTATTTGTAGATGATGCACAAATCAGTATAGGCAGACATTTTTTCATCACAAATCTAGACGGTCATGATTATAAACGTACATGTGAATATGCTATTTCACTGATGCACTACATGATAAGAACGTACACAGACTACACAGAGACTGTAGAGGCAGAGACTGTAGAGGCAGAGACTGTAGAGGCAGAGACTGTAGAGACAGAGACTGTAGAGACAGAGACTGTAGAGGCAGAGACTGTAGAGACAGAGACTGTAGAGACAGAGACTGTAGAACTATCAACAGAGGCAGAACACACAGACAGGTGGGTCATCTGGCCTACCTGTCATCATCAATCGAGGTACAACATGACAAAACAACAATCACAGCAGCTGGGTCAGACTATCGGTCTAGTCTCAATCGGTGCAGGCATCTGTCTGTTCTGGTGGCCATTTATGCATCTACTGGTATTCATAGCACAGGTACTGAATGGGGGTGCAGTATGAATCAGATAGGTCACATGGGTCACAGAATACAGGTCTATCTAGATGAGCTGGGATGGTCACAGGTGGATTTGCACAGAATCACCTGTATCAATCTACCCACCATTCAGAGTATCATGGCAGGTGACATCAAACCTACATTTGAACAGGTCATGATAATCATCAACAAAATCAACCTACACTACCCACCAGAACGACACTGGGGTATCTACCATCACATCACATCACCATTCAATCAATCAACAGAGGCATAAAACAATGAGACAGATAACAGAATCAAAATCTACCAGAGACTACATCAGAAACTGGGGCAGAACAGCAGCACGACAGATGACAGAACAGGGTCTAGATGTACACACAGACACAGGTGTCAAATGTGGCACCATCCACATCTACCACAATGAACATGACAACGATTTTGAATGGAGGGCAGAGGTCAAATGGGATGCAGACCAGACCATACAAAAAATCTGCAGCTGTGAATCAGATGCACGTACATGGGTACAGGAAACCTACTACTACATGCACAGGTCACACACACTAGGCCAGTATCTACAGATGCAGATGAAACCTACAAACCTAGGTGTGACACGTTCAGAGATGTGTGATGCACTACAGGTGTCACGTGTCACACTGTATCACTGGTTGTCAGATGCTAGGGTACCAAACTATCAGAATATGCAACAGGTAGCAGTGTATCTGGCAGGTCTACAGGGTATCACCATACAACAGATGGCAGGTCTACTGGGTCTACTGCAGTATCCGACCAGATGACATAACATCACATAACATGACATATAAAAGGCACCAGTTTTCTCTGACAGGTGCCTTTTTTCATCTTTTTTTAAAATAAATGATACACAACACGTTAACATGTGTTAACATATGTATATGGACACGATGTTCATACAAACAAAAAACAACCAAACGAGGCAAATCATGACAGCAAAACAAATCACACTTAGCAAGTCAGAAAAATATAATGTATACCGTGCAGAATGTGACATTCTACTAAATGGTCGTAGTATAGGTACTATAGAAATCAGATATGGATATACAAAACAAAATAGACTAAGAATAAATGAATACTGTGTATCAGTTCATAAAACACATATATGGGAATGTTTAACAGATTCACGTACTATATCGTGTACTAACTTAGATACTGTAAAGCAAAGTTTCAAGGTAGATGGTACATGGGAAACAAAAGGTAGTTTATGTGCTGCAAAAAGTAGTTTATGTCCTCCACAAATACGTGTATTTGGTATTCCTGTAGGGGTTCAAACATTCACAAATGAATACACATCAGCAAAAGCAGCAAAATCTGCAGCACTTGCATATATCACAGATGTAGTCAGATACGGTATTTTTCAATAAGAACACACAGACAGGTGGGTCATCGGCCTACCTGTCATCATCTAGAGACACTGGTCATCTGACTGGTGTCTTTTTTTGTGTCTGCAGTTTATTCTACTATCCACACATCAACTGATACACAACATCTGCAGGTCAAATCAAACCAGAGTTATCCACATAGTTATCCACAGGTGTTGATAAGTTATCCACATAGTTATCCACAGGTGTTGATAAGTTATCCACAGGTCAAACTATATCCAATCATCCCAGTCATCATCATCTGCAGCAGGTTCAGATGTACCCACCAGTTCTAGATGTGTGAGTGTATTCAGTGCACAGTGTATCACCATCAGTGTTTTATCATGTTCATGGTGGTCACTGAATGATACACCATCAGGTTCAAATGTGACCTGCATGACATCGTTCTCATCATCATCAATCACATACCCTACACCTGCATCATGTTCATATCTCAGGTCTAGTGACTGCACAGACTGTGCAAATAGTGCAGCAGCTGCCAGTGGGTCTATGATGGTGTCTGTGGTGATGCCTCTGAGTAACATACCCACCAGTTCTACTATAGATTTTTCCATATCTCAAATCTACCACATTTTGTGACATCTGGCATATGGTCACACGGCCTGTCACAGGTGTCACACATCAGGTGGCCAGTAGAACATACCCTATATACTCTGCCAAATATACGTATTTCTGTCTATTTGGCACTGTTTTACAAATAATGTTTTTTATAGAATAATGGTGTGACAGTATGACGTGTATGCTATTCTACCCACCACTACAGGTATTGTAGAGTGTCACACATGGTGTCACACATACCCATCAGGTGTGTCTATCCGTGACAGCAGTGTCACACATCAAAAAAACATGTGTGACAGTTATTTTCATAATGACAAATACTCAGAATCGTATATATTGAAAAGGCCTGCACACCATATGATGTACAGGCCACAAACAAATCAACCGAGTCAAAACAGGACAAATCCCCATGACTGAATACATTATATCACAAAACTATCTAACTGACACACACTATTCACCAGATGAATGGTCGATTTTTTGCACACATCACCCTGCCCCTACAGGTGGTCAGTGGTACAAAACAACACAGCTGCAGTATGCAGAGGCACGACCAGTAAAACTGTCGTCAATCGTCTCATCTATGTTGAGAGTAGATGACCTGTCAGAGACAGTGAAAAAAGGCAAAACGACAGAACACGGTAAAATGTCAGTAGGCATATTTGCACCAGTGACGTGGTCAGAGATGACAGGTGCACGTGCAAAATCACGTGTAGAACTGGTACACAGTATGGTATTTGACTTTGATGGTCTGACAGATGAACAGATGACTGCCACACTAGCTGCATTTGATGGTATCTGCCATGTGGCCTACAGTTCATTCAGTCACAAATCACCTGCAAAGGGTGGTCTGTGTGCATTCAGGGTCATTGTACCATTTGATGAACCAGTACAGGCCTGTGACTACATCACAGATGACAGACGTGGTGTATGGTATGCCATAGAACAGATGATGCCACATCTAGACGAGTCCACAAAAGACCCATCACGTCTGTGGTTCAAACCATCATACAGAGCAGACAGAGATGGTACACAGTTCACATCATCTGCCAGTGGTCGAATATTCAAAACATCTGCACTGATAGATGCAGGGTATGCCATCAATACAGCAGCACCTGCCAGTACACCTGCCAGTACACCTGCCAGTACAGAACCAGCACAGAACAACACAGAGACAGCATCTACAGATGCACCAGAACGATACAGACTAGAGGTAGTCACAGGTGACCATCTGATAACAGATGCCACAGGCACACCACGACCATTCATCTGGTACATAGAGAACTGGGATACACTACAAAAAAATGCCAGTGGAAATGTACAATGTATTGCAGCTGGGGGTCAGTCAGTGGGTGGTGCATTCATCAGT
>Ga0209929_1000290_pt1 | contig 19367 bp, 26 predicted proteins | sample SalPon2_C_H2O_MG_2_FD_185731 | JGI IMG/M metagenome (GOLD analysis project Ga0209929, IMG submission 185731) | Salt pond water microbial communities from South San Francisco under conditions of wetland restoration - Salt Pond MetaG SF2_C_H2O_MG... ... | reverse complement strand
CACCCTTATTTTTAATACTACCGAAAGTTGTATTAACTAATTGCTTAGCAGATACTATGTTATCACTACCATCACCTGCTAACTCAATACACTTCTCAACGAATTCTACAAAGTAATCCTTTGGTAATTTCTTGTGTGAATTAATAATAGATTTTATAACTACTTTTCCTTGTAAGTGTCTTAATAGACATCCGTGATAGAGTGCTAATCCCTTACCTTTTAAATCTTTGTATGGAAATCCAGTTTCTAACTCCTCACAGAGATAGAAAGCACTATCTACAAACTCTGACCCTTCCCTGAATTGTCGGGGTTCATCAATAGCGTCAAGAATTTCCCACTCAGTATCCATAAATCTTGCTGCGTTAGAGTATGCCTTAGAGAAATCTAAACTGAAAGCACAAGCAAAATTGTGTGTTGGTTTGGTTGCTCTGAAGTCAGGTTTGGTTTCTGCCTGAAAGAATATATCTCTGACTTTATCATTCATACGAGAATAGCAATCTAACTTAAGACTATCAAATACTGCTTTACCCATACTACTTGGAGTTGGTATAGCATACTTTTTGAGAGTAGGGAATTCTTCCTTCCACTTGTTAATACATTCTTGCTCTAAGTCTTTTCTGTCTTTGTCTCCTATTAATTTACCGTCCAAATCCTCAGGATACTTGTATCCAGTAGTCGGATGCTGGTGATAAGCGTATAACTTTAACTTACCGTAAGTTGCTTTGTGAATAGCAGTAGGTAATCCTCTTAGATTGTTTGGTTTTAAACCTTCTTTTATTTCAGGTTTAACTATCCTCCAATATCCTTCCTTTTCACCCACCTGAATACTACTTGTGATAACAGTTTTCTTCTGTAAGTAATTCACTAATCCATTCAGATTACTATTACCGACATAATAGATAACACCAGTATCAATCATACCAATCAACTCTTCAGGAGTTGGTGGTGGTGTGTCCTTAAGATAAGGTGCTTCTTGTTTTGCCTTAATATTATCAAAATCTTGTTGAGTTGGATTTTCCATACCCTTGATTTCATCCCAATCATACATCAAATCATTCTGCTTAAATAACGCCTTAGGATGTTTGAGTATTTCACAATCTTCTGACGTTATTTCTTTTTCTAATCCAGTTTCCTTAGCAAAATTATTAACCTCAGTAATTTTCTCGGTAGGATAGAATCCATCCCATCCGTGAATACCTCCCTGACTACACTTGAGCAGTAGTGGGTCAGATTTCTTCACAAAGTATCCGTGATTATCTACTACCTTAACTACAACTCTACCACCCCTTGACTTATCATTACCGTGAAATTCATTATTCTTATCATACACTAACATCAAATCTCCAAACTCATCAAAGATATTTAGATTAAGTTTCATCCACATACATAATCTAACTATATCATCAATACTCATACTATTGTATTTATCAAAATCACTATATTCAGGTGGGGTTAAATCTATGACTGATACCTCAGGCATACCTGATAACTCCTGTATTACATCATCCTCTACTGGTTTAACCATACAATTGTCTAAGTTTTTCTTTTTCATCCAATCCTTGTATAAGAATAACCAATCCTCATACTGTGGTGGCGGATTATTACAATACCACTTAATTTTCTCAAAACTATCTTTTGCCTTAGTCTTATCAGGTAATTTTCTTTCTTTACTTGTGCCTGTATGTTTTACATACTTCTTGTGGTGTTGGTCTTCCCTGAAAGTCTGATAGAAATACTGAAATCCACAACTTGCCTCCTTTTCCTTACCTTCCCACTCAAGAGTTAGTAAGTTATTAGGGTCAGGTGTGAAATACTCACAAGTATCATACTTGATAGTAGGAGGAGCAGACAGAAAGATTCTATCTAATGGTTGGTAGATAGGGTTGGATTGGAATATATTACCAGTCCTGACTATAGCAAATTCAGCATCAATCCCACCCCATCCACCATAGTTGCTATCTACAAATTCACCAGTCCCAGTAGGTAGATATACAACAGTTGGAGGCGACCCTTCTAACTCAGGTGTCCAAATTTGGACTCCATTATTCTTTGCGTCATCCAACCTCTTTATAATACTATCTCTCATCTGTCTGCGGATAGCATCAATATAATTCTCTGTGTTTGGATTGTAAGTTATTGATATTCTCTCTCCCTCAGGGAATATATTATCCACACTTGCGAAACTTTCCTCACCCGTAGCAAGGTTTATATAGGGAATTCCAGCAACCCTGACTTTGGGGATGAATTCTACAGTTCTACTCATTATATCTAATTTATATATTTTAATTATTTAAATACTTTTGAGATTTAAACAAATATATCAATTACGAAATCAAATTTCTAATCAAAAACGAAATCAAATTTTTAATCAAAAATCATCAAAATCAATCAATTAATTGTCAAAAAAAATTAGGGTTGCGTAATTATCTGTGGTTCGGGTGATGGTTCTTGGAAATCCTCTACTGGGTTAGGTTCTTGGAAGTCCTCTTCTTTGTCTTCGCCTAAAGAAGGGATAGAGTGTTCTACTACTTCTATCTTATACGCTTTTATCTCCTTGAGACCATTACAGATAATTGGTCGTCTAACTCCTGTGTATTTTCCATCAAACTTCTTATTAAACATACCTATGATATCTAAGTCTATATTTGGCGAACTCTCTAAGAGATTATCATACTCAGAGCGACATACCTTAAGAAAGTCTCTACAAGGTTTTCGCTTCTTATCGTGTAAAGATAACTCAATCTCAATAGTTCTACTAAGTTTAGACCAAGCGAGAGCAGATATTCTGTGCCCCTCATAAATCTCCGCATACTTGAGAAAGGCAAGTAAAGTCCCTAAGATACCACACAAGATATTAAGACTACCAACTCCTGCGGCGAATCCGTGCTTATAATCTTCAGGAACATAACTATCTGTTGCGAAGTTAGCAGTCCCAGTTAAGGTTGATAAAACGATAATAGGGATTTGTAAGTGATGATACTTCTTCTTGTATTTCCGAGTAGAGTAATTATGAAGATAACTGTAGCACATACTAATTTCCGCCCATTCACTAAGTAATTCTTCTATCTCTTCACTCCAACACTCAATATCAGCAGGTAAAGGTCTCGGGGTCTGTATTCTATCCATACTATATTACACTCAAAGAAAAAATTAATTAATTATTTTCCGTGTTTTAAGAGAAACGCTTGTAATTCACGCTTACTCATCGCCCCCATATTCCCTTTGATTTCTCCTTTGGATGCTCTCTTAATCGCCATCGCTTCTTTATACAAGTCTGCCTTAGATTTATCTTCTGCTTTCTTACCTTCGGTTTGTCCTGCCCTGCGACCTCTCTTAAGTGTAGTTGGTTTAGTAGGAGGGTCTTTAGTCATCCTACGATTACCTGCTTTCTTACCCGCCTTTTTTGCCTCAGCAGTAAATTCCTTTCTCCTTTCTGCCTTTGCTCTACCTTTCTTAAATACACTACCACTTGTATCTACAACTACTTTTACATCCTCCTTACCTTTACTTTTCTTAACATCAACTTTAACCTCTTCTACAAATTTCTTGCGTCTATCCGCTTTTTCACGACCTGCTTTAAATACACTCTTTGCCATAGTTATAGAGTGTAGTATATAAAAAAAAAATTAATTATTTTTGGTTTTTAGTTAGTCTTCTGCTACTGGTTCATCCAAATTTACGTTATCCCTATCAAATTCCGTTAAATCACTTATTGGTATCATATAGTGCGGAATATAATTTGTTCCAGTTCTCTTAATATTCCAATTACACTTTTCTTGTTCTAACTTGATATACATAGTCTTATCTGTGAATACAAAGAAGATATAGACATCATAACCTTTCTCAACTTCCATTAGTCCTTCTGTAATCTTACCCACAGTAAGGATAGTTTCTTTCCAAGCAGTAGAACTACACTTCCTACCTTTTACCTCAACAATCACTTTCTTATTATCATCGTGAAAGTCTAAGACATCAAATATATCATCATTCCTGTAAAAATCGCAATCAAAGAACTTATCAATTTGTGGTTTTAATTCATCCTCAGTTTGTTTTCCAAGTTCCCATAATCTTTTATTAAATTTAGGCATTACTATACATTCTAAAAAGATAAAAAATTTGATTTCCAAACGAATAAAAAATCATCAATATAGTTTATGAATTTCGTATTTTATCACAAGAATCTCAAACCTTTAGCAAGTCAGAAGTTATCCATCAAGAAAGCAAGAGACATAGGGTCTAAACTTATCTTAGACGGATTTAATAACGGTTATGATATCAAGAAACAGATAGCAGTATATATTGCCTTTATCAATAAATTCCAAAATACTAAACTCTATAAATCAACTGAAGCAGATAAAGAGTATTATATTTCCTGTATCTTAGCACTTTATAAATTAGAGATATTAGACCCTGAATCACCAACAGACCCAATCTATATCGCTCCCTTACCAAAGGTTGTCTCCGACTTAAGGAAAAAGAAGAAATCTGTTTAATTTTCGCGAAAATTAAATTAAGATAAGTTAGAACCTTAAAATTAAAATATCAATACTTTGTATAGAATGCCTGAATTAACTAAATTAACTAAAGCACAACTTATAGACTTAATCCAGCAGAAAGAAGAAGATAAATACGCAGTTCTCAAAGAAGAACTTGGATTACCTTATAATACTGATGAAGAGTGGATAGAATATATCCAATCTAAAAGTTCTGCGTGTGAAAAGTGCGAAGATTGTGAAAAATATAAAGAAGAAATACAATCCCTCCATAATAATCTTAGAAGGTGTTATTAGCGAAGCATACTACGTTTAATCCATAAACCTAAATCCATCCCCTATAATATTGGGACTTGATATCTGTAATTGATTAAACTTTTTAAACATCATCTTATCATCAGGTAAGGTAGTATCTATATATAAGAATTGATAAGGTTTATCATAGACATACCTTAATACATCAAAAAACTCCTTCTTAGGAATTAATATAACTTCATCAAAGATACTATCTAACTCTTTTTTATTTTTATTCTCAAAGAATATTAACTGACTTGCTGTCTTTCTAATCTTTGGGTCAATTTTATTATAAGTCTGTGAAGTAGCAATAATACTAACACTACCACCTTTTCCTGCTAAGTGTCTTCTATTAAAGAATACTTTGTGTAATAGATTTTCTAACTGTGCTTTTCCTTTCCCCCTCATATCAGCGATAACATCATCCAATATAAATAATATTTTATCTCCTGTATCTTTTATCTCTCCTAAGACAGTTTGTAAGTTATCAAGAGTTAAACTCTCAAACTTTTGGTCATCGGGCAATAACTCAAAAGGGTCATCCTCCATAGTATGAATACTTGGAGACCAAAGATAAACCCTATCAAATTTGCGGTTAAAGTTCTTGTGTGCCTTAGTGGTTAAGTTAAGTAGTAAGTTAGTCTTACCTGAGCGTGGTTTTCCTATAATCAACATAGCAAATCCACCCTGCTGAGGAAGTGGTTTGGGAATACTTGGGTCAGCATCATCACAAGTAAATTTAAATTTTCCAACTACTATTGGAGTTTCTCCTTCTGTTTCTTTAATCCGAGTTTCTAACTGTCCAGACTTTAGCATTATATATTAATATAAGAATTTATTTTAATTTTAGTGAAACTTACCTTCGGTTTATTAAGCGAAGCGATACTTTAAAGTTGGTTCTTGGTAAGTCTCTTGTGGGTATTCTATATACCGTCCTGATGCCTCTTGGTGCTCTACTTCTTCTTCACTACTCTCTACTAATTCAGGACTTGGTGGTCTCATAGGTGGGGGTTGTTCTCTCGGTTGCTGATGAACTGCTCCCTGCTGATGTCCGTAATAATAATTATGAACTTGTGGTGGTTGCTGATACATCATCATCATAGGATTAAACTGATAAGGATTCTGTTGCTGATATCCGTATCTTAAGTCTCCTGCTTCAGGTGGAATATTACGCGGCAAGAAGTTAGGTTGTCCTGCTACTGGTTCAGGTTCTCTTTTGAGTTTCTTACTACCCTTTGGTCTGCCCCTTTTCTTAGGAGGTGCTTTTGGTCTAACTTCGGGGGAGTTAGAATCTTCTGTATTATCGTTGGACGCACTTGACTGCGTTTGGGTATGCGATTCATCAATACTAACTTCATCCTCTTCTTCTAACTTCTTCTTCGCTAAGTTCTCTGCTCTTTTCTTTCTCGCTTTCTCAAACGCTGCTTTCTGTGCTTCGGTTCGTGGTTTCCGCTTTGGTTTATCCCGCCCTGATGCCTCTTGGTCTATCTCTTTAACCTCAACATCAACTTTCTCAATACCTTTAGTTTCTACAATATCTTCCATTATATCTTACTTATTTATTTTAAGTTTAATTTTCTAAATTTTTTTATTATTAATAATTATATTATGGAAGAATTAAAAATTAAGAAATCCTATTATCAGAGAAACAAAGACAAATACAAGAAAGGGGGTAAGTATTACTACTATAAGTCAGTTGAGGAGAGAAGACCTAAGATTGATGTATCTATTAAGAGGGGAGTATTCACACTAACCTTTGACTAATTCTTCAGGGTTTCTACTCTTAGCAACCTCAAATATCTCTTTGTCTAATTCTATCCCTATAAATTTTCTATTTAGATTTTTACAAGCGACTCCAGTAGAACCACTACCCATAGTGGGGTCTAAGATAATATCTCCTTCTTTGGAGTAATAAGATAATATCCATTCCATCAAGGCAACTGGTTTCTGAGTTGAGTGCTTACCACGAGTAGATTTAATCTCCAATAATGAATTAGGGAGGGGAGGGTCATAACTATTACCTTGATGACCTTTCTGCCACCGACTATCATAAGCACCACCAAGAGTTCCATTAATCATAGTAGCACCTTCATTAGGGTCGTATTTAATTTCAGGTTCAGGTTCTAACTCTGTTATAGTAATATCTCCTTCTTTAACTACTGAAACTGGTAAGGGTGGGTCGTATCTTGACCCCTCGGCAGAGTTGGGATGTGGGTGTATTTCGCGTCCCCCATAAATTTTACTATATACTTTTTCAGGTTCAGGTTCAGGTTCTTTCACAACTGATACTGGTAAGGGTGGGTCGTATCTCGGCACCCCGTTATTCTTACCTGTTTTTAAATCGTGGGTCTCTATCTTTCCATAGGTAGATTTTCTCTCAACTTTCTTAACTTCTTCTTTCTTAATAAACTTATGAGTATGTCTTGATAAATCATACAGAGGTAATTTTTCATAAAATACATAAATCATCTCGTGCTTTCTCATAGGCATCTTCTTAGCAGATAGAAACCCAGCAGGGGCAGATTTAACCCACACTAAGTCGTATCTGAAAGGACACTTCTTAGGAGCAGATTGGATTAACTCAACTCCAAACTTAGTTGTTGTAGTAAAGAAGAGTGGAGTATTAAGTTTCTTTATTCTCATAATCTGTTTCCAAAATTCTTCCAAGTCTATCTTACAATCCCACTTACAACTGGTTTGTCCGTATGGTAAATCACAGAATACTAAGTCTATAGATTTATCATCCAGAGTTTTCATCACCTCTAAGCAATCTCCATTAAATAACATCCTTTATAACTTCTCCAATAATAAAATATATAATTTCTAATATAATGGTGAAGTTAGTAGTATCTAAGAGTAATAAAAAAGATAAAAAATTAAAAGCAGTTTTCACTTATGATGATGGTAAAACTATAACCACACACTTTGGAGCAAAAGGAATGAGTGATTATACAATTCATAAGGATAAAGAAAGAAGAGCAAGGTATAGAAAGAGACATAAAAAAGACCTTAATACTAAAGACTATACGAGGGCAGGGTATCTATCCTATTATATTCTATGGGGGGATAAAACTAATCTAACTGATGCTATTAAGGATTATAAGAAGAGATTTAAATTGAGTTGATTAAGTATTTCATTCTTCTTCTTCTTCTTCGCTGTCAGTTGGGTAGATATCCCAACCATTAGCATTCGCAATATCGCACATTCTAAACTCTCGCTCTTTGAGTTTCTCAAGTTCCTTCTTGAGTTCCTTGATTTCCTTTCTCTTCTCTTCTAATTCACAGAAATCAGCGTGATACTTACTACAGATACCTGCTTTCTCTTCCTTGACAGCGTCTATCTCTTCTTTCAGCATCCTATTCTCTCCCATAACTGCGTGTAATTCATCCTTATATTCCTCTACGTTATCAGGGATAGCACCAATATAATCCTTCTGAAGTTCTATCTCCTTCTTGAGTTCCTCATTCTCCTTACCAAGTTTGTGATTTTCTTGGATTATTAAATCCTTCATTCCCTTAAGATTATCCAACGCCTTTTCCCAACCACCTTGCTGTGGATATTCCTTATATTTCTCTATCTCCTTCAGAAGTGAAGTTCTCTCAAAGTCTCTTTGGTTGATATCTTGGACTGCTTTGGTATATAGTTCTTCGGGAACTAATCCATACACCCCTCCATCACAACCTTCTTTACACTCTTTGATACTATCCTTCATCATCTTGTTAGTTGCCTCCAAGTTCTCTACCTTATCTTTGATTTCCTCTATCTCCTCTTTGATTTTCTCGTATTCGTGGTGTGCTATATCTAACTCCTCTTTGTATAAATCTATCTCCTCCTTGAGTTCTACTATCTCCCCTTCGTATTCCTTCTCTTTGGTTTCCCAAGTAGAGTTCCTACATTCTATCTCATCAACCGCTTCCTTAAGTTTTACCCTAAGGTTGCGGATTGTCTTTTTATCTTCTGAATAATATTCTTTTAGTCTATTGATTTCTACTTGTTTCTCAGCACAAACCTTCGCCATCGCCCTAAGGTCTCCGTTGTGCTTACTCATTAGTTCCTTAGTGGTTTCAGCAACCGCAATCTCAATCTGCTCAAGGTATTGCTCGTGGTTCTTGTCAGTCATTATTATGTTTGTTTTATATACAAATCAAATCTTTAAACTGAAATCAAATTTTTAATCGTTTTCGGGCGATACAAAAAAAAGAATTTTACAGCGTTTTCATAAATAATCTATTAATATATATAGTAGTTATAATGGCGACTTTGAGTGGATTACAGAGTGGGTTCTTTACCGATATTGATGTAGTGGATGTTATTACTATTAACGGAAACGCTGGAACTGCTAACCAAGTCTTAACAAGTGATGGAACTAATACAAGTTATCAAGACCCAACCTTACCATCAGTTAGTAGTTTGCTGACCGCTGGAACAGGAATAGATATAACTAATACAGGTAATCCTGAGACTATCTCTACCAACGTAAAGAGTTTAGTATTGGATGGAACAGCGGTTAGTGGGGCACCACAGACTTTTAATCCTAATGCTAATGGTGGTAGTCAAACTATAACTATTAATGATACGGATACAACTTACACCGCAGGAAACGGGATACAAATATCAGGTAGTAATCAAATACAAACCAAAACAGATAATACAACTATTAGAGATAGCGGAGGTGGTAGTGGAAATAACTTAGAAGTTATTAAAGTTCCCGAAACACTAACTTTCACTGGTTATGATACAGGAACTTTTGATGGTAGTTCTGCTTTATCAATAAACTTAGTTGATACAGATACTACTTATTCGGCAGGGACTAATCTTAATCTCTCAGGCACAACTTTTAATCTTAATGCTTCACTAACAAGTATAGATAGTATTACTATGACTTCTACTCCTTCAGCAGGTGGAACTTCTCTAACTGGTAATAACTATCCAGCAGCAGGATATCAAACTCCTATGACTTATTTTAATTTATTAAGTAGCACAAATATAGTTAGTCCTTATTTCTTACACGATGTTTATGACCCTTCTACTGCGGATAGTGATAGTTTATCTACAAGTTATGCTGCGGTTTTCAGTAGTAATCTTAAGAATAGTTTTACCGCTCAATCTACCAGTTGTTGTATTGAGTTATTAATTTATAATTATAGTATTAGTGGTAATAGGTGGTTATATCTTCAGTTGGGGGATAATAAATCTGTTGAGTGGAGTATTGGAGCAACTGCTGACGGAGGTGGAACAGGAACTGGAACAAGAAGCACAGCAAGGACAATACAATATACGGATGAAACCGATAAAGTCCCAGTTAGGCAGACTTGGTATTTACAAGGATTAACTGTTGGAACAAGTTATACAATTAATCCTATGGCGAGGACTTCATCAACTCTCAACTATATTTATGCTGGAGGTGCTTATCCTGCGGCGATATTGAGAGGTTATTATCTAAGTTAGCGTAGCATACCGCCCTCTGCCTTTGGTCTGTTTAGAATAATAATAAATAAATATCTTATATTATATAATGAAAAAGAACTGTTGGTATCTATATCTCTTTGAGGATGAAAGTAGAACCGAGATATTTAAGATAATGAAGTTTGATACTATCTCTGAGATGAGTATAGTTTTAGATATCAAACCAGCAGTATTATCTAACTACTTTCACGGACTTATTAAACCAAGAGGAGTATTAAAATATTGTATAATATACCAGTCTATCCCACTATAATTTATTTAAAAAAGAGTATTGTATTATAAACAAACCAATTATGGGAAGAATAAACCAAACTAAGTTATGCTGGGGAGTTGTAGTTAGGATAGGTGAAGATACTATCCACAAAGGAGAGTATATCTCTCTAAGGGATGTAGCACAAGATTTAAATTTAACTTATCAGCAAGTAGCAGATATATCGGTGGGTAGGAGTAAGAAATTTAATAGTAATTTTAAATATCAACCAAAGATAGAGATAAAAAAAATCTCTGATTAAGTTATAATGAGTGATTTTAGGAAACCGAGACCTGATTATCCAATCTATCCTTCTGCTGGTTATTATAGAAAAAGAGCAGAAGTATTTAAGAGACCAAAGGGTAGGAAAGGAAAGAAACCAAAAGGACAGAAATTAGTTCCAAGAGGTCAGGCACAAGACTTTTTGATTATTAAGGCACAGGATGAAGCAAGGAAAGGAAGAGAGTTAGCAGTAGCACAGGCAAAGGCAATAGAAGAGGATAGAAAAGAAAAAAAAGAGAACGCAAAGAAAGAATTAGAGATAAGACAGGCAGAATTGTTTTTATCTGCGGCATCACAGTTAGCAACACAAAACTATAGAGAACAGAAAAGAGCAGACGCACAGCAAGAGAGAGAACAACTTAGAATAGAAAGTGATAGGAGAGAACGAAGATTATTAGAAGATAGAAGAAAAGTAGAATCACAATTTGAGCGATTGTATGAATCTCAGGAGAGAAGACAAGGTGAAAATTTAGCGATATTTAGGGATGCTTTTAAAGCAATAACAGATAGAAGACCAGTAGATTTTAGGGATATTAGGGAACAAGAACAAACCGACCTGAAATTATCTCCTGAGGACAGGAGAGATAGAAGAAGTAGAAGTCCAAGTAGGGAATCAGCAGTTAGTGTTGGATTTGAGAGTTTAGCAACAGCACCAAGAGGCAGACAAAGGACACCAAGTCCTGAGAGAGAAAGACAAGTTAAGCAAGTTAAACAACGATTCCAACCCAAACCTGAACCTGAACCTCAAACTGAAGGGGGGGCAGTTAATGTTCCAATAGAAACAATAGAGCAAACTACAAGAAAAGGTAGGGATGTTAAGAAACCTGTGAGATTTGAGGGAGAAGCAACTACACCTGAGATAGCAGCAGCAGGTGGAATAGAAGGACAAACACCACTGTCGGTAAGAGGAGGAAGCGGTTTTAAAGAAACAAATAGGAGAGGTAAGGACGCAGGAAAAGAATCAACACCAGTTATAGGTGGTTCTAAAGAGAGATTAGAAGCGTTGTCTCTTACTGAAAAAACTCCAAGTCAAGTCAAAAAGGAAGTTGAGGGAGTTAAGTTTTCTCCTGCTACTACTGGTGGTCTAACTGAAAGTCAAGTAAGTAGGGATTTAGAAGAACTCGCCAAAAGAGTTAAAGGAGATTAGAGTATAAACCGAAGGTAATCTTAGATAAACCAAAGGTATGCTTCGCTAAATTTTTTTATAATTATAAGATATAATGCCTCAACAAAGAATACCGAGAAGTCCAAGTGATGTTCCAAGTAATAGAGAAATTATCAATAAGATAGAGAATGATATTACACTATTGAGAGGTGAAGTTATGGAACTTAAGGTATTACTAACTAAACTATTGGAAACTAAAAAGAAAGAAAGTTCGGGATGGATTTTTTCCTCAGGTTATTAATATAAAGTATGCCAAGCAAGAACCCCGAAATAAAGAAAGCGTATAAGGACGGAATGATTACCAAAGGTCAGTATGATAAGTTAAGTGATGGATTACTCTTAGGAATTATTAAGAAAAAGAAATCAACTTCTAAGTCTAAGTCTAAAGGAAAGAACCAAAAGGCACAAGGGCGGTGAGTTAGATTGAGAGAAGCGGGTTTAAAAAATCCAATTTTTTCTCAAAGTAGATAATATAATGAGTGGATTAGTGATACCCGAAACTGATGAGAAATTATTTTATGGTGAATACGCACACGATTTTGGGGATACTGACTTACAAGTGGAGAAGTATGTTGTATCAGACGACCCACGAATGAACTATACTTTCATCAAACCTGAAAATATAGCGACACAAAAACCTAAGTTGCCCCACATCATAGCGAGAGACTTATTTGATTATGGAGTTGTAATCAAGAAAGGAGAACCTGAAACAGAAGATAGTGTTGGAACTTTAGATACAGTTGTTCCTGCCTCTTACGCACAGATTAAGAAACCCGAACAAGGAGAGGAATGGTATAGAGCAAAGTATCCCGACTTACCCGAGGAGTTTTATGGAATTATCGCAAGATATACTTGGGGTGCTCCCTTCACTAAGAAAGAGGTTAGGAATACAACAAAGAAGATAAAGAAGAAAGGAAAGAAAGAAGTTCCACAAGGATTTAGTATGGTTAAAGGTAAGTTTGAGTTAAATTTTAATTAATATCTTATAGATAATATAGTATGTTTAATAGCAGTTTAAGATACAATTTTAATAGTCAAAGACCAGTTATACCAAATCAGCAAACTCCACTAAGACAACAGGGATTTGGAGGACACTTTAAGGATGCTCCACCTCCTTTTATAACTGAAACAAAAGAAGATAATAAGATAGAGAGAAATAAGAAACCAGTGAAGAAAAAGAAGAAAGTCAAGAAGAAGAAAGTCAAACTAACACCCTAAGGTTGATTGATAAATCAATACTTACAGAATAATTAAGATACTTTTATTATCCGTATTTTTAAATTCTCTACTCATAATATAATAATGAGTTTAGCAGAGCGAATGGAGTTCAGTAAAAATCTACCCCCTTTACCAGCAGGGTTAGGATTAGCGGCAAACGCACTAAGACACCGAAGTCCTATGGACGCAAATTTTCTACCCAATTTAGGTAAGAGTCTAACCCATCATCAAGTAATCCCAGCAGTAATACAACCACGAGTCGCTAATAACCCAAGGACTGATTTTGGTAAAGTAGTTATGTCTGCTACAGGTGGTAATCCACGAGCAGTCAATCAAGCAATTGATGGTATTAGGTCGCGTGCGGTAGGTCAAATATCACACTTTGATAGGAGACTACAGATAGCGAAAGGATTAGATACGGCACTAAAACTGAAACCACACACGAAAAGTTTAATTTCTAATTAAGTTATATAATAATGAGTATTCGCTTAGGACAAAAGACAAAGAGGTTCGTTAGGTTAGGATTAAAGACTGCGGTTGGTGTTGGAGCAGTTGGGGCAGCAGCACTTGGAGTTAAAACTACCAAGGATGAATACCAAAAACAAAAAGAGGTGGAATTTAGTAGAGCAAGGGGGGAACTTGCTGGAGACTTACAATCTCTTAAGACAGAAGCAGGATTAAAGAAGATGGGAGGAGGAGGACTTCCAACCGCATCAGGTGGAGTAGCAAGTGGAGGTAATGTTATAGGACACGATAGTAGTGGTAATATTATCTTTGGTGCTGGTATAACCGCAGGACGAGGTGTAGTAGCAAATCCCAATATAGTTAAGTCAGCACAAGGACAATTACCAAACGTTGGGAGGTTATCAGCACAGCAGTTAGCACCCTTCCAAGCGAAGAAAGCAGGGGCAAGAGCAGTAGCAGGTGTAGTTGGTGGAGATATAGGGGTAGGTGAAGCAGTGAGGGATGTAGCAAGTGATTACTTTGCTTCTACTGGTGGTAGAAGAGGAACAGACCCTAACGCTGATTTTAAGCGTAAAGCGGAATCAACCGCAACAGGAACTTTAGTAGCAGGAGCAACAGGTGATGAGAGATTCACCGCAAGAGAAAGTGCTGCTATCTTAGGAAGAAGGGCGGGAAGGCAAGTAGGAAAATTAAATCCTCTTAGATTCGTGAGATAATTATATTAAGTATAGATATAATGAGTAAGTTTGGATATCAACCGAAACCACTATTACCACCTGACTTTGATGAGTTTTTAATCTATCAAAGAGAGTTAAATAGTATGATAAGAGAAAATCTACACTCAGTAAAGCAAAGCACACCGTTGGTAAAGAAACCCCAGTTAGAAGAGGTAAATAAAAAATCTAATGATAGTAATAAGAATGGCAAACTTGGAAACAGGAACAGGAGCGTCAAGAGTAATGTTTCTAAACAGCGGAGACACAAAACTACAAGGAAGTCTAACAACTGATTATATATTTGTTCCCGATGAAAGTATAGTAGTTCCAGCACACCACTCAATCCTAATGTCTCTCCACCACACACAAATTCCCTTTAGTTTTTATAACTTTCAGTCAGGGAGAAACACAACTTTAGACTATGGATTAAGTGATACTGGGGTGGTATCGGCGGCAGATACTGGGAGTATAGATATACCTGAAGGTAATTACAACGCTCAAACTCTACTCAAAAAGATAATGGAATTATTAAACGCAGAAACTAATGTAGGAACACTAACTATAAGATACAATAGAGATACACTCAAGTATGAATTTAATTGGGTTGGATTAGCAGGTTTTAGGAGACTTACTCTTAGGATTGCTACTGGAACAAATACTGCTACTAATTTTAGGGATGAGATAGGATTTAATGATAATAAATTTTATTTAGGTAATGGTAGTTATAATGTATATTTTGAGAATGATGGCGGAGCAGACGGAGGTAGGTTAGAGTGTGGATACTCAACTGATTTAGCAGATACTCCTTATTATATATTACCAACTGGAGCAGATGATGCTTATTGGACTGGTATAGGTAATCAAGGTAATACTGAAAATATATTTAGTGTAGTTGATATGAATGCCGCTATCCGTAGTTTGTATATCCGCACCAATCTAACTACTTCATCAATATTAGATAGTTCAGTTGGAGGTGGTTTTAGTAGTATCTTAGCAAGAGTTCCAATAGAAGTAGGTAGTGGAGGTATTATTACTGTATCTCCCAGTGATGGTTCAGTCCATAAGTTAATTATAAAGGTAAGAGAAATCACTATTATAGGGGTTAGACTCACAGACCAAAGAAACAGACTTATAGACCTCAACGGACTTGATTGGGATGTATCTTTCCAGTTTGATTTTATAGAAAATCCTGAACTTAAAGTTCCAATTGATAAGAGATTAGAGATAGAATTAAAAAAGTATGAGAAATTTAAGACTGAAAAAGAACAATCTAATAAAAAAAAATAAGTGTATAATATAATAATGAGATTAGGACGCAAGAACCAATTTTCACAGGCAGCAAACTTAGGAGTTAAGCAAGTTGGTGGTGCTGGGAGGTTAGCATACAAACATAGCGAGGGTATTGAGAAAACTGCTGGACTTGTTAGTGATGTAGCAGGGAAAGCATCAGGTGCTTTAGCAACAGGAGCAACTTTAGCAGCACTAACAGGTTTAGGTGCTCCAGTAGCAGCAGGGTTAGGGAGTGCCAGTGCGGCGGCGGGAAGTCTCGCAGTTGGTGCTGGTTATGCGGCGAAAGCAGCACAAGGTGTAAATAGAGTTAAGGACGCAAACCGCAGGATAGACAAGTTCTTAGGTTAGAGACTAAAACACTAAATTTTTAATTTTCTTTTTATTCTTAGTTATAATTATATATAACTATGGGTTTTTTCACACGATTAGGACATAAGATATCGGGGGGAGCACACCGATTAGGTCATAAAATACACGAAGCATCCGCTGGAGTTCATAGGATAGCACACAAAGTTGCTGATGTTTCAGGTAAAGTTGCTAAGGTAGCAGGAGTAGTAAGTAAAGTAGCAACCGCAGCACTACCTTTTACCGCTGAAATTCCAATAGTAGGAGAAGTAGTTGGAGGAGTAGCAGCGGGTAGTAAAGCAGTTCAGGGAATAGCAACGGGAGTGAATAAAGTAGCAAAATTAGTTGATAGGGGAGCGGTAGTTGCTAATAAACTTACTCGTTTAGTAAAACTTGCTTCGCTTAAAAATATAAAAATAAATTCTTAAGTTAAGATATAATGGAAGGTTTCACACAGTTTTGTATTTGGTTCTTATTCTTATCAGTTGTAATTGAGTTAGGTTGGAAAGGATGGAATAAGTATAAGGAATTTAAACCGCAGGTAATCTTTGATAAACCCGATGAGACTAATAAAAAAGAATTAGAGGAGGAAAAAAAAAATAAAGACTAAATATATATAATGAATCCAAGAGAAAGTATTGAGTATCATAAACGTAAGTTTAAGTATTCGCTCGCTGGTTTCGCAGCGAATGCGACCTTTGTGTTTGACTTACAACAACCACCGAATGAATTTGGTTTTAGTGATAGATATAGTCAGTGCCTTATTAAAATAAATCACGCCTATCTTAGCAATCGTGGGGATACAGTTAATCACGGATTGGATGCTGTATTTACAGACCCTGCTGGAGCAATAGAAGCGATGACTGGTGGATGCTTATTACTAACTGATGTAAGAACAAATAATTCTAATGTTTTGAGTGAGAATATTGGTGCTGGTCCTGCTGGTGGTTTTCAGTTAGTTAAAAGTGGTATTCACTGCGTCCTACATAATATGAGGGGTAGTGTTGGAGTTCAGGGCAATTTCGCAGGGCAACCCGTGGATGCGGCAAGTGAAGTTATTGTCGGTCAGGCAGCAGCAGGCACTGGTCTTCAGGGTGGTAATCAAAACCTTCATAGAGTAATGATGTGGGAATATAAAGATGATAGACCTATTGAGGATGCTGGTGTTCTGTGTGCTAACCCCTTTGGAAGAAAGATGGAAGTAAGGTTATTTTCTACAGATACTGGTAATCAAGTAGCACTAACAAGTGCTGCTAACTTCGGTGTTGCTGCTTCTAATGGAACTTCTCTTAATATTGAGATTGAGATATTAATGCTTCCAAATCCAACTCCTGATGATAAATAATTAAAATTTTTAAGTTTAAAATCCAAAATTTTTTTAGTTCTATTAAGTATAAAATAATGGAACGCGTATTACCGAAAACTATTGATTACACTGATGTCCTGCCCTTAGCGGTTGAGAGTAAGGCACGCCGCCGAACTTTCTTCCCAACTAATGGACAGTCATTCACAGATAACACTAATAATATCATCCGTATTGATATTTCCGCTGATGCCCTCTTAGACACCCAGCACTCCTATCTCCGCTTCACTAACACCTTCGCTGCGAATGCGGCAGGTGTTGATTTTGCTGGCGGTCATTCTTTTATCCGTCGTCTGCGTGTAGAGCAGTCAGGAACTATCCTTGAGGATATACAGAACTACAACAAACTTATGGGAGGTATTGTCTTACCCTGTCAGACAGGTTGGGACTATTTAGCAGAAAGGTCTATAACTGAAGCAATCCAAGGGCGTGGTTCGTCGCAGTCAGGCACGGTTGCTAATTTCATAACCCCTGGTTCTATTAATATAACCGCTGCTGGTGTTGGTGCTGCTGATGCTTTAGGGTTAGAGAGTTCTGCTATGGTTGCGTGTAATGCGAATAATGTAGATAATCAATTTGCCGCTGGTGGAAGTTATGATTTCTGTATCCCACTAACCTCAGGTATCTTTAATAACGAGAAACTCATTCCGCTTATGCTTATGTCCGCCCCTCTAACCATAGAGATAGAATTAGCACCACACGTCCAAGCAGTATGTGCTCAGGGTGCTGGGACTTACTCTTGGTCTAATGTTCGCTATATCGCTAACCTTGTTGAGGTCGGTCAGGATGTCGCCCAGCAGTTAAGAATGGTTCAGGAGATGAGTGGTGGTGTATTAACTCTCGCAGGTCAAACTTATCGCCACTTCTCGGGTAATGTAGCGGCAGCGTCTAATGAAACAGTTATTAATATTCCTGCCCGTGTTAAGAGTATGAAATCTCTATTCTTCTTCTCTATCGGTGGTGGCGCTGATGCTAACGCAACTTATGATGTTGGTGGCGGTGTCTCTATGAATCTCCAAGAGTATCAGTTAAAGATTGGTTCGGTTGTGTATCCGCCTACTCCAGTCCAGTGTGCTCACAGAGGCGGTGTGGCAGTTGCTGCTTCTGGAAGTCAGCGTGCCGAGCAACTTATGGAACTCGCTAAGGCGTGGGGTAATGTTGGTTCTACCAAGGGTCTTGGTATGCTAACTTCTCTCAACTATAATGTTGCTGCTGGTGATGCTGCTGCTAATGGTCGTGCTGGTGGTGCGGTTGGTGCTGGTCTATCTTGTATCGGTGATGGATACCGATTCTGCCCTTACGGTTTAGACTTAGAAGCATTCCAGCGTGTTGCGATTGAGTCTGGAGTTAATACTGCTGACCGCTCGCTACCTATCTCTCTTATCCTATCCCACGCTAACCCCGGTGGTGCCGCAGTTGTCGCACAGACGGTTGATGCGTATGTCTTAGCGGATGCTCTCTTCTACATCAACGCTGACGGGTCTATGTCTGTCTCTGTATAAATAGATTGATTTTTTATAATTTTATTTTTGTATAGTGTGTAAAAACTACAACGCTGTAAAAGTCTTTTTTTTGTATTCGGTCAAAAGTGGATGAAAATTTGATTTCGGGTTGGAAAAATCTTCAGCACAATTCACAAACTAAGAGACAGAACGCAACCACACTCTAACACACTCACTCAACGATGGTCTGCTCCAAGCACTTCACTTACTCCACCGAGACCGAGATTGACTTGGGATGGAAGTGGGAACTCCAGCAGGTGGATATTTGGGTCAGGGAAAGGGGCATCCAACTCTACCACGACAGGTTGGTGGGAGCGTGGTTTGACAAGGAGGGCAACTACGGATTTAAGGTAGTGAGACCTGATAGCAACGCATTCAGGGCAGGGGTCAATTGGAACAAGGGCAAGTCCTCTGGGGCAAAGAGTAAGGGATTTGTCGCGGGTAAGAAATACTCAACGATGGTGAAGGGAGCAGTTGTGGCGTAAAACCAAAAAGACCAAAAAAATACACAAAATAC
>Ga0209929_1000289_pt1 | contig 19450 bp, 20 predicted proteins | sample SalPon2_C_H2O_MG_2_FD_185731 | JGI IMG/M metagenome (GOLD analysis project Ga0209929, IMG submission 185731) | Salt pond water microbial communities from South San Francisco under conditions of wetland restoration - Salt Pond MetaG SF2_C_H2O_MG... ... | reverse complement strand
TGTACATACTATATTTACCATTTTCATAATATATTATAACATATTTATGTATAAATATCAATAGAGTAGAGTAGAGAAGAAATGGAATGTGTAATTGAAAAAGGTATATTTTACTCAGATAAACAATGTAATTGCTGATGCAATATTTTTACCTCTAAGTGTAGCGTATATTTGGGAATATTGTAAAACCCAAGTTGACGATTGGGAATTAGGTAACATCTTTTTTGAAAGAGAGTCGATTGATGACTATCTAAAAAAAATAGATAATCCAGACATATTTGCTTTGAGCACTTATGTATGGAATTGGGATATTAGTACAAAGTTAGCAAGAGCTGTAAAAATAAAATACCCTAACTGTAAAATAGTTATGGGTGGTCCACAAGTACCCTACAAACAAGATTGGTTAAAAAACAATACTGACATATGCGATATAATAGTTACATATGCTGGTGAACGAGCATTTTCAGAAATATTAAAAGGCAATTATACTTATCCAGGTATAATGACAGTTAACACATATACGCCACCTAAACCAGATAAAGAAATTAATGATATTCCTAGTCCTTATTTAAGTGGATTGATGGACAGTTTAGTCAAACCAAATAAAAAATATAGTGCGATCATAGAAACAAATAGAGGTTGTCCATATAGTTGTTCTTTTTGCGATCAAGAGTCTTTATATTATAATAAAATAGCTATGTTTGATTATAATAGAGTTATAGGTGAAATAGACTGGATCGTAAAAAATAAAATAGATTTTTTATACTTTGGCGATAGCAATGTTGGTATGTTTAATAGAGATATTGACTTTATTAGATATATTGCTAAATGCAGAAATCAATACGGGTATCCTAGACAAATAGATTATAGCACTGCCAAACAACAACCAAAACGAATTGTAGAACTTGGTAGAATATTAAATGAAGAAGCTAAGATGAGGCGTGGTGTTACAATAGCTTTACAAAGTATGAATCCTAAAACATTGAAAGCTATTAGAAGAATAAATCTTGCAAATGAAAAACTTGAACAGATTGTTAATGACTATAATAAAGCTGGTGTAGATAATTACTGTGAATTAATTGTTGGTTTACCTGAAGAAACTTTAGATAGTTGGATTGAAGGTATTGGTAAAATTTTAGAGTTAGGTAGTGATCATGCTTTAACAGTACATCCTTTAAGTATTGTGCCAAACACACCTTTTTCTGAACCATCATATCAAAAACAATATGGATTAAAATATACTAAAACAGCTGCACCTGCAGGAGGTAATTGTTATCCTAAAGATAGTAATGGTGAAACAGATATGGTTTGTTATGAAAGTAGAAGTTATACAAAAGATGAATATGTGGACATGTATTTTTTTGCAAAAGGTCTAGTTATACCACATCATTATCATGGCGTAAGTCAAATTATAGCAACATATTTAAACCGTGAATACAACATACCTTTTATTGATTATTATAAAGTGTTATTTAAATATAGTAAGGAAGGTTTGGAAATATTAAATAAAGAATATAAAAATCATACGCAAAGTTTGAAAAACAGTTTATTTAAAAACGAAACATGGGGAAGAACATTGGAGGGTGGCGATGATTTTCACTTACAGGATAATGGAGCTACGGCTTCATTTTTATACAAAAATTTAGATAAAGTTTATAAAGAAATTATTGATATTGTAAAAAAAGAATATAACTTAGACATTACCGAAGCTTGTATTTTTAATAAACACATATTAGACACATATGAAAGAGATAATGATAAAAAAGAATTTAGTAAAAATTGGATAAGTTGGTTTTACAATAGAAAAAAATTAATTGATATAAAAAATGTTGTTTCTGTAACAACTAATAAATATAAAGATATAATAGATCATTCAAAACATTTATTTTGGTGGGGTAGAAAGTCAAAAAGGTGTTTTTTGAAATCAAAGGAGATTATGTTATGATAAGAGTTGGTGATATAATACCAAATAAAACTACCATGCATAAAAATGGTATATTGACTTCGTGGTTAGCCACACACGATTTATTTCAAAATAAAAAAATATTACTAATAGGGTTACCTGGATTATTTTTAGTCGAATATGCAGCCACACATTTAAAAGCATATGAGTTTTATCATTCACGTATAAAAAAGTTAGGTATAGACGAAATATGGTTTACTAGTGTAGATAATTGTTTTGTACAAAATGCTTACTTAAAATCTGAAAATTTAAAACACATAAAGTGTTTACCTGATCCAGATGGTGATTGGGCTCAATCAATTGGAATGTTAGAAGACATGAGCAGAGAAGGTATAGGTGATAAGTGTAGTCATAGATATGCCATGATTATAGACAATTTAATTATGAAGCATTGTAAATACGAAGATTTTACACATAATCCTATGACATGTTTTCAAGTATCAGATGCTGATACTATTATCAAATACTTAGAAATTATACAGACAAATTATGAAAGGTGGAATGATGACGCCAGAGACAAAGTTGACGTCCTTGGAAGAGATAAGATCAGCTCCGTATTGTCGTGAGCTTTCATCTCTATGGTATGATAGAAAATATCTATTAGAGCATTTAGAGAGTATAGAAGAAGACAATTGGTATATATTTGATTGTGGCCACATAAGATGGACAGTACATGAAGTATTTAATGCTAGGCGTGAATGTAAAAATTATCCACTAAGCGAGTTTCACTACGAATTGATAAATCTTTTTACACCTGCAATATCTTTTGATACCATTCTATATACACAAACAGCAATAGGTGGTGCACCACCACACCAAGATAGAAATAGACCTACTGCTTTAAATTTTGCAATACAAGGTGAATTTAGTAAAACAAGCCCTCAAATATTTTATGATTCTTTTGATAGGAGTTCAGCAAAGTATACAATGACATATGAAAAAAGTAACATAACAAATGAATTTGCACCTTGGATATTTAAAGGTCCCGAAATACATGGTGTTGAAAATGAAACTGAACATAATAGAGTTATTATTACTTGTGCTTGGAGACATAATACTTATGAAGATATTGAAAAACGTTTAATAGATGGCACTTTAGTAAATTGGGAACAAAACAAAAAAAATAAAAGGATTAAATTCATATGAGTTATGATAAAGCATTAGCACGCCTTTTTACTATGGGTGATTGGTTACAAATGAAAACTCATATTAATACACGAAAACTTATGAAAGAAATTGAGCCGTATAATGACTCATGGAAACCTTATAATTTGAGAAATCCAAATAATAGGTGGGGATTAAGTGTGACAAGTTTAGATGGTAAATTAAGTGGTATACCTGATTTAGATAGTTTACTACAGTATAACAATATACATGGTACACAGATAAGAAATTCTGATATTAACAAGTATACTGAGATATATAACAATTCTGAAGAATTACAAAAAATAATTGAACCTTGGAAACCTTGGTTAGGTAGATGTCATTTTTTAAAATTAAATACAGGTGGTTATTTTCCTGAACATTATGATATTAATAAAATAGAATATGATTATGATGAAATACGATTTATAGCTTTTATAAACAAGTGTGATAAAAAAGATTTGAAATTCATATATGAAGATACGGTTAGAGATGTAAAAGATGGTCAGTTATTTTACTTTAACGCAAACAAAAGACATTCAGTTTTTAGTACATCGGATGATATTATTATGTTAGTATTTTGTATGAAATTTGATGAACATTTATTTGAAAGACTAATAGAACAATATAGGTATGCATAATGTGGTATCATAAAAAATTAAAATTACAATACGACACAAATGTTTTCAATGACATAATTAAATATGCTGAAAGTGCAACATGGAAAGAAGGGTATGATCAAAATGGTTTACTTTGGAATGTTGAAGAGCTGCCTTTAGATACTAAACAGTTTCCTATACTAAATGAATTGTATGAAGGTTTAAATGCAGAATTTAAAAGACCATCATTTTTTATTAGTAACGTGAAACCTGGTGGGTTGGTAAACCATGTTGATCACAACAAGTGGGGCAATCTAGGTATACCTTTGAAAGGTGATTTTGAAAACACACCTCAATACTTCTACGATCAATTCAATCATCCTGTAGAGTCGTTTGTGGTTGATAGTCCTGTTATATTCAATACACGTATGTTACATGCTGTGCCTAGACAGTTAACTGACACAGGACCTCGTTGGGTGTTGATGATGGATTTATTTGACTGGATTGATAATTTATTTAAAAAAGTAGACAATAACAAAATTTGGAAAGACACGGATCATTTTAAGTATGCTTAATGTTTATGCAACACAGTTGTCTGATTTCTTTCCTAGTGCGGTGTTGCCACAAGCTATGGGCACTATTTGGAGTTACTGTCAATTAAACAAGACAATAAAAGAAAATTATAATTTACAAAAAGTTTTCTGGCAAAATGAAAAAGTTGAAGATGTTACACCACAAATTGTAGATCCTGATGTGTTAATATGTAGTTGTTACGTTTGGAATTGGGCTAGAACATACGAAATAATAAAATGGGTAAAGGAAAATTATCCTAACTGTATTGTAATTATAGGCGGACCTGAACCTGAATATTCAACTGAATGGATGCAAAAACATAGTGAAGTTGATGTGCTTATTCCTTATTACGGTGAAAAGGTAATGTCAGACGTATTATTAGAAGTATTAAATGAGAAAAACTTTGATAGTTGTAAAGGCGTAATTACGAAAAATGTTTTTAATGGAGGACATTCTTATCCTAATTTTGAAGAAATACCTAGCCCTTACTTGAACGGATTTTTTGATAAAATGTTAGAAAGCAGATTAGATGAAACCACAAGTATACGTTGCGTATTTGAATCTAATAGAGGTTGTCCTTACAGTTGCACTTTTTGTGACATAGGATCTAAGATGTATCAAAAAGTAAAAACGTTTGAATATAAAGTTGTACTCCAAGAGTTAGAATGGATTGTTAAAAACAAAATAAATGCTGTTGACGTAGCAGATGCTAATTTTGGTATACTCCCAAGAGATGAAGAATTTGTAGATTATCTTATAGAACTTAAAGAAAAATATAGTTGGAAAGGAAGATTTCTGCCTACATGGAGTAAGGCTAGAGGAGACCGTGTTTTACGTATAGCGAAAAAATTAATCAAAAGTGGGCTAGATAGTATCTTTGGATTAAGTTTACAAAGTTTAAATCCTGAAACATTAAAAAATATCAAAAGAGTAAATGCATTTGATTTAGATGATTTAACAAAAATTGTACAAGATATGAATGCTGACGGTATTGATGTTTACACCGAATTAATTTTTCCAATGCCAGGCGACACATTAGAAAACTTTAAAGAAGGATTATATAAAGTTTTAGATATGCCTGTTGTGTTTAACAAGTTTCAAATCAATCAGCTTAGTAAGCTTTCAAATGCACAGTTTAGTGATTTTGAATACAACAAAATGTTTGATCTACAATGGGCAGAAATTAAAGGCTTTACTAGACACTATCATGGTGATAATATTTCAGATACTATTGCTGTAGGAAATTACAAAATAAACAAACAAGAAACATTTGAAGGTTTATTCTTTGCAAAAAATGTACTTATTCCTATGTACTACTATGGAATAGTTAAAGAAACAATGAATAATTTGCATAATAAAAATATTTTAACAAGAAAGAAATTTTTTATAGATTTAGAAAATAAACTATTACAAGAAAAATGGTTTGTAGATTTTAAAAATGATTGTAAGGAGCACTATTTTAATAGTATAGAAAACAAAGAACATTTTGGATTTGTTATAACACAAGATGCAAAACAAAGGTTTCCAGAATTTGCTTACAGCCATAACACATTTATAAAAAATAACATTTATGATTATCTTTACAAATGGTATCCAGATTATAAAGATTTTTTAGACTATGACAAATATAGTCTATGGACAGGAACCCCTAGTGAAGATATTGTTAAAATAAAAGGTCAAGATTGGCTATTTAAAGACACACGCCAAATGGAACATGATCGTTACATTTATGAATTATATATTATAGGTAGATTTGATGACCGTTGGCGCAAAAAGGAAATAAGGAAAGTATAATGAAAAAGATTGCCGGCAAACCATATAAAAGTATGTTAAATCCTTTAAACAAGTTAATTTGGAATAAAGTACAGGAAATATTTTATTGGAATATATCACCTGAAAGTCCTATAAATCAATTACCATTTACACAAGACTTTATTACCGCTTGTGAAGAAGAATTTTCAATGACGGTAAGAAATAAAGTTTATCCTATTAATTTAGGCAATGTAGATGTGTGGCAATCTAAAACCATGGGAGACTTTGTAAAAGAAATTGATCAACAATATCAAAATAATTATTTCGTAGGTGAAAATGGTACAAGCACAACAGGTGTTGTTGGTACAATTTATGACGTAGAAAATAAACCAATAACAAATAAATGGAATATTAGAGGTGACTCTCTTGTTAAACGATTACAACAAATGCAAAAAAATAATCCAAGTTTATCAATATTGGATATGGGATGTGGTGTTAATGAGTACAAAAAACATTTAAATAATGTTACTGGTGTTGATCCTTACAGACCTGAAGCTGATATATTATCTAAACAAAGTGATTTTGAAACTAATGGTAAAACATGGGATGTGATTATATGTTTTGGTCCTCAAAATTGGTATACCTATGATGAACAGTACAGAAATTTTTTAAAATTAAAAGAGTGTTTAGCACCAAATGGTCTTCTTTTGTGGAGCCATGTTCATCATTACTATAAAGTATTTCAACCAGATCATCAGTATGCACATACATGGATTCATGGTGATATGAAACATGCTCAAAGAAATAGTGCATTTTATTTTTATGATAGAGAGTGGAAATATACGTGGTATTTTAATTGGACTGAACATGCTGTAGAAACTTTAAGTAAACATGTTGGATTATCAATCAATAAAGTTGATTATGATCATTGCAATTTGTATAGACCTCCAATGTATAGACTATTTGTGGAGATGAGTCATGTTTGAACTGATAAATATAAAAGATTATTAAATTGAGGTAAATTATTATGATGAGATTATTGATTTTATTGTTGTTTATATCAAGTTATGCCTTTTCACAGGAAACTTGTAGTTGGAATAACAATACACCATGTGTTGTTATAGCAAAATCAAATATTACAAATTCAAACGTTTTAGGTGACAAAATTACACCATCATCTATTATAACAAAAAAAGATATTGAAAAATACAACCTTATAGACTTACCAAAAGCATTAAATTTTATTCAAGGATTAGATATATCACAATCTGGCCCTACAGGTCAACAAGGTTCAGTTTTTTTTAGAGGTACAAACTCGAATCATGTATTGGTTTTATTAAACGGAATACCTATAAATGATCACTCAACTCCCACTGGCGCTTTTGATGTTGGACAAGATTTTATGTATAGTATTCAACAAATAGATGTATATAAAGGTTCATCGGGAGCTCATTGGGGTGCAGATGCTGTAGGTGGTGTTATAAATTTTAGAACCACAGTAGACTATTCTAAAAAAATAAATGTATCAGGTAACAATAATGATAAAACGTTAAATGGTAATTATTTTACTAGTTTAAATGGATATGATTTATCAATAACAGCAGGACAACATGAGTCTAAAAATATATCAGCGTTATCAGGTGCTGATGAAAAAGATGGTACTGAAAATAAGTCAGTATCAGTAAATGTTAGTAAATGGTACAACGATATTCATTGGAGAACGAGTTTTTTTACAAGAAATACATTTTCTGAGTTAGATGGACATAATGTTCTTGTGCAAGATGGTAAATGGTCTGATAATAACTTTTATGCTTTACAAACAGGATTAGATTATAAAAATACAAGTCTAACTCTACATACACACGAATATGATAGAATTTATGATGATGCTAATTATAAAAGCGATAACTATACAATAAAGGCCACACAACAATATGATAATTTTGGATTTGGTTTTGACTATAAACATAATCAATCTTTATCTCAAACACAATGGAATAATTACACAGGTAATCATCATAATTTAGGATATTTTTTTAATGCTTCATATAATATATTTTCATATCATCATAGATTTGACGAAGAGCATGAAACTTATAAGTTAGGATTTTTTAAAGAATTAGAAGATGGTTTGAGTTTAAGTGGCAGCACATCTACAAGTTATAAAGATAAAACTCAATACACAACTATTGAATATGGTGACTCTCAGGAATTGACTTTGACTAAAAATAATTTTTCAACAACGATATTTAAAAATGATATAGGTAATTTAAACACAGACGGTATAGAATTTGCATATGGTGAAAAAGATTTTAAAGTATTTGCAAGTCATTTGAACAGCAAAACTGGTGATGCTGTGTCCTTGAGAAGACCTAATTGGTCTGTTGGTTTTATGCATAACTATGACTTTAAAAACAACTTTTCTTTAACTACAAATTATAAATTTAAAGGTGAACATTTAGATATACATAACTCTAACTGGTCAACTATATCTATGCCCGAAACACATTTACTAGACTTAAATTTAGGCTACAATTATTACGGTATACAATTCGGTGTAAGTCTTAATAATCTGTTGAATGAAAAGTTTGAGTCACCTCATGGATTTAACCAAGAAGGTAGAAAATTAACTTTAGGATTTAATAAATCATTTTAATATGATTGATCTCATACTTTGGGCTGTCATTGGTACTATAAGTGGTATTATATTTGGTATTATACCAGGTGCAGGACCATTTGTTGCTACAGCAGTTTTATATCCATTTTTAACTGATATAAATGTGGTTAATGTGATGATGTATTATATCACAGTACTAATTGCTACAAATTATACTAATAGTGTGACCGCTATACTTTATGGTATTCCTGGTGATGCTACTGCTATAAGTACAGCTCGAAATGGTCATAGACTATTCTTAAAGGGATTTGGCAGTTTAGCTGTATCAAGTAACGCTATCAGTAGCACAGTAGGAGTAATATTCACAACTACTGTTTTTGTTTTAGTATTACCAAATATAATTGAAATATTCAAATTTTATAATAGTATCATTCAAACAATTGTTGTTTCAGCTGCAATAATATTAATCACATTATTAACTAAACAAAATAAACTAGTTACTATTTTATTATTTTTATTTGGCGGCATTATTGCAAAAATAGGTATTGATCCTATAACCTTTGATAGTTTTCTTGTTTTTAATAATTCTTATTTAGCTATAGGAATACCATTTGCAAGTGTGATGATAGGTCTATATATTGTGCCTGAGTTGACAAGATATAAAAAATTTAAAATTGAGATTCCTAAACGTATAAATAATTTTACAGTTGGTAAAGATACAACCAATTCTACATTACTAGGCAGTTTTATAGGATTTTGGTGTGGTCTAATACCAGGTGTTACAAATATTCTTGGCAGTTATGCTAGTGCAAGTATAGTTAAAAAGTTTTTTAAAAAACCTGTACTTAAAAGCATTGCGGCCGCAGAGGCAGCTAATAATAGTGGCGCTCTTAGTTCACTTTTGCCTTTGCTTATCTTAGCAATACCAATCACAGGTAGTGAAGTGTTAATCTATTATATAATGTTAGAAAGTGGTTTTACTTTTAATGCTAAAAATACAGTAGAAAATTTAAAAGATATAATTTATATTATTCCTTTTGTTACTGTTTTTTGTTTGTGGATTAGTTGGTATGGCTTTAATTTGTTAGGAAAAATTGCATACTTCTATAAAAAATATAGACAGTATGTTAATTTAATCCTCCTTTCTACTATCAGTACAGTAAGTATCTTAATATTTTCCATACACGAATGGATGTTTTTTTGTATACTTTCACTCTCAGTAATCGGATATTTAATAAAACGTTGGGATACAACTCCAATTATATATGGATACTTTCTTAGCGATTTATTTTACGAAAATTTAATAAGAACATTAATAATCATATAGGAGAAAAAATGAAAAAAATAATGTTAATAATAATGAGTATGTTTATAACAACTTCTTTGTATGCTCAAATACAAATAATAAATCCAGGCTCACAAGAAGGTGTGTTTAGACAAATACTTTCAACTATAGGTGAAACAACTGAACATAACTTTGTTCAAGCAGATAATCCAATTACTGCATTTTCACATATTAATAAACAAAGTAATCCAGTATTGACTGTTTGGTCAAGTGAATGGCCAGGCGACCCGTCATTAAAAAGTCCAAAAGTTACTAAAGATAATGTAGTTGCTTTAATGACCTATGAAACACTTATGTGTAGTAGACAATACAATTCTTTAGAAGATATGAAAGGACAAACCGTAAAAATTGCTACATGGGGAAGTGAACCTGTTGCAAAATTTTTAACAAAATTAGGTGCAAAATATAATGTTAATTTTGTCGTTGTACCTTATTCTGGCAGCGGAAGTACAACAAAAGGTTATATCGGAAAAGATGCTGATACAGTCTTTACAATTACTTCACGTCAAGCCGCATTAGAAGAAGATGGTTCAACTAAATGTATTGCCTTTTCTGAAAAAAATCAGTTAGGTTTTAGATTTGTTGATGCTATTATTGTTGTTAATGCTGACACAACCTTAACAAATAAATTACGTTCTACTTTAACTAACCTCTCTACTTCTACCGAGTGGAATAGTAAATTTAAAGGTTCTGTAACTTACGTAGGTGGTACACAATCAAATATTAATATGTTTGATGAAGCTGTAGTTAACTTTAGTAAGTAATACAATTCTGTAAGAGCTGATTGGCATCTTTATAATTGTCAAACAGCTCTTGCTGACTTTTACCAGTAATATTAAGATTTACATTAAACTTTTTATTTTGTAAATTTTGAAACTCAGGTATTTCCATTTCGACTTTTAATTTTTTATTGAGATAGTTAAAGTACCTTTCAACTACTTCTATATTTTTTATTTCTTTAATTATGCCAGGTTTTAATTGTGTGCAACCCCACAGTAAATGATTTGTGATTTCTGGCTCTTTATCGTTACCTATATTGTTAAATATATTATTACCAGGTAACTTGTCTAATATATTAATAAACTGTCCCACCCTAGTATTAAAATCTATTGCAATTAGTTTATCGTTTGATATATGAAAGTCGGGACCTGCAAAATACATTTCTTTAACTTTTAATTTATCAACTATAGTTTGAATATAATTATACATTACTTTATGTTGTTCATCATCTACTTGATCTACAGGTATGGACCATACTGCCATATCTTTAGCAATATCACTTTTTTCACTATTAGAGTGTTGTTCAATAGGATTTTTATTAAAGTCTAATATGTCTCCGTATTTTACTTTAGCATTTCTAACATAAAATAGACAATTCACTTTACCATTTTTGATATATCCATACGGTGATATAGAAGGCTCTTCAGACCAATGGTATTCTTGTGCCATAATTTTACAAGGAATATAATTAAAGTTTTCATTTTGAATACCTATTTTATTAATTTCAAAAAAATTATTATGATAATTTAAGTTACTTAAATGGCTTAAAAAATGATGTTTATTATTCCATCTTCTATACTCTATTATTGGTGTGTTTTGATCTGATTTTGGATAAAATGAATTACTGCCTGTACCAATATCAGGTTTTGTAAAAAACTCTTTGTTATTAAATATATCTAATTGATTATGAAAAGTTGGTGTAATACTTTTAGGCACATTATTTGTTAAACCAATTGTTCTACAAAAGTCGTCAAGTTTTTGTTTGTTACTAAAAACTTCAGCTGCAAAAGCAGACATGTTGTTTATTCCGTAATAACTTTCTAACTGTGCTTGAATAGGAAAAAGATTTTCACTTACACAAAATATTTTATCACAGAATGTAATTTCTTTAGTGATTTCTATAATGTCAAATTTTTTAGATACGACTAATTTGTTTATGTATTTAATAAATGGTTTAAATTTATCACCTGATTTGTTTGGAATTACATCACAAATTAACGTGATGTGATTTTTTAAATTTGCTGAAATCAATCCTTCAATTTTGTTTAAACTTCTCTTATGAGAAATAATGACAATGTTCATAATATAATTTATATAGTAATTAATTAACTATTTCTTCAGACAAATTTTTATCAATTTTTGGTAATTTATTTCTAGTTTCTATCCAGCTGTTAGCATCAAGTTCACTATAAAAAACTTTAATTACTGTAACAGTTTTTTTATCATCTAATAAATATGATGAGTCTTCAAGTAAATACATATCGTCGTTTAATTTGTAGCTATTAAGAGCGTCCATATCATCATTACCTGCATTTCTAAAAAATTCATGTACAGATTCGTAAGTCTGTTGTGGATTTACGATATTTTTATATTTAAATTTTATTGTTTTTAACATAATTGTAACCTATTTTTTTATATAACTTAATATATTTATATATAAATAGTACTATGGCAGCAGTAGCAAATTTAACGATAGATCAAGGTGCCTCTTTTAGTTCATCTGTAACAGTAAAAGACGCAAATGGAGATGCATTTGATTTAACTGGTTTTACAGCAGACGCTAAAATGGCGTTGGGTTATACTTCGACAAGAACAAGAACCACAATAACAACGACATTTGACTCTGATAGAACAACAGGCATTATTAATCTATCTTTAACTGCAGCTCAAACTGCGGCCTTAGATGCTCCTGCTAGATATGTTTATGACATAGAAATAACATTGACAGCAGATAGTTCGGTAACAAGAGTCATAGAGGGAATTATAACCGTACGACCTAACGTGACTATATAAAAAAATGAAACAACATATGTTAAGGAGTAAATAATGAGTAGTAAAAATATTACAAAACAAGCAGATACTACAGAAAACGTACCTACTATTACAATTAATGGTAAGGAATTTAAACAAACTGATTTATCCCAAGTTTGTTTAAATGCAATAGCAATAAGACAAGATTTACAGGCAAGTAGAGTTAGGCACGTCTTAGAAGTAGAAAAGATAGATGTTTTAACAAAATATTATGATGAAAAAATTGAAAAAGAGATAGCACCTAAAGATGACAAGTCAAGTACAAACGGTACAACTCAAGTGTCTGATGTAGCACCTGCATCAAATCCAGCATAATATTAAATAAATTACAACATATATCCTTTTCATTATATAAATATTATAAATATAAGTATCTTGTATAAAAAGAGGGTATATGGCAAATATAACTGCAAAATTAAATGCAACTACAGCTTCAGGACCTAAACAGGTTTCTGTAACTGTTCCTGCAACTACAACAAAATTAAATAGATTACAAGATGTAAATGTAACATCATTGGCCGATGGTGCATTACTTCAATATGATGATACAACTAAAAAATGGACAAGTAGAAACGATATAATAACCGATACAGGTGGTGATTTGATTTTAAACGGCGGCACATTTTAACAGGAGAGAGAATAAATGGCAACAATAATCAAAATAAAACGAACTACAGGCACATCAGCGCCCAGTAGTTTAAATCAAGGAGAGTTGGCCTATGTTTATGACACGGCATCTTCCAACAGTGGTGTTGGACAACCTGGTCGTAGACTTTTTATAGGTGATCCATCTTCACCATCAAATACACCAATCGAAATTGGTGGTGAATATTTTACAAATCTTTTAGACCACGCACACGGAACAGTAATAGCTGATTCAGGTGTTATTGTAGACTCTAGTAAAAAAGTTGATGAGTGGAATGTAGATAATTTAACACTAGACGGAAACATTATTGGTTCTACAACAGGTGATATAGTTTTAAGTTCATTTGGAGACATTGACGCAAATTCAAACACAATTAAAAATGTTGTTGATCCTGTAAATGCTCAAGATGCTGCTACAAAGGCATATGTTGATACACAACTAACGGGTTCAACATTAGAATTTGCTGGTGATACTGGTGGTACACTTTCTATAGATTTAGATAGTGAAACATTATCTATACTTGGTGGAACTGGTATTGAAACTTCTGGTGCTACAAATGATTTAACAGTAACTCTTTCCGATACAGCTGTAACTCCAGGTTCTTATGGTTCAACCACATCAATTCCAACATTCACAGTTGATCAACAAGGTCGATTAACAGCCGCAAGCACAGTAAACGTTGCCACAACTCTCTCTACTGCTGCTGAAACTGGTACGGGATCGGTTGATCTTCTTTCAGATATTCTTTCAATCTTAGCAGGAGAAGGTATCAACACAGTTGCTAGTGGAACAAATATTACTATCTCAGGAGAAGATGCTTCTGACACAAATAAAGGTATTGCTTCTTTTGTTGCAGCTGATTTTGATGTTTCATCAGGTGCTGTTTCATTAGAAGATACAGTTGTTAAAACTGTTACAACAGATAGTGGTGCAATGACACCAACTTCACACTCATTTTCAGTATTGGGTGGAGAAGGAATGGATGTTACACATACAGGAACAACAATTACTGTTGCAGGAGAATATGCTACTTCATCTAACAAAGGTGTTGCATCTTTTGACTCTACTGACTTTACTGTTACATCAGGTGCTGTTGCTGTAAATGCAATTACACTTGGTTCTTCATCTTTAAATCCAGGTGCAACAACAACTGATATTGCAGGATTAACATCTTTAGTTGTTGACAATATTAATATAGATGGTTCAACTATCACATCATCATCTGGTGATTTGACGTTAACTGCTACAAGTGGTGATATTGATGTTAACTCAAATAAAATTGTAAATGTTGCAACACCTGTAAATGATACAGATGCTGCCAACAAAGCATATGTTGATGCTGCTAGAACAGGATTAGATGTAAAAGCATCTGTTAAAGTTGCTACAACAGCAAACATTACACTTTCAGGAACACAAACAATTGATGGAGTTGCCCTATCAGTTGGTAATAGAGTTCTTGTTAAGAATCAAACAACTGCAAGTGAAAATGGTATCTATGTTGTTGCTTCAAGTGGATGGACAAGAGCTACTGATGCTGATGAAAATGCTGAAGTTACTTCAGGAATGTTTACATTTATTGAACAAGGTTCAGTTAACTCTGATACAGGTTTTGTACTTACAACTGATGGAACAATTACAGTAGGTTCTACAAACTTAGAATTTACATTGTTCTCTGCTTCAGGTACTTTAATTGCTGGAGATGGTTTAAGTAAAAACGGTGATACATTAGAAGTTAATGTTGCAAATGGTCTTCAAATTGCTTCAGACAACGTAGAACTTGCTTCTTCAGTTGCTGGAGATGGTTTAACATTTTCATCTGGAGTTATTGATGTAGTTGGTACTTCAAACAGAATAGACGTAAGTGCTAATGCAATTGATATTTCAACTTCTTACATTGGACAAACATCAATTATTGAATTAGGTACAATTACTACTGGTACTTGGAATGCTGATGTAATTAATGAAGTTTATGGTGGTACTGGACAAAGTTCATACACTACTGGTGATATTTTATATTCAGATGGTGTAAACTCACTTGCTAAATTGGCACTAGGTGCTAATGGTAAGATTTTGCAATCAGATGGATCAAATGTAACTTACGGAGATATTGACGGCGGAACTTATTAATAGTCGTTAATAGAAAAAAATATGGCGACTGTTATAAAATTAAAACGAGGTACTTCTACACCAACTACAAGTGATATTGTAAGTGGTGAGGTTGCAGTTGATATCTCAGCACAAAAATTTTATATTAATGATAGTGGTACCATAAAGGAAATTGGTGGTGGTATTGGTGGTAGTAGTGGTAATTCTTTTACAACTATATCTGCATCTGGTCAATCTGATATTTCAGCAGACTCAAGTACAGATACATTAACAGTTGTTGGTGGTGGATTAAATGTTGTTACAACTGATGCATCAACTGATACGTTAACTGTTGGCACATCAAGTGGTATAACATTTGTAAAAAGAAATGGAACATCTACCTATATAGATCCTAGTACAACAGGATCCACATTAGGTACAGCTGTTACAAGTCTTTATATACCATTTACTACAAGAGGAGGAACATCTAAATCAACTTTGGTGTTAGCGTAATATGGCAGATCAAGTACCTATAAAAGGAATATTTAACGGCAGTGGTGATCCCACAGGTCTTGCTGAATTTACAACTTCAGATACAATTGGTTATGCTGATGGTGGTACAGGTCTTAATACACTTGGTACTGCTGGACAAATTTTAAAAGTAAATTCTGGTGCTACAGGATTAGAGTGGGGAAGTATAGTAGCAACAATAGATATTGATAATGCCACAGATTTAACAAGTTCAACTCTTATTTCAAGTGATCAAATTTTAATATCAGATGGCGGAACTGAAGGTAGAGTTACATTATCACAATTAGATACTTTGTTTTCTGGAACTACTCAAACACTTACAAATAAATCTGGTAACATATCACAATGGACAAATGATGTTGGTTACTTAACCTCTTTTACAGAAACAAACGATTTAACATCAGCTGTTACTTGGGCAAATATTCCAGACGCAAATGTTACTCAATCAGCAGTTATACAACACCAAGCGGCGTTATCAATAACAGAATCACAGATTTCAGACTTACAGTCATACCTAACATCAGAAACGAATGATTTAACTGCAGCAGTTACATGGACAAATGTTCCTGATGCAAATATAACTGAAAGTTCAGTAACACAACACGAGGCTGCATTAAGTATTGGAAATAGTCAATTAACATCAGGTATTGATGCTGCTAAGATTTCATCTGGTTCAGTAAGTAATACTGAATTTGATTATTTAAATGGAGTAACAAGTAATTTACAAACACAATTAGACAGCAAATCATCAACGGGATTTGCTATTGCTATGGCAATTGCATTATAAATATATAGAGAGATAAAATATGGCACAGAATTTTAGAAGATACACAGCAAGAAACGTTGGAACTTCAGCTGAAACAGTATTTACGGCTGACAGTTACGACACAATAATCGGTATAGGATGCGCTAATATTACAACAGCTGAAATAAAAGTTGACGTTATATTAAATGACGCTGATTCTTCAAATGACGTGTACCTTGTTAAAGGTGCACCAATTCAAAATGGAGGTGCTTTACAAGTAATAGATGGTGGGGCTAAATACGTAGTAAAAAATGGAGACGTTTTAAAAGTCGTTTCTAATACTGCTAGTTCACTTGATGTCATTGTAAGTACAGTAGATGATATTTCAACATAGGAACAATAAATGGCTTATATAGGAAATAACATAAACGCTGGTGATATTATAAAACAAGAATTATATTTAACAAGTACTGATAAAAGAGGCACTATTTATTATGATATGGGCGGTGGAGAAACTGAAGTTAATAATTCTCCTACAGACGCCTTTAATATTTCATTATACAACACAATAACAGATTGCAACAGTAAAAACTATTATGTTATAAATCTTGGAACTTTTACAGATACCGTAGATTTAGGAACGGTTGCATAAAAAATAAAAGGAGTTAAACAATTTTTTATTATAAATAATGATAGAGTTATTTGTTAAAAAAAAGTTTAGAGGGGTTAGATAAATGCCAACAATATTACAATTAAGAAGAGGTTCCACCGCTGAAAATGATGCCTATACAGGTTCGGTTGGTGAGATAACTGTAGATACAACTCTTAGCACCGTAAGATTACATGATGGAAGTACTGCAGGTGGTTCGCTAGTTGGTAATCTACAAAAAAATATTCAATTAGGTATAACAGGAGACAATGAAATTGATACGTCTTCAGGAAATCTTACAATAGATTCAGCTGGCGGTACAGTTACTGTTGATGATAATTTAAATATTTCAGGAACAACAACTGTTTCTGGCCATATATTACCAGATGCGGATGTAACTTACGATCTAGGTAGTTCATCATTTAAATTTAGAGATATCTATTTAAGTGGTACTTCTATTAATTTAGGAGATGCTACTATTACTGCTTCAGGTAGTTCAATTGTTCTTCCATCTGGTTCTGCTATTTCAGGTGGTAGTGGAGATGTTGTTGATTTAAATTCTTCTCAAACATTAACAAATAAAACATTAACAAGTCCAGTTATAAGTACAATTTCAAATTCAGGTACAGTTACTATTCCTACAGGAACGGTAACTTTAGCATCTACTGGTTACGTTGATACAGCAGTTGCAAACGTAATTGACTCAGCGCCAGGTGCTTTAGATACTTTAAACGAATTAGCTGCTGCTTTAGGTGATGATGCTAATTATGCTTCAACAACTACAACTGCATTATCTAACAGATTAAGAATTGATACAAATGCTCAAGGATTAACATCTACTCAAAAATCAAATGCGATAACAAATTTAGGATTATCTACTGTTGCAACAAGTGGTTCTTATACAGATTTATCTAATACAAGTAGTGTTGTAACTTTATCTGGAACTCAAACATTAACAAATAAAACAATTAGTAGTACTAATAACACAATTACAATTACAGAATCAAACATTTCTGATTTAGGTTCTTACATCACAGCTTCAAGTTCAGATACTTTAACTAATAAATCAGGTAATATAAGTCAATGGACAAATAATGCAGGATATTTAACAAGCACAAATATTAACACTAGTACATCTGGAAGTAACGCATTAATTACTTTAACTAATAGTGCTGGGGGATCAGATAGTGTTACTTTAGCTGCAGGTTCAAACATTACTATTAGTGAATCTGGCGACACAATTACAATTGCTTCAACAGCAAGTGGTAGTGCATTAACAATCCAAGATGAAGGTTCTACTCTAACAACAGATGCTACAACTTTAAACTTTGTAGGTGCTGGAGTTACCGCTTCAGGTTCTGGTTCAACAAAAACTATTACTATTTCAGGTGGTTCTTCTTACACAGATTCAGATGTAAATACACATTTAAACACAAGTACAGCATCATCTGGTGAAGTACTAAGTTGGAATGGTAGTGACTATGATTGGGTTGCTCAAAGTGGTGGTGGAAGTTCTTTAACAATCCAAGATGAAGGTTCTACTCTAACAACAGATGCTACAACTTTAAACTTTGTAGGTGCTGGAGTTACCGCTTCAGGTTCTGGTTCAACAAAAACTATTACTATTTCAGGTGGCGCTTCAACAATAGGTGCTTTAAGTGATGTAACAATTACATCACCTGCATTAAATCAAGTATTAAAATATAATGGAAGTGCATGGGTAAATGCCGCTGATGCCACTGGATCTGGAAGTGCAGATTTAGGCGCTGTTGCTGAAGATATATTACCGTCATTTGACGAAATTTACGATATTGGTTCTTCAACATACAAATGGTATGATGGTTACTTTACAAACAGTATTAATTTAGATACAATTGCTCTTACAAATTCATCTGGTACACTTTCAATTAATTCAGATGTAATCGTTGGTTCTTTACTAGTAGATAGTTTATTACTTTCAGAAAACACAATTACTGCTGATGCTTCAACTG
>Ga0209929_1000284_pt1 | contig 19619 bp, 20 predicted proteins | sample SalPon2_C_H2O_MG_2_FD_185731 | JGI IMG/M metagenome (GOLD analysis project Ga0209929, IMG submission 185731) | Salt pond water microbial communities from South San Francisco under conditions of wetland restoration - Salt Pond MetaG SF2_C_H2O_MG... ... | reverse complement strand
TTAATGACAACCACTCCTAATTATTCAAAACCAAAAACAAAATCTGTAACTGCTGGAACATTATCTGATCCAAGAGAGAAAGATGATACTGCAGCTAAAATGGATTTATTTAAAAACCAAGGTGCAACAAATATTAAAAACACTCCTATGGTTGGAGCAGGTGCTATTTTAAAACCAGCATTTCAAGCTGGATCAAAAGTAACTAGAAATTATTTTACAAGTGAAGTTTTAGGTAAAGGTGCATACAAAGGAACAACAAAACAAGATTTTGAAAGAATGAGTAGAACAGCACAAGAATCAATGTACAAAGGTTATATCACAGGAAGAAGTTCTGGTAAAACAGATGCTTATGGTAGAGAAATAATATCGACAGGTGATGGTGGTGGTGCAATAGCAAGTAGTGGTCAAGTAGTACAAGCACCTAAAGTAGATATTGCTCCAACAACAGCAGAAGTTTCACAAGCAACAACTACAAAAGCAGAAGATCCTATTGAGTTAAGAAAAAGAAGAGCAAAAGCTAGAGGAAGAACTCCAACAATCATGACAGGTGTTACTGGTGTAACTGGTAGCTTGACTTTAGGTAAACCAAGTTTATTAGGAAGAGCATAATGCCACAAACAGATAAAGCAAAAAATTTATTAAAACGATATGATCGTTTAAAAGCACAAAGACAAAATTGGGAAAGTCATTGGCAAGAAGTTGCAGACTATATGCAACCAAGAAAAGCAGATGTAACTAAAACAAGATCTAAAGGTGATAAAAGAACAGAACTTATTTTTGATGGTTCACCATTACAATCAGTAGAACTATTAGCTGCATCACTACATGGTATGTTGACTAACCCATCTACACCTTGGTTCTCTTTAAGATTTAAACAAAATGATATGGAGAATGAGGATGAAGCAAAAGAGTGGTTAGAAGATGCAACAGAAGTTATGTACTCTGCGTTTAATAAGTCTAACTTCCAACAAGAAATATTTGAACTGTATCATGATCTAATTACATTTGGAACTGCTGCAATGTTTATCGAAGAAGATGATGAAGATATTCTAAAATTTTCTACAAGACACATTAATGAAATCTTTATTGCTGAGAATGATAAAGGAAGAATCGATACAGTATTTAGAAAGTTTAGTTTATCTGCAAGAGCAGTAATGCAAAAGTTTGGTGATGTATCAATGAACATCGCAACTAAAGCACAGAAAGATCCATACGAAGAAGTAGAGATTATGCACGCAGTATATCCTAGATCTGACTTTGATCCTACAAAACAAGACAAAGAAAATATGCCTTTTGAATCTGTATACTTAGATGCAGAATCTGGAGACGAATTATCTGTATCTGGTTTCAGAGAGTTTCCTTTTGTAGTACCAAGATACTTAAAAGCATCACACGAAATCTATGGTAGATCTCCTGCAATGACAGCGTTACCAGATGTTAAGATGCTAAATGAAATGTCAAAGACTACAATCAAGTCTGCACAGAAACAAGTTGATCCACCTTTATTAGTTCCAGATGATGGTTTTATGTTACCAGTAAGAACAGTACCAGGTGGTTTAAATTTTTACAGAGCAGGAACTAGAGATAGAATTGAAACATTAAACATTGGAGCAAATACTCCATTAGGTTTAAACATGGAAGAGCAAAGAAGAAACTCAATTAGAAATGCTTTCTATGTAAATCAATTAATGATGCAGAGTGGTCCACAAATGACAGCAACAGAAGTTATACAAAGAAACGAAGAGAAGATGAGATTACTTGGACCAGTTTTGGGTAGACTTCAATCTGAATTATTAAAACCATTAATCGATAGAGCATTTGCTTTAATCCTTAGAAAGAATTTATTTAGACCAGCTCCAGAATTTTTAGCAGGTACAGATATAGAAATAGAATATGTATCACCATTAGCTAAAGCACAAAAGTCTACAGAGTTATCTTCTATTATGAGAGCAATAGAAATCTTAGGTAGCTTATCAAATGTTGCTCCAGTATTCGATCACATCAATATGGATAAACTCGTTAGACACTTGGCAGACATTGTAGGTGTTCCACAAAAAATATTAAAACCACAATCTGAATTAAATGCTGAAAGACAACAAGCAGCACAACAACAAGAGCAAATGCAACAGATGCAACAAGTACAACAACTAGCAGAAGCAGGGGGAAAAGTAGCACCATTAGCAAAAGCATTACCAGAAGAAGCACAGGCTTTGGCAAACGCTGATGTTGAATAATTTATGGAATCAAATAAACAGCTAGAGAATCTAGTAAAAAAACTTAGAGACAATTATCAATATATTTTTAATACAGACGAAGGCAAAGAGGTTTTGTCTGACTTAGAAAAAAGATGTCATTATCATTCTACCACCAATGTAAAAGGTGATAGTCATGAGAGTGCATACATGGAAGGTCAACGCAGCGTACTTCTATTTATAAAACAAATGCTGCAAAAGGAGAATAAGAATGTCAAGTGAACAGATAACACAAAATGATGTGCCTGTAGAAGAGACGACACAAACTACTACAGACACTCCTCAAGTAACAGAACAACCAGTTACTTCAACAACAACAGAACAACCAACTGTTGCTAAGTCTTGGAAAGATACAATCTCAGAAGAGTTTAGAAACGATCCAAACATTTCTAAGTTTACAGAAATAGATGCGTTAGCTAAAAGTTATATCAACGCAACTAGAATGATTGGTCAAGACAAAGTTGCAGTACCAAATGAAAACTCAACAGACGATCAATGGCAAGAAGTTTATGGAAAACTAGGTAGACCAGAATCTCCAGATAAATATAAACTAGAAGCTAACTCAGATGTAGTTCCATTAGATGAAGGTGCAATAAAACAATTTGCAGAGAATGCTCATCAACTTGGTTTAAATAATAAACAAGCACAAGGTATCTTAGAGTTTTATAAAAATTCTATGGAAGGTTCTGTGCAACAAGCAAGAATAGATACTGAAACTGCACAAGCAAATGCTGAAGCTGAACTTCGTAAAGAATGGGGTAGAGCTTATGATGATAATATTAAGAAAGCTGGATCAGTTGCTAAAGCAAACATGAACCCACAAATCTTAGATATGGAACTAAAAGATGGTACAAGATTAGGAGATCATCCAGAAGTTATCAAAGGTTTTGCAAACATTGCAAACATATTATCTGAAGATAAATTAGTAGGTACTGAAAGCGAAAGCGTTGATAAAGGTACAGACTATGAAGCTGAGATTAGCAAACTTGTTAATGATCGAGATGGTCCATATTGGAATAAGTCTCACCCAGATCATGATAAGGTAGTTCAACAAGTATTTACTTTGAGAACAATGCTCAATGGATAAGGAAGAACTAAGATTAGAAATACTTCGTATTGTAGTGGAGAGTGGATCAGAGAATCAAAAATCTAATCCCTTGCCAATCTGCGAAGAATATTATAAATGGATTTCTAAGGAGAGTGCAAACTCTCCTAAGAAAAGTAAGACAATTCGAAAGAACCTTACTGACAACAAGGAATAGACTTGTAGTCTAAAAGACTTTAAATCCAAGAGAAGCCAGAATTTCTGATAACGTCTCTGTTTTGTTTTAACATTAACTTAACATTAAAGGAGACATAATATGTCAACTGAAATAACAAAAGCATTTGTAGAACAATACAGTTCAAACATACAAATGTTATCACAACAAAAAGGTTCTCTTCTTAGAGATAAAGTAAGATTAGAATCTGTAACTGGTAAGAACGCATTCTTCGATCAAATCGGAAGCGTTACTGCTACAGTAAGATCAACTAGACACTCGGATACTCCCCAAGCAGACACTCCTCATTCAAGAAGAAGAGTTTCACTTGTTGACTACGAGTTCGCAGACTTAGTTGATGATCTAGATAAAGTAAGAATGTTAGTAGATCCTACTTCTAGCTATGCACAAGCTGCTGCTTATGCAATGGGTAGAGCAATGGATGACGCTATCATTACTGCTGCAACTGGTTCAGCTGATACTGGTGTAGCTGGTGGTACTGCTGTTGCATTACCTGCTGGTCAAATCATAGCTGAAGCTGGTACAACTGGTATGACTATCGCTAAGTTAAGAGAAGCAAAAGAGATCATTGATCTAGCTGATGTTGACCCATCACTACCAAGACACATCATAGTATCTCCAAAACAAATTTCTGATTTGTTAGGAACTACTGAAGTGACTTCAAGTGATTTCAACTCAGTTAAAGCTTTAGCACAAGGTGATGTAAATTCTTTCTTAGGATTTAATTTCGTTGTGTCTAACAGATTAGCTGTTGCTTCAAGCATTAGAGATTGTATTGCTTTCGTTGGTGATGGAATCGCTTTAGCTGTTGGTAAAGATTCAACTGCTAGAATCGATGAAAGATCTGACAAAGGTTACGCTACTCAAGTCTACTATTCTGCTGCATTCGGTGCTACTAGAATGGAAGAAGAAAAAGTAGTTAAGATTCAAGCATACGAAGCTTAATAAATAGAATTTTAGGGGGTGGAAGCGAGAGTGGAAACCCCCTAGAGTGCATGACAAAACAAATAAAAGAATTAAAAACAGTATTACATTTTAAAAAGGGAGACCATATCTACAGGTATGTGTTAGTAGATAGATTTAAAAATGATGGTAAAAATCATTATGGTTTTGACACAAAACAAGATAGAACAACTGAAGAAATATTTGCTTTAGAAAAAGATAGACAAATAAGACGCAAATATATAATAAGGAAGTAATATGGCATCAGAAGTCGACATTTGTAATGGAGCATTAAATCAACTTGGTGCATCAACAATTTTATCATTAACTGAAGATTCAAAAAACGCAAGACTTTGTAATGCAAGATACACTCAAATAAGAGATAGTATATTTAGATCTCATCTTTGGAATTGTTTAATGAAAAGAGTTGAACTAGCTAAAGATACTGCAACTCCTTCATGGGGTTTTAGTTATCAGTTTACTTTACCTGCAGATTGTTTGAGAGTAGTTACAATTTTAAATTACGATTATGATTATAAAATTGAAGGAAGAAAAATTTTAGCAAATCATGGAACAGTAAAAATTCAATATGTTGCAAGAATAACAGATCCAAATCAATATGATGAACTATTAAGAGAATGTATTTCAGCAGGTTTGGCAGCAGACATTGCTTATGGAATTACTTCTTCAAATCCAGTTTCTTCTAATATGTATGCTTTATTTCAAGACAAACTAAGAGAAGCTAGATTTGTAGATGCTACTGAGGGTCAAAATAATAACCCAGACAATGGTCAAGCAGATAATATTGGTGCAAGTTCATTTATAAACTCAAGGTACTAAATCATGGGTAGAGTTGCTGTTGAATTAACAAACTTTACTGGTGGAGAATTATCACCAAGATTAGATGGAAGAAATGATTTAGCTAAATATAATTCTGGATGTAAAACTTTAGAAAACATGATTGTCTATCCTCATGGTTCGGCATCAAGAAGATCTGGTACACAATTTGTTGCAGAAGTAAAAGATAGTACAAAAAAAACTAGATTAATTTCTTTTGAGTTTTCTACAATACAAACTTACATATTAGAATTTGGAGATCAATACATAAGATTTTATAAAGACAATGGTCAAATATTATCTGGTGGATCACCATATGAAATATCTTCACCATACTTAGAAGCAGAATTGTTTGACATTAAGTTTGCACAATCTGCAGACACTATGTACATTTGTCATCCTAATCATTCTCCCAAAAAACTAACTAGATCTGGTCACACTTCCTGGACACTAGTTGATGATGTAATAATAAATGGTCCGTTTATGGATCATAATGTTGAGACAACTACTCTAACCCCATCACATAAAGATGTTGGTCAAACTACAACTGTTACTGCTAGTTCAACAACAGGTATTAATGCTAATCAAGGTTTCTTATCAACAGATGTTGGTAGACTTCTTCACATTACGGATGGTCATTTAAAAATAACAAGTGTTACATCTACAACTGTAGTTGTTGGAATAGTAATTATAGGATTAAATGAGACAGGATCTACTACAGATTTTGCATTAGGAGCATTTTCTGACACTACTGGTTACCCTTCTTGCGTAACTTTTTTTGAACAACGATTAGTATTTGCAGCTACAACTGCTCAACCTCAAGCAATATTTTTTTCAAGATCAGCAGACTATGAAAATTTTGATGATAAGTATCACGAAACAGTAGCTGATGATGATGCTATTGTTTATACGATTGCATCAAACCAAGTTAATGCAATTAGATTTTTAACAGCAACAAGAACATTAATTATTGGTACGGCAGGGGGTGAATTTGCTGCAGATGGTGGTGGAACTGGTGAAGCTATTACACCAACAAATATTTTAATTAACAAACAATCAAATCATGGTGCAGCTAATGTAGATGGTATCTCTCTTGGTAACGCAACTTTATTTTTACAAAGAGCCAAAAGAAAAATTAGAGAACTAGCTTATAACTTTGATGTTGATGGTTATACTGCTCCAGATTTAACTATCCTTGCAGAACACATTACTGAATCTGGTATTACACAAATGGCATATCAAGAAGAGCCAAATAGTATTATTTGGTGTGTTAGAACTGATGGTCAACTTTTAGGATTTACTTACCAAAGAGAACAACAAGTTACGGCTTGGCATAGACATATTATTGGTGGATCTTTTGGATCTGGAAATGCTGTAGTTGAAAGTGTTGAAGTTTTGCCAACAGATGATTCTGAATATCAAGTTTGGATTATTGTTAAAAGAACTATTGATGGTGCAACAAAAAGATATGTAGAATATTTACATGATTTAAAATTTGATACTACAGATGATACTTCATTTAATTATCTAGATTCACAGTTAGCTTATGATGGATCTGCAACAACTACTATTAGTGGTCTAGATCATCTAGAGGGTGAAACAGTTTCAGTATTAGCAGACGGATCTACTCATCCAGATAAAGTAGTATCAAGTGGTGCAATTACTTTAGAAAGATCTTCAACTAAAGTTAAAGTTGGACTACCTTATGTTTCTTTATTGCAAACAATGAGAATAGATGCAGGTGCAAACAATGGTACATCCCAAAGTAAAACTAAAAGAATTTATGAAATTACTGCTAGACTTTATGAAAGTATTGGTATTGAGATTGGTCCAGATCTTAACAACATGGAACGAATACCATTTAGATCTTCAGCTAACGCAATGGATAGTGGTATTAATGTATTTACAGGAGATAAAGAAATAGAGTTTAGAGGTAACTATGAAACAGATGGTTTTATATTTGTTAGACAAAATCAACCATTACCATTAACTGTTTTATCGTTATATCCTAGACTTATTACAAATGATGGATAAAATACTAGATATAGTACCATATGAAGGTAAACATGGTATATACATTATGAACCAACAAATGAACCACGCATTAATGGATAAAGATATGGAATTCGAAGGTAACGCACATAACTTAGTACAAGATAAATTAGCATTTACAGGTATGATTAATGGCACACCTATCTTTGCTGCAGGTATGAAAGTTATTTGGAATGGTGTTGCAGAAGGTTGGGTGTTAGCTACTAAAGAAGTTTTAAATCATCCTTTACTTGTTGCTAGAGAAATAAAAAAAGGTTTCGCAAAAGCTGCTAAAGAAAATAATATCAATAGAGTTCAAACTGCTATAAGAGCAAACTATACAACTGGTTTAAAATTTGCTAAGTGGTTAGGTTTACAAGAAGAAGGTTTAATGAGAAAATTTGGTTTTGATGGTTCAGATCAATATATGTATGCGAGGTTATTCTAATGGGTATTCAAACAGCTATTGTTGCAGCAACAAGTGCAGCTCAAATATCTTCACAAAAATCTATAGGTGAATTTAATCAATCTGTTAATAATAGAAATGCTGAAGTTTTAGAAAAACAAGCTGAAGCTATAGATAAAAAAACAGAGTTTGATTTAAAAGTTTTTGATAAAGAGTTTGTAAAATTAAGAGGAACAACTGTAGTTCAGAATGCAAAATCTGGGGTTCAATATAGTGGTTCAGCATTAAGAATTGCTAGATCAAATGAAAGAGAAAAAATTCTACAAGAAAATTTAATTAAATATAATTCTAAAATGAATATTGCTACAAAAATGGAAGAAGCAAAATTTGCTAGAATAAAAGGTGATATGGCGTCTCAAAGAGCTAAACTTGCTCAAATACAAACAGCAAGTCAAATGGGTATGTCTTTATTAACTATGACTAAAGGAACTACAGTATAATGCCTAAACTTCCTACATTTACAGCTAAAGGAGAAATGACAACTGTTACAGGTTCTGCTCAAACAAATATTCAAATGGGTTTAGATCAAAACCTTGCTAGTGCTATTGCACCTATTACTAAAAAATTAACTGAATATAAAATTAAAGAAAAGAATGCAGAGAATAGAACTGAAGCATTAGAGTTAGAAAACGAAGCAATAGTTGAATTAAATGGTTATGTTCAAGAAGCATCTAATTTTAAAGATAGTGATAAAGCAAATAAATTTTTAACTGACAAAAGTAAATTACTTAGAACTAAGTTTGAATCAAGAGCATCTAATTCAAATGTAAAAACAATATTTGCAAACAATTACTTAATGGAAGAGCAAAAGAAAATTTATGCAGTAGATAATATTGTTCATAAAAATTTACTTAACTCAAGAGCATTAGTATCAAATGCTAAAGAAGAAAGAATTATAACTGATGCTTTATATCCTGCAGACGGAGATAATTCGTTAGCTTTATCTACACTTAATGCAGACTTAACTAAAATATATCAAGATGATTTAAATGATGGAATGATTAGCATTGTTGAGTACGAAACAAAAGTTGCAGGTATTCCAAACAGAATAGATTATTTTAAAGCTAAGAAAGATTCAGTAGATGATCCTGTTGGTACTTATGCAAAACTAAGTACGGGTCAATATGAAAATTTAAATCTTGATACAAGAGAGGCTTTGTTAAAAAGTGTTAGAGCAGAAGCTGTTCCAATCTTACAAAAAGATATGGTTAATTATATTGCTGCTTTAGAAAATGGAGATAAACTAGATATAAATGAAACAGCAATTAAAGAAATATTTGGTGCTGAAGGATACCAACAATTCAAACAAACAGAAGGTAACACAGTAAAATTATCTGTAGTTAAAGATCAAATATTTAATTCTAAATCTGGTGAAGAAGAAGCAATATTTGATTCCTGGAATTTAAGTTCTGGTAACTATGCTCAAGATCTTGAATACAAACAAAAAGCAAGAAATTTTTTAATTGAAAAAAATAAACTTATTGAAACTGATGCAGCATCATTAGTTATTCAATACAATTCAGATGTTCAACAATTATTTGAAGATTATCAAAATGAACCAGAAGGTGATGCTAAAAATAAATTATTTCAAAAATATGTAAACTCTGTTGTTCAAACACAAAAAGATATGGATATTGATCCATCACTTATTAAAGTAGTACCAGAAAAATTTGCCAAGAATCTTGTAAGAAATTACGAGAGTCAAGAACCATTACAAAAAATAGGTTATCTTATAGGATTAGAAGAACAGTACGGAGATCAGTATGGTAGAATTTTAAATCAAATGAGTGCAAATGGTTTGCCTGTTACTGCTAAACTTGTTTCTTATATAGGTGATGAAAACTTTGCTACTAAAGTTATGAGCATAGATACTAAAGAAGAAAAAGCCATATTAAATAATTATTTAAAAACTAACGATATTGATAAAGCACCAATCGAATTAGCTGTTGCCGAACAAATGAAAGAACTAAGAGATGTAGTTATGCTTGGTAATAAAATGAATACTACAAGAGCCAATAAAGAATTAAATGATATGCAAGAAATACTTACTTATGTTGCAATCAATTCTATGTCATCTAACTCAAAATTAGATTTTGATGATGCCGTAAAAGAGGCTACTGCAGAAGTTTTAAATAATTTTGTATTTGCAGGTGAAAGTTCTATGTTTGGTGATGGTAACACTTATTTTATTCCTAGAAAATATAACAACGATACTTTAAGCGATGGTCAAATAAGATTAATTGAAAACAAAGCACAATCAATTAAAGAAAATCATTTAGAAGATTTTGATATGTTTTCTTTTCAATCTGCAAATGAAGATATAACTGGTCAAGAACTAGATGAAGAAATGTTAGCACAAGCAAAAGAAAATGGAATATGGGTTAATAGTGCAGACGGAGCAGGTATTGTTTTTGCTATACCTTTTCCAAATGGAGAATTAGCTTTAGTAGAAAATAAAAAAGGTGAGTTGTTACAAATAAATTTTGACGATGGTTCTCATATCTTACCAACTACAAATATTTTAATAGATATGGAAGTTTATGAAACTAATAAAGTTGAAGAACAAACACCTTAATCAATATGGCAAATATAGGATTCGGTTTAGAGGTTAATAAGTACGCAAAGCAAACAGGCTTTGATCAATTTCAAACTGATCTTTCAGATGTATTAGTCGAAACTGCAAAAGATGCATGGAAATATAACTTTTGGTCATCTGCAAGTCGTTTATATGAGTTAGAACAAAGTAGAGATGTTGACGAACCTTTAATACCATTTCAAGAATTAAATAAAAAATATAAAGACTCTGGAATATTTTTTGAACAAGATGAAAAACAATCTACTGTAGATATTTTAGTAGAAAGAAAAAGAGAAGAAAAATACAGACAAAGTATTATTCAGCGTGGACCAAAAGGTATTGTTGCAGGTACGGCAAAATTTGGTACTGCAATGGTAGCAAGTATGGCAGATCCTGTTAACTTTGCTATGATGTTTATTCCTGTTGTTGGTCAAGTAAGATTTGCAAGTCTAGTTGCAAAGTATGGTTTTAGAAAAGCAAGATTAATTAAAGGTGCTGCAGAAGGTTTTACAGGTACTGCTCTTATTGAGCCTGTAATTTATGGAGCTGCTGCTGCAGAACAATCTGATTATGGTTTAATGGATAGTTTTATAGCAGTATCATTTGGAACTATTCTTGGTGGTGGACTTCATGTAGGTGCAGGTAAATTAAGAGACTTAAATACTCGTAGAAAATTTAATAAAAGAATTAGAGAAACTAGAGAAAAATTAGGATCTAAAGCTGAAGAAGATCCGGCATTTAATTTATATAAAGAATACTATCCAGAAAATTCTAGAATCATGAAAGAACTTGCAGAAACAGATAATGATACTAGAAGTTTATTGTTAGCTAAAGCTATGGCAGATATAGCAGAAGAAGTTCCTGTTAATCCAAAAGAATATGCTGACTTAAATCCTAAATTAAGAAATGCACAAATAGATGAAAGAGTAGTAGAAAAGGCTAGAAAAAAAGTAAATGAAGAAAGTGTGGCAGTTGCTAAAGAATTAGAAAAAGTTCAAAAGAAAATTAATATGTTAGAAAATTTCTTTTCTCCAAGTAGAAAAATGTCTAACATTAAATATTCTCCAGAACTAAAAAAATTAAAACAAAGAAAATCTGAATTACTTAAAAGAGAAAAAGAATTAGTAGAACAATTTACTAATAGAGATAAATTAATTGATCAAAGAGTTATAAATAAAAAACAAGAAATAACATCAAGAGTTCAAGCAAAACCTAGAAATATTGAAGAAGATAAAATAGTAGCAGGTTATGAAAAAGATAAAGCGTATAGATCTTTAGAGTCTAGAAATTTAGATGATGAGTTAAGACTTGCAGAAAATGAATTGACAGCAAAAATAGAAAAACAAAATAAATTAGGATTAGGAGTTAATAGAGATACTAGAGCAAGTGTTAAAGCATTAGAAGATATAAAAGCTAAATCAGATGATTATGAAAATGCTATCTTAGATGGTATCAACTGTAGAATTGGTAAATAATTATGGCAGATAAATGTTTAGTAAGAATAGAAGATGCATTAACTAGATCTGGTTTTGATAAAACAGATGCAGAAACTATTTTAAAAGAAATTAAAAGAGCAGAAGTTGATTCTAAATTAAAAGAAGCAGATGATGCTCTCAATGCTGCTACTGCTAAACAAATTTTAGAAAAAACAAAAATACAAAAACAAATAAACAAACTAAATGCTATTGAAGATGAAATAAAAATTAGAGATTGGGTTGAATGGAATTTAACTAGTTTTAAAGATAATCCAAAAGAAGGTTTAACTGCTATACTTGTTGGTAGTAACTGGGAAAAAATGGGTGCAAGAGATTCAGTTGCTGCAGCTCAAGACGCTTATTACAAAAATTTAGTAGTATCTTTTAATGCTAAACTTAGAGAAGCAGGTGTAGATGATTTGTTTGCTAAAGCTGATATGGAGATTGAAAGAAAAATTTCTAAAGTTATTTGGGAACTTGGAGAAGGTAGAGCTGTTACAGAAAAAAATGCAGACATTGTAACTCTTGCAAAAGTTATAGAAGATTTTTCAGAAACAGTTAGAGGAAAATATAATAACTATGGAGCAAATATAGATAAACTTCCTGGTTGGATTATAAGACAAAGTTCAGATCCTTTTCAATTAAGAAATGCTTTAGATGTTATTAATTTAAAAAATAATGTTAAATCAAAATTTTCTTCTGGTTCTCCGGAAGAAAACTTACAAGCATGGAAAGATTTTATTTTACCAAAGCTAGATCATAAAAGAACATTTGCAGAGACAGATATGACTCCAGAAGCTATGGATAGATTTTTATCTAGAGCATATAATTCTTTGATTAGAAATGAAAATCAAATTGTTAATGGTGCAGGAGATACTTTTGGTGCAAGAAGTATGGTTAAACAACTTGGAGCAAAAAGAGTTTTACATTTTAAAAGTTCTGATGATTGGTTTGAATATAATACAATGTTTGGTGGAAGAAATCTTAAAGAAGCTATCTTCGGTGGTTTTCATGTTGCCGGTCAAAACATTGGAATGATGAGTAAACTTGGAAGTAACCCACAAAGAAATTATGCAAAGATAATGGATTTAGTAAAAAATAAATTAGAAGATGATGGTAGACAAACACAGGCTCAAGCAGTTGGTGCTTTTGCAAAACCACAAGGTGGTCATATGAAATTTATGGCAGAAGTAGATGGATCCGTAAATACGATTAATGGATTTGCTTATGCTAAATGGGGTGCTATTTCTAGAGCAATAGCTGCTATGGCAAAACTAGGGGGTGCAACAATTTCAGCTATTAGTGATATTCATCTTTATGCAAAAGAAATGAAATGGCAAGGTAGATCTTATGTAGGTGGTTTAGCAGAAGCTATGGGTAGACTTGCTAAAATAAAAAACACAGCAGATAAAAATGGAATTGCAGAACAATTAGGTTTTATTAATGATAATATTATTTATGATTTAGCTGCAAGATATTCTGCAGGAGATAATTTAAATAGAGGTTTCTCTCAAGTACAAAGAACTTTCTTTAAACTTAATGGTCTTGCTTGGTGGACCAACTCATTAAAACAAGGTGCTATATTAGGTATGGGTAGTTATGTTGCTAAACAAACTAAAGTTTCTTACAAAAATTTATTACCACAATTTAAAAGATTAATTGATCATTATGGCATTGATGAAAAAATTTGGAATCATATTAGAAAAATGGATTTAGATAAAGCTGATGATGGTAAATTATTTTTTAACACACAAAAAATAGATAATTTATCAGATGCCGTAATTAAAGATATTGAAGGTAAAACTACAATGTCTGCAAGACAAATTGAAGTAGCTAAAGATAATTTAAAAACAAGAGTATTAGGAATGTTTTTAGATAGATCTACTTATGCCGTACTAGAACCAGATGCTAGAACTAGAGGTTGGATGAAAATGGGTCAACAAGCAGGAACACATCCAGGCGAAGCATTAAGATTTATGACTCAGTTTAAAGCATTCCCATTTGCATTTTATCAAAAGATGATTGGAAGAGAAACTGCTGCATGGAAAGATGGTAATAAAATTAATGCTGCTTTAAGTATGGCACAATTAGTAGGTGGATCTGCTTTATTTGGTTATATGGCTATGACAGCAAAAGATATATTAAAAGGTAAAAAACCCAAAGATCCATTAAATGAAAAAACATTTTTTTCTGCTATGCTTCAAGGTGGTGGATTAGGTATTTATACTGACTTTTTATTTGGAAATATTCAAAACTCTACAAGTGCTTTAGCTACTGCTGTTGGACCAATACCTACAGAAGCAGCTAGAGTTTTATCTGCATTAAATTATGCTATAAAAGGAGAAGGTGGAAAAGCAGGAAAACAAGCGTATTATTCTATAAAAGAAAACATTCCATTTTTAAATTTATTCTATATAAAGACAGCATTTGATTATATGATTGGTTATCAAATGATGGAAACTTTATCTCCAGGTTCCTTAAAAAGAATGGAGAAAAGAATGAAAGAGTCTGGACAAGAATTTTTGTTTACAAAACCATCAACATTGTTTAAAGGTTTATAGCATATGACAATATCATCGACTACAGTAAAGAACTCCTACTCTGGTAATGGTACACTTGATACCTTTAACTATACTTTTAGAATTTTTGCAGACTCTGATTTACAAGTAATTATTAGAGATGCTACTGCAACTGAAACAGTTAAAGTTTTAACTACACATTATACAGTTACTGGAGCCGGATCTGCTTCTGGTGGAACCATTGTATTTACATCTGGTAATATTCCAACTGCAACAGAAACTGTAGTTATAAGAAGAGCATTACCTCAAACACAATCTATTGATTATATTGCTAACGATCCTTTCCCTGCAGAAAGTCATGAAGAAGGATTAGATAGATCTATGATGGCAATTCAACAACTTCAAGAAGAAGTTGATAGATCTATTAAATTATCAAGAACTAATACAATGAACTCAACTGAGTTTACTGTTGGTGATACTGATAGAGCAGGAAAAATTTTTGGATTTGATTCTAATGGAGAACTTGTTGTATCTCAAGAACTAGGAACTTTTAAAGGTGATTGGTCTGCAAGTACAACTTATTCTGCTAGAGATATTGTAAAAGATACATCAACAAATAATATATTTTTATGTAACACAGCTCACACATCTTCTGGTGCTGAACCTCTAACTACAAACACAGATAGTGCTAAATGGGATTTATTGGTAGACGCAGAATCTGCTACAACATCAGCTACTAATGCTGCCAACTCGGCTACTGCTGCTGCCACATCAGCAACCAATGCAGCTACATCTGAAAGTAATGCGTCAACTTCTGAAACCAATGCAGCTACTTCGGCAACCAATGCTGCCAACAGTTTTGATAGTTTCGATGATAGATTTTTAGGAACTAAAGCAAGTGATCCAACTTTAGATAATGATGGCGATGCTCTTGTTGAAGGTGCTATGTACTACAATTCTACAGATAACGATATTAGATTTTACAATGGTTCATCTTGGGATGCTCCTGCTACAGACGCTGCTACAAGTGCAACTGCTTCGGCTAGTTCTGCTACTGCATCTGCAACTTCAGCTACCAACTCTGCTAACTCTGCTACAGCATCTGCTTCATCGGCTACAAATGCTGCGACTTCTGAATCAAATGCTTCAACGAGTGAAACCAATGCTGCATCAAGTGCGAGTGCTGCTTCAACTTCTGCTTCAAACGCATCGACTTCTGAAACGAATGCTGCAACATCTGCCACCTCTGCTAGTACATCTGCAACATCAGCTGCTACTGCTCAAACTGCTGCCGAAACAGCTCAAGCTGCTGCAGAACTTGCTTATGATAATTTTGATGATCGTTATCTTGGTCCAAAAGCCAGCGATCCTGCAACAGACAATGATGGAGACGCATTAATTGATGGTGCATTATATTTCAATACAACTGGTAACGTACTTAAATATTGGGATGGCTCTGCATGGAATAATGTAGAAGCAGTAGACACAAGTAATTTTGCAACTAATGGATTTAGCATTGCAATGGCAATCGCTTTATAGTAAGGAGAATATATGGCACAGAACTTTAGACGATACACAAGCAACGATGTAGGAATATCTGCTGCAACTTTATTTACTTCAGATAGTTATGATACTGTTGTAGGTATTTCAGTTGCTAATGTAACAGCTTCTGCTGTAGTAGCATCTGTATATATTAATGATGGTACTAATGATATTTACTTAATTAAAGACGCACCAATACCAAGTGGTTCATCACTTCAAGTTTTAGATGGTGGAGCAAAATTTGTTGTTCAATCTGGTGATGCTTTAAAAGTAATTTCAGATACAGCTTCATCTTTAGATGTTTGGGTATCAACAGTAGATGCAATAAGTACATAGGATAGTTAATGCCATTTATAGGAAATCAACCTGCATTAAGTTACACAAGTTTTGCTAAGCAAGACTTCACTACAAGTGCGACTACATCTTACACATTGGATAATCCAGTAACTAACGAAAATGAATTAGCATTATTTATTAACTTTGTAAGACAAGAACCTACAACTGCATATACTGCTAGTGGTGTAAATTTAAATTTAACAAGTGCTACATCTGCAACAGATGATATGTACTGTGTGTTTTTAGGTAAAGCTGTTCAAACAGTAAATCCTCCAAGTGGTTCTGTTGGAACTGCACAGATTTCTTCTAGTGCAAAAAGTACTAATTTATTATATCCAGCTTTTGAAACATCAACTTCTAGTCAATCTATTAGTAACACAACTGTTACCAAAATAACTGCTGGTACAGAAACTTTTGATACCGATAGTTGCTATGACAATGCTACCAATTATAGATTTACACCTACAACTGCTGGAAAATATTTTGTTTATACACAAGCATTTTTTGAAGAAATAGCAAATTCTAATAGATTATATAATCCAACTATTAGAATACGAAAAAATGGAAGTGATATTACTAATGGAGTTTTAAGTTTTATTTCTAACAATGCAACATACTCTACTGCTCAACCAATAACTTTTAATTGTATATTAGATATGAATGGTTCTTCTGATTATGTGGAAGCATTTGGTTATGTTCAAGTTAGTTCAGGAACACCAGTTATAAAAAATGCAAGATTTGGTGCATACAGGATAGGAGTATAAATTATGGCAATAACAAAAATACAATCTGAAAGTCTTAACTTAGCTTCACTTGCTAAAGCAAGTAAAGAAAAGATTCTAAGTTTAACGAAGGAGATTAACTAATGGCTATTACAAAGATTCAATCGGAATCGTTGAACTTAGCAGACACTTACGATTTCACAGGAACTGTAACTGGTGCTGGAGAAAGTAATACTCCAGCTTTCTTTGCTCATTCAGATGGAAATCAAGGAGGTATATCTGATGCAACTTGGACAAAAGCAGATTTAGAAACTGTTGTATTCGATACTGATAGTGCATTTTCTTCAAGTAAATTCACAGTACCAACTGGAGAAGGTGGAAAATATTTTTTTTGTTTTAAAGTTAATTCTGCTGGTTCAACAGATTATCAAAAAACTGGATATTCTGTTTTGTATAAAAATGGTTCTGATTTAGGAAGTATTTATCAAACAATTATTTTTCAGGAAAGTGGTGTATTTAATATGGATAGAATTGGTATTCATGGTTCAGTAATTTTAGATTTATCTGCTGGTGATTATATAGAATTATATGGTCAAGCAGATGTTAATAGTGGAACTGTAAATTTTTATCATTCATTTTTAGGTGGATATAAAATTTTATAATAAAATTAAGGAGGTAAAACTATGGCACAACTAAGTACAAAAATAAAATCATACTGCGAAGCTAATGGAGTTAGCAATGTAGATTTTATGAATGATGTTAAGTTGCAAGACGACAGTAATGGTCAAGGTGCGTATATAGCTGAGTGGAACTTAGATATTGCACAACCAACTGACGCACAACTAGCATCATACGAAACTGCTGCAAATACTGTTGAAGCAAATGCTCAAGTAGATGCAACAAGAATAAGCCAATATGGTTCTTGGGGAGATCAGTTAGATGAAATCTACCATGACATTGATGCTTGGAAAACAAGAATACAAACAATTAAAGATAATAATCCAAAAGGTTAATTAATGGCGTATATAGGTAGAGATGTAGATAAAATAAGTAATGTAGAGGTACTAGATAACATTACCTTTGATGGTAGTTCTAGTTATACATTACAAAAAGGTGGAAGTAATTTTACACCTAGTTCTGCTAACACAATATTACTTAGTATTGATGGTGTAGTTCAAGCTGGAAACTTTACTGTATCTGGTTCAACAATAGATTTTGGAACGGCAGTTGCAGGAACTTCTACTTGCGATTTTGTATTACACTATGGAGTTGGATTAATTACATCAGTTAGTGATGGCACAGTTACTACTGCTAAACTAGCTGACAGTTCTGTTACTGCTGCTAAGATAACTGATGCAACAATTACTGCTGCTAAACTTGCAAGTGGTACAGTACAAAATCAATCAGCATTTAAAAACATCATTATCAATGGAGATATGAGCATTGCTCAAAGAGGAACTTCTGAAAGTTCATATACATCTGATACTTATTCAACAGTAGATAGAATGAAAACTAGAGTAGGTAGTTTAGGAACTTGGACTATTTCACAATCAACAGATGTACCATCTGGTCAAGGTTTTGCTAAATCTTTAAAGTGGGATTGTACAACTGCTGATGCTTCTCCATCTGCTAGTGATTTTTTATTTTTAGAACATAAAATTGAAGGTCAAAATTTACAATATTTAAAATATGGAACTTCATCTGCTGAAAGTACAACACTATCATTTTGGGTAAAATCAAATAAAACTGGAACTGGTCAAGTTAATCTTAGAGATTATGATAATGATAAACTCTTAGGAGGAACATATACAATTTCAAGTGCTGATACTTGGGAAAAGAAAACAATTACTTATATTGGAAATACATCTGATACTTTGGACAATGATAATGCAGTAAGTTTAGCTTTAGAGTTTTGGTTAGATAGTGGAAGCACTTATACTGGTGGAACTGCACCTACAGCTTGGGAAGCTAGAGACCAAACTGATAGAAATGCTTCTGGAACATTATCATTAGGAGATAGCACATCAAACGAATGGTACATCACAGGAGTACAACTAGAAGCTGGAACATCAGCATCTGATTTTGAGTTCTTGCCACATGATGTAAATTTACAAAGGTGTTTAAGGTATTATTATCATCATGCAGAAAAAACTGGTAGTCAAAATCCTCAAATAGGAATGGGTACTTACACAACATCAACAAGAATTGATATAATAGTTTTTTATCCAGTAACAATGAGAACTGATCCAAGTTTAATTTCTACATCTTCAGAGGTTTATTATATTTATGGTCAAGCAGATTATTTTAGTAACATATCAGGAAGTGCAAATAGTACAGAAAATTGTGCTCTTTTACATTCTATTAATGATGGTGCTAGTGGAACAGCTGGTCAAGCTGGAGTAGTTAGTATTAATGGAAGTGGTGGAATAATAGCATTTAATTCGGAGTTATAATTATGATTGATACAATTAAAAAAAATTATGTTGATGGAATATTTGTTGGTTACATAATAACTTATCAAAATTCTGATAGAATTACATCAGTACCATTAAACGAAGCAAACACAGATTACCAAGCAATACAAGAATGGATAGCAGATGGTGGAACTGTTATTGACAATGGAGGTGGAGAGTAATGGCAAT
>Ga0209929_1000282_pt1 | contig 19699 bp, 20 predicted proteins | sample SalPon2_C_H2O_MG_2_FD_185731 | JGI IMG/M metagenome (GOLD analysis project Ga0209929, IMG submission 185731) | Salt pond water microbial communities from South San Francisco under conditions of wetland restoration - Salt Pond MetaG SF2_C_H2O_MG... ... | reverse complement strand
ATATAACATATAAGTGAGATATACAATGAATATATATAACTATGTAAATGATTTACAATTAAGTGTAGGAGAAAGTAAAAGACTTACTTGTCCTAACTGTAATGGGTATAAAACATTTACAGCTACCAACAATATGGGTAGACTGTTATGGAATTGTTATAAATCTACTTGTAAGATTTCAGGCTCGACACGTGTACACTTATCTGTAGATGATATACGTGATGCGATTACAGGTGATGTTCTAGATTTTGATAGAGAAGAATTTGTAATGCCTGAATACGTGGTGTCACATAACTACAGAAAAGAAGTGATGGACTTCTGTGAACTGTGGGATTTGGATTGTGACAAATTGAATCTACACTACGATGTCAAGGACAAGCGAGTTGTATTTCCTGTCGAGCATGGCGATTATATTGTTGATGCAGTTGGTAGGTCAGTAACTAAGTTATTGCCTAAATGGAAAAGATATGGAAAAAGTAGCTTGCCTTTTGTTCATGGATGTGGTAATGTAGCAGTTGTTGTTGAGGATTGTGTTAGTGCATCTGTGGTAGGTAGTGGTGTATTAGTTGGGGTAGCTGTGTTGGGTACATCCTTGGCAGAATCCCACAAGAAGTATCTCTCACGATTCTCAACAGCGATTATAGCACTTGACCCTGATGCCTTGCCTAAGACATTATCATTTGCAAAAGAATTAAGAGGATACGTGAACGAAATAAAAATAATTAGATTGACAGATGACTTAAAATATCGTAATGAATCTGACATGGAAAAACTATTAACCCTAACCCCAAAGGAGTAACAACATGGAACTATCGTTAATAAGAAGTCTTATGGATAAAACATTCTATGATGACCACAGAGGAGCAAAGTGTCCTGATAGGTTGTTTAGTAAGGATGTTCGTAAGATAAAACAGTCTCTCGACAAAGCTATGCATACATACGAGAGAACAGTAACACCTGATGAGATTGAAGCATTGTTCATGTCTAACAATCCATCAATGACTACTGCACAGAAGCAAGCATACTCTGCTCTGTTTGCTAATATCAAGAAGGAGCAACCACTTGGAACAGACATTGCACAAGAAGTATTATCTAAATTGTTTCAGCAAGTTGTTGGCGAGGACATTGCCAATCTTGGGTTTGACTATGTTAATGGTGCTAAATCCTCTCTTGAACCCCTTAGAAATCTTCTTGAGATGTATGGGGATGATTTTACACCTAACCTTAACATAGAGTGGGATGACATCTCTATCGAGACATTACTAGCTAAGAATGACCTAGAAGCAAGATGGACATTCAACATACCTAGCCTGACACGTAAGGTAGATGGCATCAACGCAGGTCACTTGATTGAGATAGGTGCGAGACCCAATACAGGCAAGACATCTTTCCATGCATCATTGATTGCAAGTCCAGGCGGTTTTGCACATCAAGGTGCTAAGTGTGTTATCCTATGTAACGAAGAAGGTTATCACAGAGTTGGTGCAAGATACTTGACGGCTGCCACAGGCATGACTGTTCACGATGTCAAGAATAATCCTAGTGAAGCACAAGCAAGATACAAGCCTGTCTTTGATAACATAAAGATACGTGATGCATCTGATAGAGACATGGCTTGGGTCGAGAGTGTGTGTAAGGCATATCAACCTGACATACTCGTACTAGACATGGGAGATAAGTTTGCAAGGACAGGTGGGTTTGCTAGGCAAGATGAAGCACTCAAGGCTAATGCTATACATGCTAGACAGATAGCTAAATCATACAATTGTGCAGTTCTTTACATGTCACAGCTATCTGCTGAAGCCGAAGGTAAGATTATATTGAACCAATCCATGATGGAAGGCTCACGTACAGGTAAAGCTGCTGAAGCTGACTTGATGATACTGATAGCTAAGAACCCACAAGTAGAAGGACAAGACGAAGAAGATATACAGAGACATCTTAATGTAGTTAAGAATAAGTTATCAGGTTGGCATGGCTCAGTTCATTGTGAACTTGATTATAGGACAGCGAGGTATACAGCATGAAGCTGACGTTAGACGTAGAGAATACTGTCACACATAGGGGTGGCAAGCTACATCTAGACCCATTCGAGGAGAATAACAAACTCGTTATGGTTGGATGTTTGACTGATACAGGCAAGGAGTATTTGTTTAGAGATGACTTCACAGGTGTGCAGGAATTACTAGACGAAGCTACAATCTTGATTGGTCACAACATTGTCCATGACCTATTGTGGTTGTGGGAATGTGGATTCAAATATGATGGTCCTGTCTTTGATACAATGCTTGGTGAATACATCTTGCAACGTGGACAGAAAGAACCGTTATCATTAGAAGCATGTGCTATCAGGCATGACTTGGATACAAAGAAGCAGGATACAATGAAGGAGTACTTCAAGAATAATGTATCTGTGGATGAGATACCACCACAAGAGTTGTCTGATTATCTGTCTGCTGACTTGAAAGCTACACAACAGTTAAGTGATTCTATCTACAGAAGACTTAATACAGTAGAGAATGCTAGTCTGATGGAGACTGTTATCTTTACTAACCAAGTAGCTATCTCATTAGCTAAGATATATCAACGTGGGTTTACAGTTGACAAGAATGCCTTAGATTCAGTACGTGTTCAATTTGAACAAGAGAAACAAGATATAGAAAGGAGACTAAACAAACAAGTAAAGGAACTTATGGGTGATACACCTATTAACTTAAACAGTCCTGAGCAAATGTCTTGGGTTATATACAGTAGGAAGCCTATTGACAAGGCATTGTGGGCAAATAACTTTACACCATACATGGATGCCACAGACTACAGACAAATGGTAGCTACTAAGTCTACTATAGTTTATAGAACAAAGGCAGAGCAGTGTAATGATTGTTCAGGTGCAGGACACATTAGAAAGGTAAGGAAAGATGGAACACCTTTTGCTAGACCTACCAGATGTAGTGCTTGTGACTCTAGTGGCTACCTATTTGTGCCTGACAAGCATGTGGTAGGCGGACTCAAGTTTAATGCACCTAATGCTAAGTGGGTTAGTGCCAATGGTTTTAGTGTCAACAAGACTAATCTAGGTACGTTATATACAATGGCTAAACACAAGAATATGACTAATGCTATGAACTTTTTGTCAGACTTGCAGAGACTATCAGCATTAGATACTTACTTATCTTCTTTTGTTGAAGGCATACAAACACACATCAAGCCTGATGGCAAGTTGCATGTAAGACTACTACAACATAGAACTGCTACAGGCAGGTTTAGTGGTGCTGACCCTAACATGCAGAACATGCCTAGGGGTGGTACATTTCCTGTAAAGAAGGTATTCGTATCACGTTGGAAAGGTGGCAAGATACTTGAAGCTGACTTTGCACAGCTAGAGTTTCGAGCTGCCGCATTTTTATCACAAGACCAAACTGCTATGAAGGAGATAGAAGATGGATTTGATGTTCACAGTTATACTGCTCGTGTTATTAGTGATGCTGGTGAGAAGACTTCTAGGCAAGAAGCAAAAGCACATACCTTTGCACCACTCTACGGAGCAACAGGATTTGGAAGGACACCTTCTCAGGCTACATATTATAAACACTTCACGGACAAGTACAAAGGAATCGCACTATGGCACACCAAATTGGCTAAAGAAGTTATGACCACAGGTAAGATAAGGATACCTTCAGGTCGAGAGTTTGCCTTCCCTGATGCCAAGAGATACTCAAGTGGTAAGATAACGCACTTCACGCAGGTTAAGAATTATCCTGTGCAAAGTTTTGCTACTGCTGATATAGTTCCTCTTGTGCTGATGCACATAGATAAGCTAATGTCTTCATTACAATCTTGTGTTGTCAATAGTGTACATGATTCCATAGTGATTGATGTTCATCCCGATGAAGAGCATCAAGTATTATCTGTCTTAAAGTCAGCTAATGAACAACTACTAAGTGTTATTAATACTAAGTTTAATATAGATTTTAATGTTCCATTATTACTAGAAGCAAAAATAGGTAAAAATTGGCTTGACACTAAAGACGTTTTGTGATATAACAATAAAACTTTCAATAAAGGAGAAAATGTAAATGAGTGATTTAGTAACTATTGATACTACAAATTATGCCGCAATGGCAAAGGCTATGGGCATAGCAGGAGAGAATACTTCTACCGATAAGAAGTCTAATACTTTACCTAGACTTAAGATAAACCATTCACCCATTATGGGAGAAGAAGAGATTAAAGGTAAGATGACTAAAGTAGAAGTAGTTGAAGGTGGTACATACAAGTTGGACATACCTGATGACAAGGCTGTGTATTCAACTTCAGCTACCATAAGACCTTTTCTACAGCGATTTATGTACAAAAGGTTTCTTAAGAATATGAATGCGAAGCCTGGCGAGCCTATGGGCACGTATCATAAAACTCTTATGGCAGATAATCTCAATATAGACCTGAAAGATAATCAAGGTGGGTTTAATTGTGGTAAGCCATCAGGGTATATTCAAGACTTCAAATCATTACCTGAGAAGACACAGGAACTTATTAAGCAGATAAAAAGAGTTCGTGTTGTATTTGGTCTAGTCGACTTAATTAATCCTGTAGACGAAAAGGGCAATGGAGTTGAGATAGATAGTCAACCATTTATATGGGAGATTGATAATAGGGATGCCTTCAAGATAATGGCTATGCCTTTTACTAAGCTATCTCAAATGAAGAGACTACCTGTTCAGCATAATGTGACACTTGGTACAGAGGAGAGAAAGTTACCAAATGGTAATTGTTTTTATCTTCCTACTGCAAGTTTAGATATGTCTAAGACTATTGATTTATCTAGCACAGACCAAGAAATGTTTGCTAACTTCTTATCTTGGGTAGAAAACTACAATAGCTATATCATCAGTGAATGGGATTCTAAGGCGAATCATCACGATGAAGAAGATAACTCTGTAGTTAATGACTTCATTGATATCGAAGAAGAGTTAGCCTAATGCAACACCGTGGTGAATTGGCGATTAGTCAGTACTTAGAAAATGCTTCTAAGGGCTTGACATCAATGAGTAATGAGACTATCAATCGTGTAGGCGAAGAAATAAAGGAAGCACTCAAACGTCAGTTTGCAGGTGGTAATAAGAGAGATGGGTTTAAGTTGCGTATGTCTAATATTGGCAGACCTTCCTGTCAGTTATGGTTTGAGAAGAACAAACCTGAGACTGCGTTACCTAGACCCACTACGTTTGTTATGAACATGATGATTGGCGATATAGTTGAGTCTGTATTTAAGGCATTACTAACTGAAGCTAAAGTATCATACAAAGATAGTGACACTGTATCCCTTGACATTGACGAAAAAACTACTATATCAGGTTCATATGATTTAGTTGTTGATGATGCAGTTGATGATATCAAGTCTGCGTCTGATTGGTCTTACAGGCATAAGTTTGATTCATATGAGTCGTTAGCATCAGGAGATAGCTTTGGCTATGTCGGACAGCTTGCAGGTTATGCAAAAGCATCAGGCTACAAAGCAGGTGGTTGGTGGGTTGTAAATAAAGCCAATGGTCAGTTTAAATATGTTCCTGCTAATATTGATATGGATGAAGAGCTTACTAAAATAAAAAAGAACATCCAAGCAGTTGAATCGGAAAAGCTAGTACGGTGCTTTGAACCTGAACCTGAAACCTTTAGAGGTAAACCTACAGGTAATATGGTACTAAATAAAAACTGTACATTTTGTTCATATAGACAATCTTGTTGGGAAACTCTTAGAGAATTACCTGCACAGATGTCTCAGGCTAGAGAACCTAAGATGGTTCAGTATGTTAAAATGAAAGGAGAATAACATGAGTAAGTCAATAGATGAACTAAAAGCTAACATTGAAGAAATGGAAAAGCAATTAGCAGAAGCTAAGAAAGAGTATCGTGAACTACGTACAGCAGGTTTACGAGATGCTATGGAAGCTAGAAAAGCAGCTGACGAAGCAGTAAAAGAAGAACTAAGAAACTTAGGATATACTAATACTTATTCATATAGTAATCCATTTATTTCTTGGCGAAACTTCTAGGTGTCTCCTCATAAAATAAGAAGAGATGCAATAAAGCATGGGTATAGGAGTGGGTTAGAGCATACTATCTCACTCTACCTAACTAAGTTGAAACATAACTATGATTATGAATCAATCAAGATAGAATGGGAAGACCTAGCCTACAGAACCTATACCCCTGACTTCATATTAAACAATGGAATCATAATAGAAACTAAAGGAAGATTCTTAGCTATAGACAGACGAAAACATTTAGCTATACAAAAGCAACATCCTGATTTAGATATTAGATTTGTATTCACTAACAGTAGAAGTAAACTAAGAAAAGGTGCTAAATCTACGTATGGTCAATGGTGTGACAAACACGGTTTTAGATACTATGACAGGATAATACCTGAAGATTGGCTCAAAGAAAAAGGCAAAAACAAACATCCCAAATTTATTAAGTTTGCAGGGAATAAAGTTAGGAGAATCAAATGAAGAATATACTAAGTAAAATAAAGCCAGAAGATTTTGTGATAGGAATCAGACCTGACATGGATGAGAATAACGTATGGACAGGTGAGATTCATATGAGTATTGTAACAGATAAAAATAATCCTCTAGATGATGATGACTACTACTCACTTCTTGCTTTCTGCAAAGTCATTTGTTCATCTGTTCCTGCTATGGAAGAAGATGATTATATACGAAAGAAATTAGAAGATAAGGCTATTGAGTTTGACGAGTATACGGATATACCCCCAAAGAAAAAAGGAAAAGTTGTTGACAAACAGGGCAATGTTGTGGTATTGTCTTTTGACGCAGAGACTAAAGGTAATGCATAATGTTAAGGCATATGGAGTATATGAAAAGAATGGCAAGTAAAGTAGATAATGAAGAAGACACAGTTAAGTATTTAAGTGGTTCTAAAAAAGAAGACATGGTTAATCATCCTGCTCACTACAACAAAGCAGGTATAGAAACAATTGATGCGATTGGAGCAGCTACCAATGAAGGCTTTAAGTATTACTTACAAGGTAATATACTGAAGTACATATGGAGATACGAATATAAAAATGGTGTTGAAGACTTAGAAAAAGCACAGTGGTATCTCAATAAACTCATAGAGGTAACAAATGATAAGAGTTAAAATTATGCTCACTCTACAAGTAGACCCTGAAGACTATCCTGTACCTTCTGATGGAGATGTTAGCGAAGACTTTGAGGATTACATTAGAGAACTGTTTCACGATTTAGAAGGTGTCACTGTAAAAAACATGAAAGTATTAATGGAGTAGAAAATGTTAAATAATTATTTGCCAACTGATTATCAAAACTTCATAGCATTATCTCGCTATGCAAGGTGGAAAGAAGACGAACAACGTAGAGAGAATTGGGGAGAAACTGTAGACAGATACTTTGACTACATGGAGAACCATCTCAGGAAAAAGCATAACTACAATCTAACAAAGGCACTTAAAGAAAAGATATCTGCACAGATAATGAATCTAGGTATCATGCCTAGCATGAGAGCTTTGATGACAGCAGGACCTGCATTGGATAGATGTCATGTAGGTGGTTACAACTGTAGTTATATACCTGTGGATAGTCCACGTTCATTTGATGAATGTATGTACATACTTATGTGTGGCACAGGTGTAGGATTCTCTGTTGAAAGAGAGAATGTTGACAAGCTACCCATTGTCAATGAACACTTTGAAGACAGCACTACTATCATAACTGTCGCTGACTCTCGACCTGGTTGGGCAAAAGCTCTACGAGAACTTATTGCTATGTTATACGTAGGTCAAGTACCTACATGGGATGTGTCACAGGTAAGACCTGCAGGTGCTAGATTAAAAACATTTGGTGGTAGGGCATCAGGACCTGCACCATTAGTTGAGTTGTTTCAGTTCTGTATACAGAAGTTCAAGGGTGCTAAAGGTAGAAGATTATATCCTATTGAGTGTCACGACTTGATGTGCAAGATAGGAGAAGTAGTCGTTGTTGGTGGTGTACGTAGGTCTGCTCTCATCTCTTTGTCTAACTTAGGTGATGACCAAATGAGACACGCTAAGTCAGGTTCATGGTGGGAGAATGAAGGGCAGAGAGCACTAGCCAATAACTCTGTAGCATTTAAGGGTAAGCCTGAGATGGGTACATTCATGCGAGAATGGACATCTCTGTATGAATCTAAGTCAGGTGAACGTGGTATCTTCAATCGTAAGGCTGCTCAAGTGAAAGCATCAGAGAATGGTCGAAGAGAAACAGACCACTACTTTGGTTGCAATCCTTGTAGTGAGATTATACTGAGACCTTATCAGTTCTGTAACTTAACTGAAGTTGTGTGTAGGTCTACAGATGACTTAGCAACCTTGACAGAAAAAGTACGTATAGCTACCATACTCGGCACATTTCAAGCAACGCTTACAGAGTTTAAATACTTACGTAAAATATGGAAAGATAATACAGAGGAAGAAAGATTATTAGGAGTTTCCCTAACAGGTATTCTAGATAATAATATATGGACAGACGAGATACTAACCATACTAAGAGATGTTGCAATAGAAACTAATAAGAAGATGGCTAAAGACTTAGGTATACCACAGTCCACTGCTATCACTTGTGTAAAGCCAAGTGGTACAGTTAGTCAATTAGTTGATAGTGCTTCAGGTATTCATGCTAGACACAATGACTACTACATCAGAACTGTACGTGGAGATAACAAAGACCCACTAACACAGTTTATGAAAGAAAGTGGTATACCAAATGAGCCTGACGTTATGAAACCTGATAGCACTACTGTGTTCAGCTTTCCTATGAAGTCTCCTTCAGGTGCTATCACTAGAACTGAGATGACTGCTATTGAGCAGTTAGAAATTTGGCTTATGTTCCAAAGACATTGGTGTGAGCACAAACCTTCTATTACTGTATCTGTTAAGGAAGATGAATGGATGGATGTAGGAGCATGGGTATACAAGAACTTTGATGAAGTATCAGGTATATCCTTCTTACCATTCAGTGACCATACATATGCTCAAGCACCTTATCAAGATATAGATGAAGCTAAGTATTATGCTTTATCACATGAGATGCCTGAGTCTATTGATTGGTCTAAATTAGCAGACTTTGAAAAGGAAGATACTACTAGTGGTGGTAGGGAGTTAGCTTGCACAGCAGATGCCTGTGAAGTAGTTGACTTGACATCTAGTTAATGTTAGAATCTGCTGAGTTATTATGGTGGCAATGGTGGTTACTTATCGCCATTTCCATCAACACAACTATAAACTTAATCGTGTTCTTTAAAGGTAGAAAACTACACATTAGAGAGATATTACATTTGAAACCAAAACCAAAGAGAAAGGCTAAAGAATGACATTATTTACTGACTTTAGTAGAGACAATACAAGTATGGATGCTATAAATACAGCCGAGGTATCTAAAATAGATGGAGAGTTGTGGTACGTAAGACCATCAGGTAGACGAGAAAGATTAGGTTCTTATCTACGTAAGAATACAAAACGTATGTTTGTTAATGGTGTATACATACCGACATCACATCCTCTACATAGACCAGGTAGATATAAATCATTAGATGATGCATGGTCACATCAAAAGATAGAGCAAACAAAAGAAGGAGAAATATATGCTATAACAAATACTGCATGGATTAATTGGTACAAGATTGGTAAAGCAGTCAACGCTAAAGATAGATTGAACGCTTATCAAACAGGTTCTCCTTTCAGAAACTACGAATTAGTCACAGCATTTAAAGTAAACAATCGTCATGTAGCTGAAAGAAAGATACATAAATTACTTGTTAAACATAAATATAATAGAAAGGGTGAATGGTTTTATATAGAAGAGTTAGACGAATTAAAAGCAATCTTTGATAAACAGGAGAAAAAGAATGAGAAATAAAAGACCTCAACATATTATCAAGCACATGTTTGATAGGGGTTATGCATCGTTTACAGGTAAACCTTTTACACGTACTGTTCGTGGAGCAAAAGTTATTATTGCTACACCACCTAAAAAATCAAATGCCTTAGAACAAAAGGAATGGGAACGTGGCTACAACGCTGCGTATTTTAATCAATTAGAAAAGGTAAAGAAGAATGAAGTTAGAAGAAGAAGCGAAGAAATACATGCAGGATAAGTTAGTTATAGCAGAAGTAATGACTGCTGAGTTTTATGAAATGAAGGCTGGACAGACAGCTATCTTTCCTGAACACAAAGCTCTAGAGTATTTAGCTCTAGGATTAACTAGTGAAGCAGGAGAAGTAGCAGGTAAGGTAAAGAAACTTATACGTGATGGTGAGGATGTGGAAGGCTTTGAGCTGAAGAAGATTGCCATAGCATCAGAGATAGGTGACGTACTTTGGTATTGTGCTATGATGGCTAAAGAGGTAGGTGTTTCATTGGATGAGATTATGAAAGAAAACTTGAAGAAGTTACATGGACGAAAAGTACGTGGAACATTACATGGGTCAGGCGATAATCGTTAGTTACGTGCCATTAAACCACCACGGTTTTTGTCTATAGCTTTGTCTAAATTTCTAAAAAAGTTATAGTCTTCCGTGAGGTCCATATCTGCTAACCTACTATCCAATGAACTAAAAAAGTATCGGTCAAATATTAAATTGCCTCTTTCTTTTATTGGTGATAATTCTTCTTTACTCATTGCCCTGCCAAAAATTTCTTCAGCAGTTTCATCTACGGACTCTGCAGCATTATCATAAGCAGAGTCCACAGCTTCTGTAAATTTATAGTCAGCAGACTCAGCATGTTTGTCAAGCTCTTTATACTTAGCTAGATTTTTTTCTCGTCTTTTTCTATAGATTTTATCAATGTTTGACATTCTATCCATAAAATCAATTTCAGCTTTATTAAGCTGTTCTTTTGGTAATTTTGATTGCTCTAATGCTAAATCAAAATCATCATACTTTGATTCAAAGTTGTCCATAAACTTGTACAAATCTATATCATCTAACTTGTCAGCATCAGCTTTGGGTACGTCAGAGATAACTTGTTCTAATTTGGTCATCTCTCTCACAGGAGACGGCTCACGTTTTGTTGTCATAGCCATCAATCCACTTTTTTGTTTCTCACCACTTCCTATACCTATACTTTTAGGATTTAATGGACCATCGACAGCTTCTCCACCACGTAAGTAATTAATATCGGCAGTGATAAACGGTCTATCAGATTTTAATGCTTCAGCTAGTCGATGGTTGCCTTCTGTTACGTAAGGTGTGCCATCCTCTGTAACTGTTATTTTTATGTTAGTAGGTTTGTAGCCTTCTTTTTTTATTTTTTCTTCTAGTCCTTTTAGTTTATTATACATTCCTGTGTCAGCATCGCCAGTCATTCTAAAGGCATCTTCACCCATCTCACCTTTTATACCTTGCAACTCTTTTGGATTAAACTTAACATTGTCTGCTCTGCCAGTAATACCTTCATATAAACCCACAGGACTTGCATTAGGATTTCTTTCCATATATTCTTTATTCTGCCTTATCTTTTTCTCGACATAAGTTTCGCCTGTAAGAACATCTTTACCTGCAGGACTGTCTATTTTTATAGTCGCATCTTTTCGTAGGTCATTGAATTCTTTAGGTATATATCTCTCTCCACTTGTTGTTGCTTGTTTAACTACACCACTACCTTCATCTACCTTTCCTATATGTTCAGGAAACACCATAATTTGTTTAGACCTATCTTTAAAGTTATCAAACAAAACAGAATCATACCCTTCATCTTTTATCTTTTGAAAGTTTTCTTTTAAATATATTCTGTCTTTGGTAGTTTTTACTACATATGGCTTTTCTAAATTAGATAAATCAAACTTACCTACTTGTTGTCCTACAGGTATTGGTTTACCATCAACATCAACACCCTTAAGTAAAGTACTAGTTGTAACTTTCTGACCTGTCGGTCTATAAGAATACAGCCCTTGACCACCTTGCTTTCCTATAATATCTAATTGGTTGATAGCTCTCATGTTAGAATACTCAGAAGCTACTTTGGGGTCTAGTGTAAAGTAAAATCCTTCACCTAGAAATTCATCTTGCTTTCTACCAAAACTTATATCAAAAAAAGGTTTACCTGCTTCTCTACTTTTAGATGTTCCATGATAACCTGCTATACCAAACTCGTCTGCTTGTTTAGGTAGTAGTGCTCTTTCTGATTCAGGCAAGTCATCAAACAGAGTTCTAAGTTTAGATTTTTTTCTAGTGGTTACAAGAGATGGCTCACGTTTAGCAGTCATAGCCATAACTGTTTTAAGATTGTCATTCTTAAATGCATCACTTTCTGCTAGTATAACTTTAGCTACATCATCTTTTTTACCACTTTTAGCAAGTTCACTTATACCTTTTCGCATTTTCATAGACCCTGATGTAGCACCACCTACACCTGCAGTAACAAAAAAGTTAATCAAATCTCTTTTTAATCTGTCATCATCTTGACCTGTGATGTAGTTCTTTGCTTCATTTATAGCTGTAGCACCACCTTTAACACCTGACTCTATTGTACGTAGTCCTAAGTCAAGTACATCAACTGCTCCACCCACGACTGTACGATTGAAGTCACCAAAGGTGGGGTCATCAAAAACACCTGGCAATGCTTCAAACATTGACTTAGATAGATTGTCCGATTCAAATGGTTCTTTGAAGGCATCCACTAAATCACTACTAGCATTTGCTTTATCTATGTCATCTAATATCTTATCTTCATCTTCCATTACTTTAACCTATCTTTTTTACTCAAACCTTTACCAAATTCTGTATACGTGGTCAATACATTTTTTCTGTTTCTCCAAGATTCTTCTGTTAAAGGACCTTTTACGATAAACAAGTCTCTATCCATGTATATGTTTTTAGGCTCAACTAGATTTTTATTCTTGTCATAAACAAAATCATTGTTTTGTCTATAGTGTTCATTAGCTGCTATAGTTTTCTGACCTGATAACTTTCTCCAATCTTGAACAACCTTACTTGTATAAGGAAACCCTGCTTTAACTTCTATCTTTTCTAACTTAGACGCAGCATAAGCTCTAGCTTCCTGAACATACAGCCTACCCATTTTCATAAGAGCAGTTGTTCTCTGAGCAGGAGAAACTTGAACAGGTACTTTTCTACCCATATCTATACCTAGTCTATCCACAAATGGAAATAATTCCTTTTCTAGTGGCTCACCACGTTCTTTAGCGACTTCAGTGCCTTTTTCTATTAAGTTTCGATATGGTTTACTTCTTATGTAAGTAGCCATTCTTTTAGATAGATTAAACTCACTACCATCTACACCAAGCAAGTCACGAGCCGACACTTCTATTTCTGGATTCTTGTAATCTCTTTTGTAAAACTCTCTAGTTGGTATATTAAGTATAGTCATCTCTTCATCAAAGATAGTCTTAGCTTCACCTAGAGTAAATCCTGATAGCTTATATATAGGAGATACATTTCGTCTAGGACCTTGGAATGGGTCAACTGACTGTCTACTTGTGGTTGGAATGTTTGTAAACAGTCTATCAGCTTTTATTTTACCTTCACCAAAAAATTCATACTCTTGAACTGCACCCTTAACATCTACAGATTTAAAGTCAGGTGCACCCCTAAGTGCACTAGCTAAAATTGTATCTAGTATGTTTGTTTCACCTGTTCTAGTTTCAGGAACTTTTCTTTGGTCTTTATCTGATATACCATAAAAGTTCTTTACTACTTGTGTAGGTATCATAAAGGCTTGACCTACGTTACCTATAAACTGCTCTACACCATTTTTTATAGTTTTGTTTCCGCCTTCTTGATTTTCACTGAACATGCTTATCAAGTCTTCTAAAAACATTAGACCCATACCTCGTCTAACTGTTACACCTATTAATGCTTGAGTAGCATCTTTTGCATACTGTTCATATCCTAGTCCTGTATCTGAAGGCAATGTGTCTGTTTGATATCTGTACATTATATCAGCAGCTAATACCCAAGGTGCTAATGCACCATATATAGGTCTGCCATCGATAGGTTTACCTGTCTCACTTTTTATTTCCCACCAATGATTAGTATTACCTTGTCTGTATCTCCATTCTAGAGCAGCTAGAAACAAACCTGTTCCCATAGTTCCTCTAGCTAAGTCTTTACTAAAAGTTGCTTTATCAGTTTTAATCAGCCTACCTCCTAGACTGTAGCCTTCTTTCTTTAATTTTCTACTTCCAAGATTTTCTATCTTTAACATATTTAGAATGGGTATATGATTATATATTGTTTTTAAGTGGTTAGATGTATATCTAGGAAAGGGTAGAAAGGTGGATATTACAAAGGGTAAATTTCTATGTCCTGACTGTACTAATTTATTAAACCTATTTAAGTACCCATCACTTTTAAATGTAGCCTGATATACAAATTCATAAGTATCTTGTATAGCATTTTTTAAAACATCGTCAGGTATTTCAGATAATTTACCTGTCTGAGCTAGTGACATATAATCGTGAACTCTAACAGGATTACCATCAATCTTGACAATCTTACCTATTTTATTATTCTTTAATGCTTGTTCAAAACCTGCAGGAGATAAAGTAGAAATAAATTCTCTAGTAGCTTCCATGTTAGGGAAATCTTTTTGTAGTTTCTGTGCTAATAAAGTCTCTAAATCTAGTGTGTCCATTTTAATAGCATCTTTAGGGTCTAGATTACTAATACCTCTACGTATAAAGGTAGTTAAGGCAGCTTGTTTAAAATAGTTATCCGATAATGTATTAAAGTAGTTCATCTTTGTTCCAAGCCAAGCCATCTTACTTGTGGTAAGTTTAGTAAACACCCCATCATCATTCATTTTATTATTTAAATCAGCTGCTTCTCTAAATAAATTAGACATCTCTTCAGGAAAATCTTCTTTAAACATATCTCTAAATATTCTAGCTTCTGCAGGTCTTATCATATACTTAGCCATAGCTAGTGTATCTTTTGTAAATGGGTTCTTGCCTTGATACAATTGATTTAATGCGTATACACCTACATCTGCACCTATCCTAACCAAACCGTTTATATTGTTTCGTATAGTCGTTTGTGGCTGAGATGTCATCATACCTAACTTTGCACGGTCAGCATTCTTAAAAAAGTTTTGTATGAAAGACCTACCTTTATTATTTTCTTTGGCTACGTTTGCCGCTACTTCTCTAGTCACACCACCTGTTAAATTAGCCATATTTAAATCGTCTACTTTTTCAAGAAGAGTATTGAAGTCTGCTCTTTCTGGAGACTTAAGTAATTTACTTAGTTGACCTTTTGATTGTAGTATTCTAGCAGCATCAGACACATCACTTAAGAATATCATACCAAATTGGTCAGTAGTTAAGTTGTGGTCTTTAAGTATCTTTTTCATTTCAGCAGTTTCTAACAACTTAAATGTACCATCTGGCTGTTTTATACCTTGAGTTATAGCTCTATGTAATGCTGATGTTATTCTTTCATTAGGTGCTACATCTATTAACTTTTCCATTCTTAAAGCTGCAGCTACCATATTATTATGTAGTTCTACAGGTAAACCTGCAATAAAGTTTTTAGGGTCAGCAGTTGCTTCTTTACGTAACTCTCTACCTTTAGCTGTTAACTCAGGATTTAATTTTTCTAGCTTCTTAGATATTCTTTCAATATCTTCTTGCCCAACTGTCTTTAGAAAGTCTTGTGTTTTTAGTTTAGCTGCTTCTTTAATTTCAGCCTTTGCTGTAGTAAACTGCTGTTTTAAATCTAGTTGCTTTGCAGCAGTTCTAGTTTCTAACAAAGAACTAAATCCACCAAAGGCAGAACCACTCACACCTTGAACTGCTGTCTCAAAACCAACAACACCTGGTCTGTATTCTTCTTTCATTGTTTCACTTCTTAATTTTTCTTTACCGGCACTTTGTAAATAACCAACACCAAATTCAACAGGAGCTACGACAGCTGCACCCTTTAAAAAGTTTTTAAGGTATAATCCTAAACCAGTTTTTAAAACAGTACCCTTTGCTCCTATACCTAGTGGAGCTTTTCCACCAAGCATAAATGCAAAAGCTGTACTTGGTGAAGTAAATCCTGCACCTGCATAGTCTTGTGCTTTTCTAAAAGACATATCTTCGCCTTTATACTTCTCCCACACATCTAACAGCCTACCATATCTATTTGCCCTAGCAAATTTGACATCATCATCTTCTGAATCATACAAATAGTCAAAGTCTCTAGCTAATGTAAACTCATTACCTGTATCGTAATATCTTTGTCTTTCAGTCCATGCTTCCCATATCTTATCTGGTGTATCTAACTCATCATCATCGTAGTTGTGTCTTCCTTTGAGCAGTGTACGTGCATCAGCCATGAAAGATGCATCCTTTAACAAAGACTCTTTTGTTATATTCTTTCGTTCTAATTTATTATAAGACTTGAGAGCTAAACCTTCAGGAGTTGTGTAAGGTTTATTCTTAATATCTTCTATTGTTTTTACGTATGGAGTTCCAGGGGATGTAACATCTACTTCTGTAAAAATGTTACCAAGGGTAGGTTTCTTTTGAGTTGTGTCTTCTTCTGGGAGCTTGAATATATCTCTAGTCTGCTTACTCGCATCAGTTTCAGTACTAAATATATCATTAAACTCATTTAATAGCAAGCTATCATTAGAAGTAGTATCTTCAGAAGTCTTTTCAGTTTCTTCTTTTAAGTATTGTTCTATGTATGTAGACATATTAATTGCCACCAGTTACATAAGGTCTAATCCTACTACTAAATTTTATCATTATTTGTTTAATTTCAGCTTCAGAATAACCTAAAGCACTTAATCTTTCTCTAATTTCACCTTCTACTTCTTGGTGAAAATCAGTTCCTATACTCTGGTTATTAGAAAATTTAGTAGCGTATCTATTTTCATTGTACTGAAGTAATTGCATCAAACCTACTTTATCTGAAGGTTGCCCTTTTAATAAAGGCAAATAACTATTTTGAGATAAAGCATCAGGATTTTGTAAAGCTACCTGATTTAGTATAGCTTTAATTTTATTCGCATTACCTGCTGTATCATCTATTTTATACTTAGCATTAATGTTGTTTGCTACAATAGACCTAGCTTTTGTCTGTGCTTCAACAACACTTAAATTTTGGTCTATCTGAAGTTTTCTTACCATCTCATTATATTGAGGTGTTACTAAATCCACATAAGTCTGTGCTAATGTTAAATCAGCTTCCTTACCTGATTCTGGTCTAAAAACACCAAACTGTGTCTCAACTGCTTTACCACCCATACGAGAAAATATATCTTTAATAAAGGTACTTCTAAAGTTATTTAAATCTTTAGCATCTTCAGCGAATACTTTTATTTTACCTTTTCTGCTCAATCCTTGCTGGAAAGGTGTTAAGTCTTTTCTTTCAACAGATGGTCTTAAATCCCCTGCACCTGCTTTTACTCTAGATTCTAATTCATCTTTTGGGTCAAATCCGAATAAAACATCAGCAAAAGTCTTAGGCACTAAATCAGAGTAGTTCATCTTAGCTTCTTTGTAAGCAGGAACTAAAGCATTTATTAAGTCGGATTCTGTTAAATCTGTCTTACCTTTAAACTCATCTAAAGCCTTAAAAAACTTAGTTCTATTATCCTTACCATCTATTGTGGCTAAACTACTAACTATTTTTGTTCTTTGTTCTTTCGGAAGAGACATCAAAGCTGCCACATTAGGTATATTATACTGAGACAACAATGGCTGTATTTCTTTTTTCATTTCCTCAATACTATCGTCATACTTTTTTCTATTAGCTAATCTTTGTCTAATAGCAGCAGACGATGCAGCTTTAATAGCTTCTTGTTGAGCAGATATTTGCCTATCTAGTTCTTTAGAAGCACCTTCGGCTACACCACCTAAGAAAGTTAAAGCTGAACCACTTAAACCTAAAAATGCCATTTTATCTCCTACCCATTAATCCTTTAGGCATCTCTGCCAATTCTTCTTCTGTTTCTTGTACTAATACTTCTTCTTCATCTTTACCATTCATAAGTTCTTTTCTAGCTTTACTTATTCCTGCTAATATTCTTGAGTCTTTTACTTCGGCTTCTTTGTCTCTTTCCATACCAGTTGCATATTCTATGCCTTCAGCATCAGCAATCAACATAATCATTTCCATTAGTACAGGAATTACTAGAACACCTACATCTATACTATGTCTGCCTTCCATGACACCTGCTAATTGAATTGTATTTGCTAAAGTTGTTACAGGTACATCTGCCTGTAGTATATTTATAATCTGTTCGGTTATAGAGTCATCTTGCATACGTTCAATGTAATGAGCAATGACTTCTTGCACAGTTGTTTGTTGAGGTGGTGTTTGCCAAGGTCTAGCTCCCACCTCATGTGTCATAGACATGCCTGGTATGGGTGCAACTAAAGGTGGTTCTTCACGAATTGCCATTCATATTCTCCATTAGAGCTTCTTTTTCTTTACGTAATGTTATGACAGCATCTACTACATAATCTATAGGTTCTAAATACTGGTCACCTGAAACATTTTTTTGTTTATTTACTCTTGTGAGTATGCCTTTGCCTTTAGGCATCTTTGTATCTTTTTCAGCTATGATTTTTCCTTGCTTTATTCTTTTATCAACAGCTTGATATATATTTTCTGCTGGATTAAACATCTAATATTATTCCTTTTATTTAAGTTTTAAATATACCTTTAATATAAGCAGAACCTAACTGTCCTATTATATTTCCTATGGCACTAGTACTACTTGCATTCTGTTTAGCTTCTGCTAGTTGTTTTGATGCATCGGCATTTATATTAGCAACAGCTACCTCAACTAATCTATCTTGCTCACTCTCGGCACTTTTCCATGCCCATTCCATAGTATCAGCATAAAATGTCCACAAGTTATTATACTGCTGATTAGATACATCTAACACAGCTTTAGCATTCAACTCATTAGCACGATTGATAGCAGCAGTATCTGCAGTAGCTATTTCTCTTCTCCATACTGCATTGTTCTGTGCAATTGCTAACTGATTAGTCGCATTAAATTGGTCACGTTGATTAGCTACTTCAGTATTAAATCTTTCTAATGTATTTAATTCACCTGCATTAAACTGATTCTGTGCATTTGACTGTGTAGCATTAAACTGTGACACCTGATTTGCAAGACTAGACATAAATTGGTCTACTTGATTCTGTGTTGTAGCATTAAATTGATTAGCAGCATTTTGAGCAGCTTGGTCTGTTAAGATGGACTGATTAATTGCTTGTGCATTAAAGAGTGAAGTTTGTTGTTCATTACTTAAGTTAGCCATTTCCATTTGCAAAAAGTTTTGTGCATTTTGAACTGATGCCTGTTGTACATTACTTAGATTAGCCATATCTAACTGAGACAATGCAGCTGCTTCAGCCATAACCATAGCCTGATTATTACTCAAGTTTTGTAAATTCATAGTATTAGTTATACGACTATTTTCAAGTGCTACTTGCTGTTGTGCTGTAAAGTTCATATTAGCTACATCACCTATCCTAGCAGCATTTTGTACTCTTGCTTGGAAGGCTTGGTCAAACTCTTGACCTATAAATGTAGCACGTTGTTGTGCAGCAAGCATTGCACGTTGTTGTCTGTTAGATAAGTTTTGTGATTCAAACTGTGCTTGTGTTTGTGCATCAGCTTGTGCTATAGGAAGTGCTGATTCTAATGCA
>Ga0209929_1000281_pt1 | contig 19716 bp, 48 predicted proteins | sample SalPon2_C_H2O_MG_2_FD_185731 | JGI IMG/M metagenome (GOLD analysis project Ga0209929, IMG submission 185731) | Salt pond water microbial communities from South San Francisco under conditions of wetland restoration - Salt Pond MetaG SF2_C_H2O_MG... ... | reverse complement strand
CTCAGGCATTCCAACGGTATCAAGTAACAAGCTGTAAGCATGTTGGTGTATTGATTCCATGTTTGCAAAAGAACCCATCATCATTCTTGCTTCAGGTTTCTTAAACAAAGGCATATACTTATCTACATATCCTGCACCTACATCTACATCTGACTGTGTAAACAATCTGAATATTTGTGTAAGTAAATTCTTTTCAACCGGTGTAAGTTCTTGCCAATCCTTAACGTCTGTATGTAATGGAACAGACTCTGGCATCCAATGCATTTGATTCTGTAATACATAGTAGTCAAACATCCAAGGATATTCAAACGGTTTATAGTAGTCTCTAGTTTTTAGTAAGCTCATTTTTCTTTTCCTTTTTCTTTTTGTTGTTAAATATTTTATCCCAATTCTCTTTGTATTTTTTTTCGTTAGGGTTCCTACGTCTAGAACCTTTTCCTCCGTGCCAGTTACTCATCTTTTGGTAAGTAAACTATTACTAAAGATTTACATTTCGGACATCCTAAATTAGTTTCCATAATAAATGTATCGTCTTCTTCTTCAATGTCATGGTCGCCACCCCATATTAATTCTGTATCACAATGCCAACATTTCATAATTATCCCTCACAAGCAAGACACTCAGTATCTTCTAAATTAATTCTAGGTACTTTAACATTTACATTCTCTACAGTTCTTGCTGCATTAGAACGGAAATAGTAAAGCGATTTTAGTTTGTTCATACCGTACCAATGAACATCATTTACATACTGCATGTATTCATCATGTACTTCTTGAGGTTCTGTAGCTTTTGGTAAGGTAAAGAATAGATTAACTGACTGTGCTTGACAAATAAACTCTTGTCTTTTGTAAGCATGTTCAACAATCCATATTTGATTTATCTCATTGGCTGTTTTAAATATTTCTTTTTCATCATCAGTAAGAACATCTAAATGTTGAACAGAACCATCACTACCTGATATATCTTTCCAAAGATTCTCTAACTCTTTACCTTTTAATCCTTTAGATTTCAAAAGCTTTTCAAGGTATTTATTTTTTACTTGATAGCTTCCGGATAAAGTTTTGTGAGTATAGCAGTTAGCACGATAAGGCTCAATGCTAGGAGAAGTCCCACTACAAATGATACCGCTACTAGCATTAGGAGCAATAGCAAGGAGATTAGCATTCCGCTTACCGCTACCATGGATATCAGGAGCCTCGCCCCTTTCAATAGCCAACTCTTTAGTTGCTTCTGTCGCTTTGAGTTTAATGTAAGTAAATGCCTTAAAGTTAAACCCAGTTGCGTAAATGCCCTCAAAAGGAAGTGACCTACGTTGAAGATAAGCATGGAAACCCATAGCACCAAGACCGAGACTTCTTTCTCGATACGCTGAGTAGGCACTCTTGGTAAAGCCTTCTTTACCTTCTTTAACATATTTTTGAAAGCGTTTAAAATTCGCACTATATTCTCCTAGTTGTGTTGTATCTATTGCATTGTCAATATAATGTTGAATTATATTATCAAGCATGGTTATTAAATCTTGTATAAAGTTATCGTCCTTTGACCAGTCATCAAAGTGTTCCAAGTTTACAGAAGACAAACAACATACTGCTGTTCTTTCTTCATCAGTTGGTAATGTAATCTCTGAACATAAATTACTTTGACGTATCTTAAGTCCTAAATCTTTTTGTGCTTTAGGTAAAGCTTCGTTACACTTATCAATATTGACCATGTAAGGCTCACCTGTTTCAGCTCTAGCATTTATTATCTGCCACCATAGTTCTCTAGCATTGATAGTCTTTACAGCTTCATTAGTCTTAGGGTCAATCAATCTCCAGTCTTCATCACTTTGTACAGCTTGTAAAAATGCATTGGTAATGTTTACACCATTATGAAGATTAAGATTCTTTCTATTTATATCTCCACCTGATTCTTTACGCATGTTTATAAACTCTTCAATCTCCGGATGAGATATATCCATGTAAGCTGCATAAGAACCACGTCTTGTTGTGCCTTGGTTAAAGGCTAACATCTGTGAGTCTACTACGTGGATGAAAGGAATAGAACCAGTAGAACGACTGCCATGAGTAGTTGAAATACCGTTGCTCCTAATATCGCCCCAATATCCACCAATGCCTCCACCCGAACTTGCCAACCATATGTTCTCATCATAGTGAGCAGATAAACCACCCCTGCTGTCAGGAACATAATTGAGAAAACAACTGATAGGAAGCCCACGAGTGGTACCCCCGTTACTAAGAATAGGAGTGCTGAACATGAACCAACGAGAGGAAGCGTAGTTATAAAGTCTTTGAGCCAACTCAAAATCGGTCTCTCCTTTGAATGTTGCTCCGAAGACGGAGGCTCTTGCGAATGCTTCTTGTGCATGTGTTTCTCCTTCCCAAAAATATCTATCTTTGAGTGTGTCTAAACTAAATTTATCAAATTCTTTTTCTTTATCATAGTTTATTTCAATTCCTAAGTAAGGCTTAGTTCCTATTTTATCTTCAACCATTATCTTGTTCCTTATTGTTTACGTAGATTGCTATTATAGCATAATGTATTATTTTATATAAGTCTAAGTTGTTCTTTCCGTCTTTCTTTCCAAACCTCATAGCATACTTCATAATGTTTCCAAGACAGAATCCTTCTCCATATCCAGAATCAATTATCATATCAGTTGCTTGGTACTTACCGTTAGCATAGTGTTGAGCATATGTATTACCTATGTATGCTTTTAGTTCATTTAATATTTTATCTTCGTTAAATTTATAATTCACTTTTCCATTCCTCCGGTAATGTTTCTTCACTATACCATGTAAAATTATTTGTCTCTGCCCATTCAGCATGAGTTCTTTTTGTTTTATCTTTTCTTACCTTTGCACCCGGCATAGGCGAGTAAGGTTTTTGAAAAAGAAAAACTAACTCATAATTATCAGGTAAAGCTTTTCTAATATGTAAGTACTTACTATACTCTGCATAGTCCCAAAACCTACCTTTAGCTTCTAGTAATATTGTTTTACCGTCTATAACTTTTACAAAGTCTGCTTCATACTTATGTTGAACAACATACTCTATAGTATCCCAATGATGTTTCCAATCTTTAAGAACTGTTTGATGTATATCATATTCCCAAGCACTATCGTATCCTTTAGGTACGTTAATCTTTTTAGGTCTTGGCTTTCTTGGTACTCTTCTAGGCATTTAAATCTTCCAAAGTAATGTTTGGATTATTCTTTACCTTTTTATAAAACCATCTAAGACTAAATGCACTTAACATAAATCTATTGTTAGCAAAGATATGTGTTTGCTCTGGTAGAAACTCATGTAAGTTTTTCTTAGTAATCTTAGTAGCATCTTCTCCTTCAGGTACCATAGTTCTTATCCAACTAATAAGAAGTTCTTCTGCTTTTCTTCTTAAGGCTTTTGCTTTTCTACCATTCATATCTGTGTAACCTCTATAACATTAGGTGGTTTAGGTACTTGAGTTAAGTATCTATAACCTGTTGAATATTTAAACACCCTTAAACCTTTACCATCATTTGCATCTTTATGACATTCAAACTTATGTCTACAGTATACACATCCTCTAGCAAGTTTCATGTTACCAGACTTACCATCTGGTTCATCATCATAACATTTATCAGGAGGAGTAGATAACTTAACAGCTTTTTTAATATCAGTTATTTTCTTTTTGATATTAGGCTTATCAAAGTTATCAGGTTTAAACATAGCTAACTCCCCAGACTCTTTGTTAAGAGCAAGGAAGCCACCATTCTTAGTTCCTTCTGCTTGTTCGTATCCTGCAAGTTGAGCCATGTAACCAAAAGCATCATCCTCTGCTAGTGTTCCGTCTCTAAACTTTTTAAATGCAAAACCTGAAGCAGTCTTTACATCTACAACTTCTCCATCAATAACACAGTCCATGTGTCCTTTGATTCCAGATACAGTTATTTCTTTTTGTTCATTAGTAACTTCATGTCCAGATAACTTAACAAGAAATAAAACTATCTCTTCAAGTAGATGTCCGTACAAGAACTTAATAAATGTAGGTGGAGAGATGACCTCTGTTGTATCAGATTCAGAGTTCATTTCATACCACAATTGTCTAGGCTGTTTGCCTATGTTAGACATACGTAAGGCAGGTTTACCTCGTGGACTAGGGTGTGACCAAGAGTAGAGAATCTCTTTCATGGACTCTCCAAACTGTTCTATTGTGTCCTCATCTATGTCAAGATGTTCGCCTTTTCCTAAAGCCGACAATTTATTATATATATCTTCTACTAATGTGTCAAGTGTTTTTTTATTTTTTTTCATCTTCTGACTCCTTGAAAGCTTTAATTACATCTGATGAAAATAATTTTTGAAGACTAATAAGGAACATTCTACTAGCATTATGGTCTCCACCACATACAGTTTTAAAACTATCTAGCTCATCAACTATAGTTCTAAGCACATCTGTTTTAAATACTAATGTGCAAAACTCATTGTCTCCTACACATAAATTATGGAACCAATAATCTGATTCAGTTGCTCTGATACCAGAAGGTTTATTCCAACATTCATATTCAATACATATATTACCTGTCTTCATCCATGTATCTCTTTCTGATTTAACTTCTATCTTCTTACCTGTTAGCATGTCTGCTATCTTTTGTTCTCTTATCTCTCCATACTGTAAATCTAAATCAAATTTCTTTTGGTCTTTCTTACTTGGTTTCATGTTTTATTACCTTAATATCATCATTAAAAAACTTTGTTAAAAAATGTTCTATGTTTCTTGCTTGATAAAACTTTTCATTAGGAGTTCCATCAGAGTTTATATTTCTCCATTTTCCTTTTCCTAAAATATATTCATAAGAATATGTTCTTCTATTACCTCTACCATCTTTTCTTGGTATAGTTTTTGTAGTCAAATTAACTGTATCTTTTTCTATCTTATATTTTATATTATTATATTTTAAAAGTTTTTCTACGTCTTCAATTTTCTCTTCAAGAGGTTCAAATTTTAATGTACTAAATAAAAATCTATTAACAAAATCTTCTATTCCTTTTGAATGGTAATGTTTTTCTGGAAAATTGTTTTCAACATAAGGAGACCATCTACCTGTAGTATAATAATAAGCATAAAAAATTTTTTTATATTTTATTTTTAACATATGAGCTTTTTCTTTTACTTCATATTTTATATATTTTTTATTTAAATAATCTGTAACATATTCTAAATCTTCATATGTATTACTTCTCCAAACTATTTCTCCTTTTGAATTAACTCTATCAAATCTCCAATCGTATTCTTTAGTGGGTTTCACTCCAATTGTCTCCTATCTTGTATTCGCCATCCAAAGGACAACGAAGATTAAAATGTTCTCCTGCTTTTACAATACTATCTACAGCAAACTCTCCAATAAAATCAGCTTTATCTTCTGGTACTTCTATCTGCCACTCATCGTGTATGTTAGCAACGAACTTATATTCTACTGCATTTAATTTTAATACGTTATCTAATAGAACTAATCCTTGTTTCATTATAATAGCACCTGCACCTTGAAGTAAAGTGTTCAAAGCTGAATGAGCATTACGTATATAAAGTTTCCTACCGTCTAATCCTTTGAGATAACCTTTTGCTGATGCTCTTTGTACCCTGTCTCTAAGAGATTTAAATGTAGGTTTATTATCAAAGAAATATTGTCTAGCTCTTTTACCATCTGCTGTAGTTCCTCCAACCACAGAGCCAAGTTTTTCATCTCCTGCTCCGTACATGAGGGCATAGATGAATGTCTTCGCCTTATCTCTTGATTCAAGCTGTGCAAGTTTTTGATTAGAGGTGTGTATGTCTCCGTTAATGATTTCATTTGTGTATTCCTCGTCATTCATATAATGAGCTAACATTCTAATCTCAAGACCAGAAGCATCAACTCCAAGTAAAACATTACCTTCTTCTACAGTCCAACAAGCTCTACATTCTTTACCGTAAGGACTATAGACTGCCGGTACTTGTGCCATGTTAGGATTTCTATGTGTCATCCTACCTGTAATAGCACCGTTAGGTATTACAAAGCCATGAACTCTTCCATCTTCTTGAACAGCTTCAACCCAAGAATCAACTTGAGCTATACGTTTCTGAAGCAGTAAGAAGTCTGCTATAAGTTTGGCTTCGTGTATATGTGTGATTGCTGATAGAGTTTTCTCATCTACTATTGGTTGACCTGTAGGTGTAAACCTTTCTGGCTTCCAACCAAAGTCTACAAGATATTCTCCAATTTGTTTACGACTACCAAGATTAAAATCCTGTAGTGTTTGTCTCATAAAAGGTTCAAAGTTATTTGTATCTAAACATCTTTGATACTCATCCTCTGTAAGTCCACGTTTAGATAAGTCTCCATCTTTCTTTATGTAAGGTGTGACTAACTTATCATCTACCCATTTAGGTTTAAATGTATTATGGACTTCATCTTCAATAGCCTGTTTCTTTTCTCTTAGTTCAGCTAATAAAAGTTGAGCCTTCATTTCATCAAACTTAAATCCATTAAGCTCTTGTTGTTTCATTATTCTAGCAACATCTTGTTCTAAGTTTATAGATTGTTTAGAAAATCCTTTACTTTCTTCTCTAAGTTTTTTTAGAACTAAAGCATTGACCTGTACATCTCTAACACAATAGTCCAACATTTCTTTAGAGTAGTTAAGATAATTAGAGAACTCTATCTTGTGATAGCCTAACTTATATCCCCACTTCTCAAGACTATGACCGCCTTCTCTGTTGGGATTAAATAACCTAGACAATACAAGAGTATCAATGACCGGTATCTTTGACAAGTCAACACCACCGAACTTCTCTACCATTGGTATATCAAATCCGATGATGTTATGTCCTATTAAAGTATCTGCATTAGATAACAGTTCATAACCTTCAGTCAATTTATCTGGTGGATATTTATATATCTTTCCAGAATCCATGTCTTGAGCAACTAAACAATGTATTAGAGTTGCTTTTAGGTCATCTGTTTCTATGTCAAATACTAAGTCCATTAAAATGCCTCGTCTAAACTATCATCAAAAGTAATATCTTCATCTGTTAGTTCAGATAGTCTACCTGTTTCTCCATCATAAATAAGCCTACAAGCCATGCCAACATCACCTGTATATCTTGATTTAAGTATACGCATCTTTGTTGTCCTAGCTTCATCAGGGTCATCTGATTGTTGATTACGTTCTAATGCTATCACACAATCACTAAGTTGTCCAATGCTATTAGAACCTCTTAGATGAGATAGAGATACTTCAATACCATTCTCATGTCCTTTGTTACCATCAACACGTCTCAAGTGTGAAACCAAAATGATTCCTGCACCTGTCTCTTCTACCAAACTTCTAAGCCTAGTCATAATTGTATCAATGGCTCGTCTCTCATCTCCTTCATGTACAGCACTAACTAACATGTGAAGATGGTCAACGACTACCCACTTACAATCACAACCTATAATCATAAATCTAAGTTTGGTAAAGATATCATCAATGTCATTGGTTCCAAAATGAGAATGAACCCATACTCTATTCTTGTTCTCACCGTCATACAGTATATCAAAGAACTTATCTAATTCTTCTTTACTGAATCTATCTCTAACTTGGTCAACATATAATCTAGCATTAGCTTCGATGGATAAGATACCGTCAATAGTTCTTCTCCAATCTTCTTCTAATGCAATGATGCCTACATTATCTGTAGTGTTCTTGATAAGATGATGTTCAAGTTCTCGTGTTACACTTGATTTACCAAGTCCTGTACCACCTGTAAGAGTTACAAGTTCACCTTGTCTAAGACCATACAACTTCTTGTTAAGTCCTTCATAAGGATAAGGTACACTTTCTTTTCTCTCACGATTATGAAACTTCTCACGTTGTTCAGAGACATTTATAACACCAGATGGTGTATAAACTTTACTAGCCCACCAAGCTTCAACAAATTCTTTATGTTTGTTGTTTCTTAGCATGTCGTTAGGGTCTTTCCACCCATTAGGAAGGGTAACTATCCTTGCCTTTCCCGGCTTGAAAAGCCTAGCAACTTTAATACTAGCTTCTTGTCCTGCTTTATCTTTATCAAATGCAATGATGACGTTTTCAAAGTCATCAAAGAACTCTAAGCTTTCCTTGATGTCTCTTACTGCACCATTGGCACCACGTTTGATAGATACTACAGCCCACTTAGAACCAAGTAGTTCATAAGTAGCCATAGCATCACATTCCCCTTCAGTAACGGTAACATATTTACCGCCTTTGAAAAGTTGTTGACCAAACAATCCTGTATCATTATAAGTACCAGAAACATAGAAGTCTTTATCTCTACAGTTCCTAGTCTTAGTAGCTGATAACTCATGCCCATTGTAATAAGGATACAAATGCTTAACGACATTACCTTGTAAGTCGTGTACACATTTCACCCCATACTTCTGAGCAGTTTGTACAGAAATTTTTCTATCAGTTAATGCTGAAAACTTTCCTTCATCTACCATATCAGGTTGTTTAGTTGGTGTTGTTGTAACTGTTTGCATATCCTTTCCTCCACATGCTTTAGTATAGCTAGGCATAAACTCTCCACAGCTAAAGCATTTTGCTGAGTCATCTTCATTGATTCCTACAGCATCACTACTTCCGCAAAGTGGACAAGGTTGATGTAACTTATCCCAAGTTTTATCCATGTTAGCCCTCACTATGAATTAAGATACTTCGTTCAAAGACTCGTCTTCGTCTGAAGATTCTTCAGTTTCAGTTTCTTCTTGTTCAACTATAGCTTCAGGACTATCCTTTAGCACAGCTTCAAGATTGTTCTGATGTCCTTGTGAAGCAAAGTTTAAAGCTTCTACCATGACGTTTAACGTACCTATCTTACTGATAGATATGTTAGCACCATTTCTCTTTTGCTCATCTTCAATCTTTGAAACATCATAGACTGATTCACCATCATCATTTTTAATAGTAATAATCATAATTAAAACTCCTCGTTATCTGAACTAGGTTCAGTATATTCAACTAAATTAGTAACCTTTACAGCTATTAACTCTGCAAACGTACCATACTTTCCTGTGTAAGGTTTAATTTTCACAGTAACTTCTGAGCCATTACCAACACTAATATCTAAATCGTTGCCATCGTTGTCAACTAATTTAGGTGCAGGGTTGGTTGTCCCATCGTGTCTATCTACTTTTCTACTGAATGAGAAAGCAGGTTCATCATATTTAGGTTGACCATCTCTAGTTCTAACCCTTGATAAACCGATACCTTCTAATCTAGTAGCAGTATCTTCATCAGTCAGCACAACTATTCCATACTTATGTGGTTCAAACTTAGTGTTTGGTGTGCTGATATTAGCCCACATAGCTTTTCCATCTACATACTCATACATATATTTGTTCCTCCTATAGGTTTATTTTTAGTATTAAGTGTTTGGAGTCTATCATACTTTTTGTTTTTGTGCAAGTCTTTTTGCTCTTCTTCTTGCATTGTTTCTATCTCGTGTAAACTGTATAGCACTCTGTAAATCTTCCCAGAGTTCATCAAGTACTTGTTTCTTTTGTTCTTTATTAAGTCTTGTAATGATTTTAATATCAGACTTCTTAGGTATCCACGTATCCCAATAAGCTTTGTCCATGTCTTTCCATGTCCAACCTATCTGCTTGTCTAGTGTTGTTGATTTAAAATATAAATTCATATAACCCTCGTGTTAAAATGCCTTACCCTCGTTTAACATCATGAGTACACAAGGGCAAGGGCTTTGTTTTAGTGTGTTGGACGATGGGTTCTAGCACTCATTCCAACCTTTATCTTACGACCTTCTTTGTCAATCCATGTCCCCGAATTTAATCTAGGATTTATAATGGATAAGACTTCTGGATTTTACAGTAAGCTCATCTAACACTAAACTTTTAAAACTTAGTCTGGTTTTAGTGGCACTAGACCAGAAACTAGCACGATTGCTCGTATGTCTTTAGGTTCAGGAAGGTTAGTTGAGGGCTACACCTTTGGACATACCTATCATACGGAGTAATTATATTATTCCTGTCCCTCTTTGTCAACTTTTAAATCTAATAATTTAACTTTATATTCATCCTTGTTCCAAGTAAGTTCATAACATATAGGGTCTTTAGGATTATCATCATTATATTTTCTAACATAATCTTCCCAAGCTCTATACTCTGCCTTAGTCATTGGCGTTAGTTCAGTATCTTTTATCTCGTCCACCATTCAGGCTTCTCCCTGTTCTTGTTCCATTGTGCATAGTGCTTCTCATGTATTACATAATTTCTATAAGCCACAATGGGATTATCATCTTTGTATTCATCAGGCATAGCCTGTGCAAGTGGAGTCATGTCTCCTTTATGTATGTTATCTGGGTGCTTCTCTAAAGCTTCAAACAACTTAACATAACTTGCATGTTGTCTATTGTATCTAAAATTATATTCCATTGCAAGAGCTAAGAAGTGAACATACAACCATTCATAATTACCTCTTGATTGTCTAGCCCATACTGTGCATGGATGATTCTTGTATGCTTCCTTGTAAAGTCCTACACTATCTGCATACTCATCACCGTCTAACACTCTATGAGCTGTACAAAGCATCTGAGCTGTTTCAAGTGGCATCTTCACTAACATCTTATCAGGCTGTGCTTCTGCTGATACAACAGGACACTCATCAAAATAAAATATGTTCATAATTTTTCCTCAATAACTTTATACTTTGCTATAGGTGTTGTAGCGTTAGTTTCTTTCCAACCTTTATGATTTGTAAAGGTAGGGTAAAAAGCTATGTATTGTCTTCCAGACTTATCATCTGTCCAGAAATTAACATCAACTTCCGTACCATCTTCTAATTCTAAATCAGTCCAATTATCTTCTTGCCAATAAAAATTACTCATATTACCTCCACGTTTCTTGTTCAATAAATTCTACTACCTTATTTCTAAGATTGCAAATACTATTAAACTGTGGATGTTCAATATCAATCTTACCAACTCCATACTTTTCTAAAAGATTATAGAAATCATCTTGAAAGTTTATAAAGTTATCATCTGTCATTTCTCTTGCTGTCATTTATCATCCCTCTCTCTATCCATCAGTATTATTCCAACACCTGCTATACAGAATAACATAAACAATATTACTACTGCAAGTCCTATTACTTCGCCTATCATTTACTACCTCTCTTTACATATCTATAAGTATCTGGATTCCATTCAGCATCTAGAAGCTGTGTCAACTCCCACTTAAGACTGCTTAAATTATGAACATCAGACAACCACAAATCGTTTGTCTCGTGTAAAGTATTTAACATGCTATCAAGTTTACCTATGTATTTAAATAAAGTGTCGTACTCACTAACACTCATGTCAATAACTACTTTACTTTTCAAATGTTTTACTTTCATTTTCCTTGCCCTCTATATTTCTTATGGTTAGCTTTCTTATTTTTATTCATGGTAGAGTAGCCAACATTACCTCTACCTTGACTTGTTCTCTTACCTCTAACACCTGTTGCTGAAGTATGAGATTGACTAAATGCTTTTGACTTAACTGCCATAACTATACTCTATTTCTAAAAAGATATAACAATCCCTTTAATTTTTCAACTGATAAATGTTTTAAATGTTTAGGTATATTATTATATATATTTTTATTATTCATTTTATTATTATTTTCTTTTTTTCTTTTTAACTTGTTAAGCATTTTATACCTCCTAAAAATCTTGTCAAGTAATTTTATTAAAAAATATCAATTAATTCTAAGCCTGTCTAAGGGCTTGTTCGTCCATACTAATACCCTCGTATGGCTTGGTTAGATAACTGCTCACCATGTAGCTCATATGCTCTTCTATCCTATGTATAATATCTACTTCTGATACTTCCATTGGTTTATCCCACGTTCTTATATCGTCATAAAGAAAGTCGACAAATGTTCTAAACTTAGTTGCCGATAATTTATTTAGGATATATTCTCTTGCACATATGTCCTCTAGTTTTTTGTATAATGTTCTGTTCATAATAATTCTCTCTCCATATCTAATACTATTTTATAATCAAAAGTATGTACATCAAATTTATCATTTTCATAATGAGAAAAAATATTCTCATGTAAAAAATTATCTAAATCTGTTAGGTTATCTTTTTCTAAGAAATCAACAGGGTTTATTTCATAATGTGATTTTTTTATGTTATCACTTACTTTGTTTCTGTTCTTAGCATACTGTTTCATATAACCATTATACATATTTTCTTTTTCTCCAACACATATATCCTCTGTAATTAATAAAGCAATCAAGTCTGTTAAATCATCTTTCTTAATATTTTTTAAATCATTCTTGATAGCTTTCTTTAATTCTAATTTATTTATATGTTTGCTATCCCAATCTATATACTTATACATCAGTTTAATCCCTCCACTAAATCATAATTTTCTGTTAATATACTTTCTCTGACTGCCCATTTATAATCAGTCTCTCCAACGTCTGCATTATAATACGACTCTGAAGTTCCATCTTTGAAATCAACATACAAAGTCCCATACTTTATGTAGTAGTCTTTGACATTCTCCCAATCAATACCTAGTTCCTCTAAGTCAAAAGTAATAGGTGCTTCATAGATACACTCTAGGTATCTTGGTTTATCGCTATCAACATTCATCATCTACCTCCTCTAATAATTCTAATATTTTATCTAACTTTTTTTCGTTGTCTCTTATCATGTCGTATATATCTTCTATTGTCATTTCTCCTCCTCCTCTACTAATTCTTTTACCATGTCTCTACTAAACCAATTAAACTTTTGGTTAGCGTTCTTTTCCAACAGATACTTAGCATTCTCAAAACCCATTGGCTCATTTACCCAGACATTTAAAAGCCTTACACTCATGTCAAGTTTTTCAAGTGTGTCAAGTATGTCCTGCTTTTCAAAGTAATAATCGTTATATACTCTACTCATAATATAATTCCTCCCTTTGTATGTTAGTTATCTCATCATCTCTTAGCTCTATGTTGTGGTCTTCTCTAAAAGTTTCTTTTACCCACTCAATATATTCTTCTTCTGTCTCACATTCTCTGCCCATATCAAACACAGAATATGTTATCGTGCTACTCCAAGTTTTCATTATCTACCTCCTGTTTAAATTCTTCTTCACTCATTAATCCATTATCAATAAAAAAATCTTCAAGACCTTCTCTTATTTCTTCTTTAGCTGTTCCAACACTTCTGTTGGCTAAGTAATCTAAGGTCTCAATAGCTTCTTCATAAGTCTCGCACCATTCTTTTAACATTTGTTTAGGTATACTCATCTTTATCCCTCCATTTCAAAGTTATCTAAATCTATCTCAGCTAATCTACTAGCTTCGTTCTCTATCCATTCCACATCATCAGAAGTTTTACTTAACTCCTCATAATGCTTCTCATAGAAACCCTCATATAAGTTCTCTATGTATATTGCTTGTCGTGTACTCATGCTCATTATTTATCCCTCCTGTGTAAGTAATAACCTGTAGCAAGTCCTGTTAATAAATATACTACTACCCATAATATCATATTGTCAAACATTTTTTTTCAACCTCCTTATCTCTACGTTCTGTGGCTGTTGTTTCATAATATCTTCTTGACATCTAACAGTTACCCACTCCCTTTTAAAATCATGCCTGTTCTTAATCTTTGCAAAATATGTAAAGGGTATAGTCTTGTATTCGTAAAAATCCTTGTGAAGTTTCATTCTATCCTCCTATCTTTCTTTGTTCTATTAGTTGTAGGTTATCTGCTGATACTATTCTTAAAGGATAACCAATCCAATTATTTTTAATTTCATCTTTATAATAAACCTCTAATCCTTTATTGTCTCCGTCATGGTTAGACCATTCATTATTTTCTATATCGTTTATGTGATTATTAACACAAGTCTCACAACAAAATAAGTTATATGGTCTTATGTCAATTTCAATAAATGTATATTCGCCATCTTCCATTTCTGGATATTGCTCTCCACAATATTCACAATGATATTTACTTAGCTTCTCACTCACAATTAACCTCCTCAAAATAATTTTCTCTTAAATCTTCTGTAAATTTAAAAGCATTTTCTAAATGCTCATGGTCATCAGGAATATTAAACTCCTGTTGTAGTTCTTGTAATGCACAATGTATGCTTTCAAGTTTTATATTATTAGTTATAGATTTTATATTTTTAACTTTATTTTTCATTAGTCCTCCTTGTTATCTAACTTCTCTTGATAAATCTCTACCAATCTATCTATCATTGGATTAGGTATATCAATCTGATTGAGTTTCCTTTTAGCTTTCTGCAATAGGTCAATGAACATATCTATATTCTCTTGCTCTATCTCAAACCTTACACCACCGTTAGCCTGTGTAAGTGTAGCTGATTTAGAAATCGTATTAGGTATGTCTACCTCTATATGCACCTTACCGTTAGGATTAGCGTTCTTGTCTGCCACCTCCCACCACTCAGGCGTATCTCTCAATCCACTAACAGTTATGCCATTGTCATTCGCTAGTTCTGTCTTATCTGTTTTCATCTACTTACCCTCCCTTATAAACATATGTTCTGATAATACATTCACACTCACATAATTATCTTTATGTACCTTGTGCTTGTTCTTTTCTTTTTCTCTTTGCTCAACATTCATCTTTGAAAAAGCATTACCATTGATATAAATATCTTTTATCATTTCTAATCTTTTATTGTTTCTAAAGATTACAAAGTTAGTTAGTTTATTTGTTTCCATTTCTATTGCCCTCCTTGTTGGCTTGTCTGTTTAGTTTAGCTTCATATCTTCGTTGCTGTCTAGCAGTTCTTACATTGTTATTCAGCATACAGCTAGTGTTCCTTGTGTTCCTCCTAGCCGGTTTATAAATTGTTCTACTTATCATCTACTTAGCCCCCTTTAAAATATTATAATCTTTTTGTGTAGCTTTACCGTCTAGCAACTTGTCTAATGCTTTGAGTTGAGCAAGTGAAAAATCTTTTACTCTATCAACATTCACAGCTTCGCCAAAGTTCGGCATTGTTATTTCTTTCTTATGTTTCATATTAGCCCTCACTAATTAATTTATTTAACACTTCTAAATTTAATTTATTGTCAACAAATACACAAGATATTTATTTAATTTATTTTTTATAATTTGCTTTACATTTTAGTTGATATAGTGTAATAAATTTTTACATCTCATATTAGGATTTAAAAATCAAGACCTTGAAAAATAATATATACTTTTTTTCATTTAGGGGTTGACATTTATAGAAAGCGTTTAAATTAAAAAGACATACTAAGGCTAGGCTAACATCAATAATTCAATGTAGGGCTTCTCATTGAGTCCGATAATGTTAAGTTATGTTATATTATAAGTGGCGTTTATAATGTAAAAAGTAAGTACTCACTAACTTATTAATTTATTTCAGATATAAAAAGCCCCCAATAAAGGGGGTAAAACTTTTGAAGTTTTTACGGAGTATTAGTTCATAGTAGACCAATAGCCTTGATGATAACATCTAGTATTACAAGGAACTACAAATATATCTTGCATTTCATCTTCACTAAATCTTTCATCTAAAAAAGCTATAGCATGGTCAAAAGTTTTAAAAGTTTTATTTGGAAACATTCTATTATATGCCCAATCTATTATTTTATATTCCATGTTATTTTTCCTCTTTAGTTATTGATTTTATTAAGTCATCTTGTATTTTATACACCTTTTTAAGTTCTTCTGTCAGCATGTATATTAATTCTCTTGCTGTTGATGTATCGCTATAATCATATTTTTTTATTTTGTCTAAGTCTATATTCATTTATGCCACCTCTTTTAAATCTATAATATCTTTTATTAATTCAATATTTAACTTTTCTAGTTTTTCAATACCTATATTTTGCATTAGCCATCTTTGAACTTGTTGAGATGTGCAATCATAATCTAAAGCATTGTATTCTAAAAATGCTTGAATAACTAAAGCCCTTAGTTTTTTATCTGTTGTTGCTTCGTTATATCTTTTTTCCCATTTATTATAAATAGTTTCCCCATAGTCCCCATTTATAAAAGCTGTAAAATATCTTCTTACAACATGATTAGGATTATTTAATAACTCATCAAAGTCATTAAAATCATTTTTTAGTTTTTGTTTATAGTCCATAATATATTTACTCCTTATAATTATGTTATGTTTCTACCACCAAAAGCCCCAATTAAGGAGCTTGTTTTAGTCTGAAAGACTATCTTTGGTGGTTAGGGGTTAAATTATATTTTCCTCTATTTCATTGATTCTATCTTGTATAACTTTAGCATTACCCTTTTCAATAGCTATATACATCAATCTAGGCTCAATCTCATAAAGTCTTTTAAAGTTAGAACAGTCACAATTACAGATAGCTGAAGCGACTTTGTCCCAATCGTTAGCTCTTAAACCCTCGGCTATTTTTAAAGACCTAGTATCAGCTAACCCTCTTTCTATTAATGATAATGCAAAATAATCTGTATCATCATTTGTTAGTGGTGTGTTTCTAAATGTTTTCATAATATTTACTCCTTTTTATTATGCTGTATATTTATACAGTAGTCATTGCTTTATTGCTCTGACTTGGAAAAACAATATAAAAAATAAAAAGAGAATGCAACACTTTTTTAAATGCTGTAAGAATGCGGGTTGTAGAGGTGGTGTTGTATAAAATTTATACAGCTATATATCACGAGAACAGTAATATAAGTGTTGGTTATAAGTGGTTATAAGTCTTATGAAGTTTAGTAAATTGTATAAATTTTGTACAGTTTTTAGAGTTGTATAATTTTTGTACAGCTTTTAAAGTTGTATAATTTTTGTACACTTTAAAAAAGATATTATTTTTCAAGGCTCATTAACTAGACTTTAAAAACTGTATAATTTTTGTACAACTTGTAAAGCCTTGTAAAGTTTGGGGTGCAACTGTACAAATTTTGTACAACTTTTAAAACTGTATAATTTTTATACAGCTTGTAAAGTCTTGATAAACTGTATAATTTTTGTACAACGCTTTTAAAGTAGGGGACGCAGGAGCCACCCACCCCCACCCCCTATATATATATAAATCATACACATTTCTAACCAATATTGACATTAACCAGTTGGGCTTTATAAAGCTTTAAAACTTCACAAACTTTATAAACCTTTAGACATAAAAAAACCCCTAGTTCTTGTTAAATAATTTGTAACAAGTTGTAGGGGTCTTATAAAAATAATTAAGAATTATTGATAAATATTTGTTAGATTTTATTGGGGCTTGCGTTGCCTATATTAGGTATTTAAACCGGGGGACGTTTTCAACTTTATTATACACATCTTTTTTCCATTTGTCAAGACCTTTTTGAAAAAACTTTAAAAACTTTAAAAAGACTTGACAAATCTTTATTCAATGTCTATAATATAGGGTATGTCATATTTACCGGAAAAGAAAAGAAACCTCACAGAAAAACAACAAGCATTTCTAAACAATCTTGTTGAAACAGGTGGGGATTTCAAAAAGTCAGCCGAACTTGCAGGGTATTCAGGCAATCACTATCAAATATTAAAATCTCTTAAAAGCGAAGTAGTAGATATTGCCAGTGACGTACTTGCAAGGGAAGCCCCTACAGCAGCATTCAAGCTTATAGAGATTATGAACTCTAATAAGCCTGTACCTCAAGCTAACAATAAATTAGCTGCTGCACAAACAATACTAGATAGAGCTGGTGTTGTTAAAACAGATAAGCTGGATGTCAACCATAATGTTAGCGGTGGTATATTTATATTACCAGAAAAACAAACCATAGACATCACAGCAGAGGATGGTGACTACGAAGTAGTTGGAAGTCCAGAGGACTAGAATATGAAGTTGTGGATAACTGAACACGTTAATGAAGATGGAGCAGCTATTGGTCCATACATTAAAGCTGAAACAGTAGCTGAAGCAAATAGAATAGCAATACAGTATGGGTTGTTAGTACTGGGTGAAATCCAAGAACTACAACACGATACAACAGTAAAGAAAAAAACAATACATTAAAATGACTAAGAAAAAAATATCTTCCAAAGGAAGAGACAGTAGATTAGAACGAGCAGGAGTATCAGGTTATAACAAACCTAAGAGAACTCCGGGACATAAAACTAAATCACATATTGTTGTTGCCAAAGAAGGCGATAAGATAAAGACTATTAGGTTTGGTCAAAAAGGTGCTAAGACTGCAGGTAAACCTAAAGCAGGTGAATCTGATAGAATGAAAGCAAAGAGACGTTCTTTTAAAGCTCGTCACGCTAAGAACATAGCAAAAGGAAAAATGTCAGCAGCTTATTGGGCTGACAAAGTTAAATGGTAAAAAGATACTTTAAAAAGTTTCATAAGTTTATGAAATGTTCAAGACTTCAGAAAGTTGTAAAGACATTTATAAAGAACTAATATAGGAGAATAAAATGGATACAGTAATAGGATTAGTAGTAGCTTTAATAATAGCAGGTGTTATTATAAACAAAAAGAAACCTGAATGGATTAAAACAATTAAAGGTTGGTTAGGATTATAAAATAATATGCCACACGCAGGACACTTTAAATTCAAAGCCTTACACAAACAAAACAGTAGATTGTCTATGAGACGTAATCAAGGTAAACCCGGTAACATTACTCGTGATGAGTTTAGTGATAACTGGGATAAAATCTTCAATAAGAAGAAAGGAGACGATAATGCCAACAAAAAAGAAGACTAAGTCAACTGTTAATAAAGCCGGTAACTATACGAAGCCGACTATGCGTAAGAGGCTTTTTGAGAAGATTAAAGCTGGTACCAAGGGTGGTAAAGCCGGGCAATGGTCTGCTCGAAAAGCCCAGCTTCTTGCTAAAGAATACAAAGCTAAAGGTGGTGGTTATAAATAATGTCAAACTTAAAGAAGTCACAAAGGAGTCTTAGACAATGGACCAAACAAAAGTGGCGTACCAAAAGTGGTAAGAAATCGTCAGAAACAGGGGAAAGGTATCTCCCGGAGAAGGCTATTAAGGCACTATCATCAGAAGAATACGCAAGAACAAGTAGAAAAAAAAGAGAAGATACAAAAAAAGGAAAACAACATTCAAAGCAACCAAAGAAAGTTGCAAGAAAAACAAGAGCTTATAGAAAAGTAAAATGAAAGAAGGGTACATAAGAAGAGCTACATCAACCATACCTTTTGGATATGAGTTAGTTGATGAGTCAAGTTCTTTTTTAAAACCTATTGATGAAGAGTTAGAAGCATTACAAATAGCTGAGAACATGGTAGTAAACGAAGAAGTATCGTTACAAGCTGCATGTGATTGGTTAGAATACAAAACGGACAGACGTATGTCTGCTCCGGGCTTGAAAAAACACATAGATAAAAAATATGGATTACGAAGCGAAAGATTGGGAACTGAACCCACATCTTTACTTGCAAGATAGCGAAGGCAATTTTGTAAAGAACAAAGATGGGACGCCTCGTAAAAAAGCAGGTAGACCAAAAACAGATACTGAGAAAGCGATTAAGTCTGCACGTGCTACTATAAGTCGTAAACAAAGAAACATTCAAAAGCTTGAACAAAAGCTTAACAACGCTAAGAGTTCTTTTAAAAAACAAAAAGATACACTTCAAAAACTTGACAATACTAAAGAAGGTGTTGTTAGTCCTGATGAATTAGATAACTTACCAAAAGCTGTAAGAGAACAACTAGATAATCATCAAGTATT
>Ga0209929_1000280_pt1 | contig 19724 bp, 14 predicted proteins | sample SalPon2_C_H2O_MG_2_FD_185731 | JGI IMG/M metagenome (GOLD analysis project Ga0209929, IMG submission 185731) | Salt pond water microbial communities from South San Francisco under conditions of wetland restoration - Salt Pond MetaG SF2_C_H2O_MG... ... | reverse complement strand
CGATTGGTTTGTATCTCTCATTCGCTAAACTTGTAAATCCGGCAATAAAACAAGGGAGCAAAATTTTGTTGGTCCGAATTTATAAATATTTGAGAAAATGCCAATTTTTAGAAAACTTGAAGACAATTCTTAATATACTTATTAATAAAGAAAGGGTAATAATATGAATATGAACAGATTGTATTTTCTGTTAGGTGTATCTTTGACTTCACTATCCGTTGTTGGATATGTCAATCTAAGTAATCCATCTAGCATAATAAATACTAAAACTAAAACTTCCGTATTTATAAAACTGCACGGTAGTATTACTACCTGAAAAGGAATAAGAAACATCTACATAGGCGTCATATAATGAAAGAGCAGAGTAGCTAGTATTTGTATCTGTATACCAAAAAACATAAGGCTCTTTATTTACAGGCATGGTTACAGTAACACTATGAGTTGTTCCTGCTGTTGTAGAAAACGTATGAGTGTTTGAAGCTAAAACCTGACCATATTTAAATACAGAGTTACTAGAGCTAAATAAAAGTTGATCTGTATTTGCAGTAGTAACATCTACACCAGGCTTTGAAATCCAAAGTCCGTATTCTGTTCCCTTTTTCCCTAAAAGTACTCTATTTGCCATATTAACTCGACGTAGCGCCTCCAATATTTAATACAAGATAATAAAAAGTATGAGTACCTGTAAGAAGCCTAGGACGGGCTCCTGCGGTATTGCCTCCGACTTGTCCTATATGTATTCTGAATCTGCTCGTTTGTGTCTCTACAGACACTCTTAAATTTGTAGTAAACCTAAATGTTGGGGTTTTTGCATCGCCAGACCCTTCATTTCCAAGCTCCGTTTCTGGCATATTTCTAATACTATTTGAGCCTAGATCTCTACTTAATAAAACTACAGGCTCAAAACTATAAGTTTCAGGAAAATTAACCCAGCTACTAGTGTACGGAATACTAGAAAAAGTAATGCTAGTGGAGCCTGAGGCGAGTATCATACTCCCTTCAGGCTTTGTAGAATCAAAAATTAGTTCTTCATCATCAGCAGTGAGTACGTTTACTCCAGGCTTTGAAACCTTGAGAACGTAATCACTTCCATCTTCTCCTAATAATACTCGATTTGCCATATTCTTAATCCGCTATAATTATTCTGCTGTTTGAACCATCAAAAATAATGTTTCCTCCAGATACAACACGAGCATACTCACTAAATGTAGGTGTAGTTACATTTGTTAGCACAAAAGCTCTATCGGAAGGAATATGCCAAAATACATCATTTACTTTTGCAGGACTCTTCAATGCTTGAATAGCACTTTTCATTTGGGAAGGAGTGGGATTAGTCCCATTGGGATCCGTGCCTGTTGTGCCAAAAGCAACAGTAACTCCGGGCTCTCCCGCAGGGCCACTAGGTCCTGTTATACCTTGAGGCCCTGTATCTCCGTCGGGACCTGGAGCACCTGTGTTACCCGCAGGACCAGTAGACCCCTGAGGCCCCGTAGCGCCTTGAGCACCTGTAGCGCCTTGAACACCTGTATTACCCCGAGGACCAGTGTCTCCGTCGGGACCTGGAGCACCTGTATTGCCCTGAACCCCGGTATCTCCTCGGGCACCTGTATCCCCTGTAGGGCCAGTAGCACCTTGAGCACCTGTAGCACCTTGAACCCCTGTATTACCACGAGGACCTGTATCCCCATCAGCACCTGGAGTACCTGTAGCCCCTTGAACACCTGTATTACCCCGAGGACCTGTATCCCCATCAGCACCAGGAGCCCCTGTGTTACCTTGAGGACCTGTATCTCCCCGAACACCTGTATCCCCTGTGGGACCAGTAGCACCTTGAGCACCTTGAGGACCTGTAGCACCTTGAGCACCTTGAGCACCTGTAGCACCTTGAACACCTGTATTACCACGAGGACCTGTTACCCCTTGAACACCAGTATTACCCGTAGGTCCAATAACTCCCGTGTTACCTTGTGGTCCTTCAACCCCTGTGCTTCCTGTCGGTCCTTGAACACCTGTATTCCCCTGAGGGCCCTGTTCCCCTTGCTGTCCTTTAATAAGTACAGGATCTTGAAAATCATCCTGAGTAATATCAATACTTGCTTTTTCAAGAGCAGCAATTGTCCACTTAATATTTGTTACACCAGCAACTACAGCATTAATATACCAGCGGTATCTAGAATCTGACTGCCCGCCTTGAACTGTTAGCCAGTAACCACTGGTACTAAGGAAAATAGTGGGGGTTAGTCTGGTAAAGTCTGCCGTATTAGATGAGTTATCGGGACCTGCATAAATTCTTGTCCAATACAAAGTATCCAAATTAGGAGTTGTAGTTCTTCCAGACATATTTTGCAAAGCGGCGTATACTCCTCCTGAATAAGTTCTTACATTTCCCTGAGTATACGAACCTCCGCTTACCCAGGCACTAATCGTAGGAGCAGTATCTAAGGTATCGTCAGGCGCAGTAGAGTAAAATGTAAAAGTCTGATTTCCTGCAACACCCGTAGCACCTGCTGGGCCTTGTTGACCAGAAGGACCCACAGTTCCTGTGCTACCAACAGGACCAGTAGACCCTTGAGGTCCGGTATCTCCGTCCGGACCTTGAATACCTGTATTCCCTTGAGGACCGGTAGCACCTTGAGCACCTGTAGCACCCTGAACACCTGTATTACCTTGAGGACCTGTATCTCCTCTTGTACCTGTGTCCCCCGCGGGTCCTGTAGCTCCGTCAACACCAGGCACCCCTGTATTACCCCGAGGGCCAGTGTCCCCAGTAGGACCAGTAGCACCAGTAGGTCCTTCAACCCCTGTATTTCCTCTGGGACCAGTATCTCCAATAGGACCAGTGGCACCCTGAGCACCAGTGTCCCCTTGAGGACCGGTATCTCCACGAGCGCCAGTATCTCCATCAGGTCCTGTACTGCCTGTAGTACCTTGAGGACCGGTGTCGCCCCGAGGACCAGTATCCCCATCAGGTCCTGTTGCACCTGTATTTCCAGGAGCACCAGTAGCACCCTGAGGGCCCGTATCGCCAATAGGACCAGTGGCACCAATGGGCCCAGTTGCTCCATCTACGCCTTGTTCGCCACTATTCGTGGTAAAGAAACTAGCAGTAAAAGTTCCCGCAGTATTTGTTACAGATGCTAGAATATTGTCATTAATAAAATCGGGCTTTAGACTTTGCTTGTAACCATACTTACTAGTTTGCGTTTTTGTAGCATTAGTACGTACAAACATTGAAGTATTGCTTACAACTCTTGAAACTTCAAAATATTCAGCGCCTGCAACTTCCGAATAAGTATTATTCGGAGAAATTTTAATCAAATCGCCTTCTGTAAAATTACTCGTAAAAGAGGTACCAGATCCAGTAATTTCATTACTTCCAGCAACTGTATTAACTACGCCTGTAATTAGCGTCAGACCATTATTTGCTGCGCCTTGTTGTTTCCAATATTTAAAATTGATCGTCGTACCAAGAGTATCCTCTACAGTAGCATCAGTATGAATTTCGGCAACTTTCCAAGGAACTGTTCCGATGCTAGAATAATCAAAATACCAGTATGCGGTGGTTCCATTCGCAGTACTAGAAAAATCAATTTGTTGAAGTGCTGTATTTGCACTTGCAACATCTAGCCTTCTACCAGAAGTAGAAACAAAAGTAAAGTCGGTATTTGCAATCTCTAAAATACCGTTTGCACTTCCTACAGATGCAAATGAATTAATTCTTCCACCAAGAACAAGTTTTACTGTTCTATCAAAATTAGTACCAGGCTGTTGAGATGCTCGCGCTGTAACGGTAATTTCTGTATACTCAGAAGTTTGTCCATCTATGTTACGAGTTCTTACGCGCAGAGTATAACTACCAGCACTTACGCCCCTAAAGACCATGCTAGTAGTTCCTGCACCTGCGGAAACAGTTTCGTAATCCTCGGACATTCCAACACTGTTAATATCGTGTTGAATATCATAAGAATCAATAAAGCGATACTTAATATCGGTTGTTGTGCCCCCAGAATCCGTAAAGCTCTCGAGAGGCTCGTTCCAAGATACAATAACGTCTAGACCTGTGGAAGTGCCTTCTTCATCTAGAGCAGCCGAAGGCACAACTTCGGCACGCAGATTTGTAGGAGCAGGCACAAGATCGTCCAAAGTAGGATTCGGTTTGTACGGCTCAACATACTTTGCGTAGTTTCTCTCTAGCTCGTCGAACTTCTCATAAACATACTTACTCGCAATAATCGAGTAAAGATTGAGTTGATCTTCCTCGATTGCCATGATTCTATAACGAACAACAGCATCTGTTCTCTGATACTCATTAACATTAGAGATTGCCCAGATTACTTCCGATTCTGGAGCCGCAGAGAATGCGCTCGAAACAGTTACAGAAGTAGTAGCACCAGCACCCGTCGAGATTTGCTGCTTTTCAAGACGAGTATTTTTATTGAACGAAGTATAGACCTTGTTACCGCTGTCATCAACAAGATTCGCTGCTGCTTCAGCAGTTGTAATGTCGTTATTACTCGCATCCTTAAGAATCAGATCACCTCTAGAAAGAGAAACGCTATTGATTGTCGCAGAGTCTTGCTGAAGGTAGCAACCAGGCTGCGGATAGAGCAGATACAGATTATAAGTTTGACCAGCCTGAAGTGTTACGCTTCTGTCGAGATTGATAGAAGTAGTTGTGCTGCTGCTAGAAACCCGCCCACTAAACTCGATAGCATCTGCCTTCGCATCCTGAACATTAATAATATCGCCAGGGCGAAGGAATCCAGCATTGATAGAGGTCTGAAACTTAACAAGTTCAGTTTCAAGCTGATCGGTAAGCAGGTGCCAGCGACCTACACGAAGTGCCTGACTTTCAGAAGTACATCCAAATGCAACAACGTCCTTCGAGACGATTTTTTCATCTTCTACAATACTGTCAAAGTCGTCCACAGTAAGAACAGACTGACGATAGAGTTCTTCAGGATTGTTCCAAGTAACGTTGACCTGGTTTACTCGTGCGCGACTACCTGTGCTCTCATAAGTGAACATCCCGTCAATCACGTTACCCTGAGTAAACGTGTATACGGGCTCTTTGGGACGATCCTGTACAGGAGAGATTTGCCCATCAATCCAGTACATCATGCCACGGAAAGAGCTAGCAAGGTCTTTCAGTACTTTGTAGGCTTCTTGCTTGCTCTGGAAATATACGTTACAGGTAAAGCGAGGCTCAAGCCCGCCCTGCCCATTCGGAACCATTTCGTCACAGTACCGAGCAATCTGGTAAAGAGCATATACATCTACGTCAGATTCGCTGACCCACTCGCCAAGACCGTACTCTTTGTTCGTAAGAATATCATAAAAAATCCACGCAGGATTATTCGTGTAAACCAGTTTATAGTTTACGTTGGTTGCAGCTAAAGACTTATCGCCTCGGAATGTACCATCCCAAGTAACATAAGAGCCTGTGTCTGCTCCTGTCGTTTTATTTCGAGTATACTTTGCCTCTACAGTATTGGGAGCAGCAGGATTAATTTCTTCTCGAGTAATGTAGTTAGTCGGAACCTTAATCTGCTTTCCACGAATATGGTAGCCTCTTGTAGGAGGACTATTAAAGTCTTGGGCGGAAAACGTAACTAGAGCGTAGGCAGAAAGAGGGTAAGAAAACTTGTTATTTGTCTCTGCCTGGACCGTTTTGAGTTTAGTAATGCCTTGAAAAGCATATCCGTCATCCCCTTTACTGGAGCCGACAAAATCATCACTTACATCAGGAGTTACTCTTTTGAGTTCAATTCTCCAAGAATAGAAAGGTTGAAAAGGCGTAAGATCTACTTCGACCTCTCGAATAAAAGAACCCCGAGTTCTACCGGTAACCACAAAAATAGAACCATTTGTTCCATTCGGATGGTATCTAGAGTCGTATCCTGTGATTCTTTGCGTACCAGACGGCCAAGAGGGAGGATTGCTTCTGCCTCTTACAAGAACTTCTTGCTCTGTAGAAGTAGAAGTTTTCTTGTATTTTACAAGTACCTGAAACTCTGCAAAACCAGTCTTAAGGTCTCCGTCTTTCTGAATAATCATCAAACCTGCGGGGAACTCAAGGCTTAATTTTACTTTTGTAATTTCTTGTGCTTTTTCAGTAGAGAATCCAAGACCGGAAACGCTCAGCGGGTCAATAATAATAGATCCAGCATCGCCACCAAAGTCACTATGCCAACTAACATCAGATCCGGGTGCATAAATTCTACTATCACTAGGCGCTCCATAAATTGCGGCAGAAGGCTGCTCTCTGCTTCCAGCTCTAAAATGCACAGAAGCATCTTTAAAGTTTGCTTTTCCTAGAGTTACGTTTGCAGCGGCGGCATAGATTTGAACAGCTACGTTTGTAACAGCATTATTTGCAGTGACAGCAAGAGTTGCATTTGTAGAGTTAGCAACACTTTGAATGCTTGTTACGTGGTCAATAAATACATTTGCACCACTAGAAACTGCGGTAGAAATAGCGGGAGTGATCACCGCTTGAGTATCAGAAATTCTTTCTACAATTCTTCCACCGTATTCAGCACCATCAGGACCTGCACCTGCAATACGAATATAACGAGGGTATGCAGCGTCATCCCGAGCGGTTACATAGCTAGAGAGAATGACTGCATCACTTACAGTAATTGTCGTAGCGCCCGCACTGACTCCAGAAGCAAGAGTAGAAGTTTTTGCTGCTTTCGGAACTGCAACAAAGCGTCCTACAAGATCACTACTAAAAGTACCGGAAGGTGCAGTAATGCTTGTTCCGCTTACAGAACCCGTAAAGAGTTTAGGACCGTAAGAAGTCAGACTAGTATTTCCAGCCAGAGGAGTATCATTATAATATACGCTGGCGGAGCTATTTACCAGACCTTCGATAGGCCCTTCAGAAATTAGATCGTAAATTGCACCATATTGCTGTCTGCTCATTTGTGTCCCTTACTTATTATGAACGATAAAATCATTCACAATGTATGTATCGTCGCCGTCTACATTAAGATTAAAAACTGGCAAAACCTGACTGATACTAGAAAAAGATTCGAGTGTCACGTTTCCATTTTGTGTTACTAGTGTATCTCCGATTTCAAGCTGTTCGATATTTAGATCGGGGTGAAGCTGTCGGGATACATATTTATTAAAGCTTTTCCATCCATCTGTTGTCAAGAAAGGATGCGAAGAAGTTACAAAGTGGTCAGAATTATTAATAGAAAAAAGGTAGAAAGGACCACGAATAATTTTAACTTCAAGAACACTATTGTCTCCTGTGTTGCCTTTTACAAGGTCTCCTTCAACAACATCTTGAATTCTTTTCGTGGAACCATCTGCCATTGTAACAAGTGCATCTGCAATGAAGCAGTCTCCTTCAGGAGAGCCACCAGAGCTAGAAGGAGAAGAATCTACACCGCTGGGCGCTACTCCTCCTGTTCCGATCCATGTAGGACCATAGTTTCCATAAGGATTATAGCCAAAGCGCTGAGTGCTAAAGCTAGTGCTAATTGTAGCACCGCCTACAATAAGTTCTCCATACGCAACGGGAACAGGAACACCCTGTTGTACTGTATTTACGGGACCATTAAAAAGATAGGACTCATTTTCAGACCCATCTGTTTCGGGGCCAGGAGCCATAAGCTGAGAAATACCACTAAGTGCAAGATTAATTGCTACGCCTACTGCAACCTGTCCTAGCGTTCCGAGTCCTGTTGCAACTTGAACACTAGTTCCTGCTTGCCCAATTGTAGAGCCTGCAACAGTTTGAATACCTCCGCCACCAAAAATTCCCGCGCCTCCAAAACCTCCAGTAGCCGCAACAAGCGCTACGATTGCTACTGCGGCTAAAATTTTTCCAGTTCCGCCTTTTTGTCCTACGGGTACTTCTGTAATAAAAATATCTTCTTTACCCAAAGAGAGAAGAAGCTCTTTTTCATCAATAAAATCTTCGCCTCTTGCAATTTGAAACTCAATTCCTTTATCGGCAGCATCAATCATGTACTGACGAAATCCAGGAGTTTGACAGTCGATTAGTTTAAAAATATCGGGAATAGTTCTGCAGGAAGTTTCCCACTTCTCTCCAAACTTACTAATTCCACCTACTAAATGAACTGTTTGCATCTTATATATCTCGTTATAAATCTGCCCCAAATTGAGTGAAGCGATTCTCTGCAAGAAAGTCGATCTACTGCGTGATGTAGAAAGTTGTCCTCGCCAATATAAATACCACAATGATTTGGTATATCAGACATGACATTAAATATAATCATATCGTGTTCCTTTGGCTCTTCTACCGTTACAAACCCAAAGGTATGTTGCAAGTCATCAAAATAGTTAATTCCCTTTTCCCAAAAATTATCTTCAAAAGGAATAGAGGGTAAAGTAATTCCTAGTTTTGTGTAGTAATAGTCTCTGGCAAGAGAATAACAATCATTTTTGCCAAACTCATATGTTTTACCCAACAATGGCTTTGCTAATTTTTCAGGGGAATAAATATATTCTTTATTTTCGGGGACAGAATAAATCCAGTATGGAATTCCTAAAAAATTGCTAGCATTTATATCTGCCTCACTAGGTTCGCAAGAGCCGTCTGGATGACTATGAACTATTGCATGAATATCGCCTTTTAAACTGGCTCTTATATAATCTTGTGCAGATATTTTGAATTCTTCATCGCCTTCTGCTACATTTTCACAAGGAACATACTCTAAAGTTCCTCGTTTGTTTAATACTATGCCACAGCCTTCTCTTGGGTATTCCTGATTTAAATGTAATAATATATCTGCTAACATTATTTGAACGCTCTTGAAGCAGGAAACCCCCCAAAGGGCAAAGCTACCGCTTTGTCCGTAGGAACAGTTGCACCTGTATTACCGTCTGGAATTGCATGGAATCTAAGTGAGCAAGAAGTTATTCTCTTGCCACATACATCTCCATATGTCCAAAAGTTTCCGATCACAGGAGTAGTTCCACTAATACTAATTGTTTTTACTTTATAAATCTCATTTGAGTACTTTACATAGTCATTGAACTCAGAATCTGTATATGCGTAATAAGTTGCAGAACCACTATAGTCATTCCAAACTCTTACTCGTCTCCACGAAACATTTGTATCACTAGGATCATCCGAAGTATTGCTTACACACTGCCAGTATCCTGTAATGCTAGAAAACCCAGAATCAAAGTTTCCATTTGTATCGTATCTTTTAAAAGCAGGGCTAGAGTCTACAAAAGAATAATAATTATTTGCTGTAGCATTTGTAGAACCAGAAGTAAAAGTATTAATAGTAGTATTTGCCTGATCTATAATGTACTCATCTTTCTTTGAAACGTACACGTACTCATCTTTGTAAGCCCCTTGATTGTGCCAAGTACATCCTCCAAGTTTATTTTCTTCTGCAAGATTTGGAGAAGCACCTGTATATTTCCAAGGGCATCCTCCTCCAATAACTTGTCTACGAGGAAGTTGAACATTGCTAAGATCAAAGGGAGCCGCTAATTCAAAAGAAACCGAAACAACGCTCTTTTCCATAATTCTATCAATAACATACGTTGTTTTTGGGTATTCTACAGCAGGAAAAGTATCTCCACTTTCTCCAACTAAGTACCTTTTTAGTGTAATTCTACGAGTTACTCGTCTACCAATTAGATCATCAAAGTCAATACCAATTGCGTCAGAAAACACACTAGCAATATTTGCTACAGTCAGAGTAGGTCTAGAATACGCTCCGTCCGAGCTAATATCGAATCCTTCTGCCTGAATAGGCAGAGATTCATAAGTATTAATATTATTAGAAGAGTCCCTAAATTGAATAGTTCCAGAATCATAGTTTGAAGTGAAGTACGCAAAACTTCCGTCTGCGTACTCCAGATCAAATAAAACAATAAGCTCAGAGCCAGGATCTTGTTTCTGTACTAATTCAATAATTTCACTCATGGTTCATAAACTCTTTTTAGCGTTGCAGTACAAGAATAGTAATCGTCATAATCGTAGGAGATAGAATAATCCTCACAAATTACTTTAATTGTAGTTTCATTACCGCCCCCGTTTGTATCGGGAATTGTAAAAGAAAAATTAGTAACGCCCTGTTTGCTATCAAAGAAAGCTACAATATCATCAATGTCTGCCTTCGGACGCGTATTAAAAGTTACGCTATATGTTTGGTCTAAAGGATTAATACCTTGTGCAATTCTTTGCTCATAACCATCACCGAAGTTTGCAACATATCTTTTTGGCTTAGTCTGCCGAGACATGGCCTTGTCCGGAATACGACGAGTAGCAGTTAAATCAGTAAATCCAAGTGCCATTATGCTGCTCCATACGGGCTAAGCAAGCCGCCGGGTCTCTTTTGTCTCTGAAGTTCAGACTGGACTGCTGCTGCAATTACTTTACCCAGTGCTGCTCCCTGCTCACCGCCACCTTGTGTGGTTTGCTGTACGTTTCCTTCGGTATTAACAGTAATAGAAACATTATTAACATTTCCAGTGCTTCCTTCGACAGGAATAGATTTACCATTCGGCAAAGGAACAACAGCTTCTGTACCGTGCAGCATTGCAAGATGTCCATTGCCAGAACCGGAAGCAATGCCTCCAGTTGCATAGCCAGGAATCTTTTTCCCATTATTCATAATACCGCCGCTGGAGAAAGGAAGAATGCTAGAAAGAATTCCACCGAAGCCGCCGCTCATGCCGCCGCCAAAAAGACCGCTAAACAAATCACTGAATAAAGTGCCGAACCCTTGTAATCCGCCTTTAAATACTTGGCCTAAAGATTCTAAGAAAGGGGCTTTTCCACCAAGAAGATTTTCCATTCCAGTAAGGAAGGGGCCAAAAATACCTCCAGATCTTTGGGCTACAGTAGCTTGTTCGCCAGTATCAGGGTTTGTAATACTATTTTGAGTATTTGCTCCAAATAAATATCTTTTCAAGCTAAATCTGCCGCCTGCTTCTCCAGTAGAAACCCCTGCATTAGCAAGGGGCTCCCCGCCTCCTACAGCGGACCCAGAGATAGCATTCTTCATAATTGCAGCACCTTCTCGAGCGCCCTCTACAATGGCATTTTTCATTTTTTCTTCTGGAGTTTGTGTCTTGAATAACTTACCCATAAACTTATCGGTAAGTGTACGAGCAAGAGAATCCGCTCCTGCTTTCAGAGTAGTTTGAGCAATCCCGAAGATAATTTTCTTCATGTTTGTTTCTTCGTTTTTAATCAGATTAGCTAAGCCGTCTTGGAATCCCTTTTCAAAAGCATTCTTCATTTCCATTCCAAGGCGAGTGGTAGCATTGATTTGATCTTCAATTGCTAGTTTCTGTAGTCGTAAATTTTCAAGTTGTCCAGTGAGTATAGCATTCTTTTCTGCATCAATAACTACGCCTGCTTTAATTGTTGTGTTGATCTCTTTATTAATATAGTCCATCTGGTTTTGAAGATCAACTCGTTGTTTTTCTAAGTTTATATTTTCTCGCTGATTTCTAGTAGCAAAACGAGAGTCTCTAAGAACTTGATTATCTAACTTCAGTTTGTCTAGAGTTTTCTTATATTCAAGGTCTCTTAAGTCATTGAGAATAATCAGTCTTTGTGCGTGTCTATCTAACTCTTCGGTAACATCAGCATTAGCTGCTGCCATTTCTCCTAATTTTTGAATCTGCCCAATCTCAAGCTGAATCAAATCGCTATACTTGGTTCTATACGAAGTAATACTATTAATAGTTTGATAGTATTGCATTTCGAGATCGTTTTCTGCTTGAATTACTTCCGCAGCAACTTTTCCTTTCTTTTCTAAAATTTCTGATAGTCTTTCAAACTCTTTTGCCTGTGCTTCAGTAAGAGAACCTGTGCTTAGCATTGTTTGAGCAAGCCCCTTTAACTGGGCACCTGTCGAAAGAGAAGAAATGCCAGTGCTATCAAGGCCAGAAATCAAAGTCTCAAGACCTTTTGTTAATTCTTCTCTTGCTTTAGTTTCCAAATCTCCCAGATCAATTGCTTGTGGCTTTAAAGAAGTTCCTGCTCTTCTAGCTCTTCTAGCTGTTCCGGTCATAAGTTTTCTAGAAGCTTTCGCGTTATTTACAGCTGTTTCTAAAAGTGCTTGATTTAGCTCAAGTACATTATCTTTTACAGAGCTAAGCATTGTTCCTAATGCTCTGAAGTTTTCTACTGCAATTTTTCCAGAAGGCTTTAATCTTTCTTCTGCGATACTTGCAAACTTAGAAAATTCATCATTATTTAATTTTAAGCGCTCCGTTAAATCATCTACTCTACGCTTCATATCATCTTGTGCCACATTTTTAGAAAGTAGGCCAAGATACTCAAGTGCGGACTTAGTAAGATCAATAAAAAGAGTAATTAGACCAATAAAGCCTGCGGCTCTAAAAACAAGATTAGTTGCACGAGCAAAGCCCACAGAAGCACGAGACATAGCAGCAGTTGCTGCCTTCCACTGGACTTCTACAGTTTTTGCCATCCTTCTACCGTAGCCCATAACTTCAGAGCCCATTCTTCTAACGGAGAAAGCAAACTTCTTATTTTCTGTGCCCATTGCTCTCAAAGAAGCAATATAAACTCTTCCCTGTTCTTTAGAAAGTTGAGTAATTACGCCTTTTCCGTTTTCAGCAGCCCGAAGAAGAGACATTCTTTGTCTTTCTGTAAGATCTTTTCCTGACTGAATAGCTTGAATACCTGCACCTTTAGACTTAACTCCACTAACAGCCATTTGAAGAGAGGCTTTCGGATCTGTAATTTTTTTCTGGGCAATTGCGAGTGCCTCTAGTTCTTTCTTAGAAGATCTATAAGCATCACTTGCTTCTTTGGCAGCTGACTTTGAAGTTTCTGCCCAGTCGTCTAGTCCAGGAAGAATTTGCTTAATTAGAGGAATTGCTAGCAGGCCTAGAGCGGCTGTTAAAGATTTTACATTGCCCGCAAAGAAAGTAGCCACAGGCTCAAGAAGCGCAGCACTTACAGATTTAATACTATTGAGCACTTCATCAAACGCCTTTCCGAGTTTATCAATTGCGTTTACTTCTACAGCTGCTGCATCTGCAACTCTATTGAATTTTTCTTCCAATTGACCCTGAACATCATTAAATACTGCCTGCCGTCTTTCAGCTTGAGTAAGTTGATTTGCTCTTTTTCCAATGGTAGCAGCATACGCTTCAGTTGCATCTGCAAGCCGAAGTGTAATACCCAATTCGTCAAGAAGTTCAGGTTCTGCCTTAGTTACGCCTCGAACAAGACGATTAAAAGAGTCAGTTACGTCTCTTCCAAGAATCTGAGAAACATTTGCGGCTCCTTTAGCAAGCGCTTCTACTTGATTTGCTGCTAGTCCAGAAGCAACACCAATTGAAGCAGCCTGAGCAGCGTCTTGGAAAGAAAGTAGCCCTTTTGCGGCACTTTGAAGATCGCGAGTCAAAGATTTCATTCCTTGACCTGTTGCGGAAGAAAAGGCTACTTGCGCGTCTTGAATTACGCGAAAGTCAGCAGCACTTTTTAGAAAGTTGAATGCAGCACTTACAGCAAAAACGTTTGCTGCAAGCGTAGCATAGGCAGCCACAAGACCATTAGAGCCCTGTGCCATTTTTGCAAAGTTCTTCGTAGCATTGGAAGAAGCATTAGCAGCACCCTTTGTATTTCTATCAAGAGTGTTTGCACCTTTTGCTGCATTCCCCATTGCCTGGCCGGCTTTTGTAGCCTGAGCACCAAGCGCACGAAGAGTACCGTTGTCAGTTACTTCAAATACAACTCTATTAGTAGCCATTTATTTATTTTTTTCGTGCTTCCGCATCCCGCTTACGTTTAAGCTCTTTATTGACACTCGCCATATTTTGAGCTTCTATATGTTTTAGGAAGTAGGCTACACTTTTCTTATCTTCTATTTCATAAATATCTAGCAATCCCTGTAGAGCAGCCCAATCCTTTCCCATATAACTACCGCTCATTCCATCCCATCTATCTGGCAAAAGGGAATGGACAAAAAGAGCCTGTTGTACCTCAAAAGGAAACATACTGTCATCTACAGGCATCCTTTCGGGGTCAGGCTCTTGTTGGGTCTGTTCACAGATACTTAAATACTGTTCTAATGTGATTTTCTCTTTATACTTTCTCTCAAGTAGAGAAATAATTCTCTCTACTTGGAGTTCGTAAAATTTTCTAGATTTCCTACCATTTCCGTCACCCAAGTGTCGAAATCATTTGAGTTTTTCATCAATGTTTCAACATTCTCTTGGCTATAAGGAAGCTCTTGCTCCTCATTTTCGACGTCAGAAATCAAAAGCATATTTTTTAGATACTTAAATTTAAGGCCAGTCCAACCTTTGATAACAGCTTCTGTATAATTTACTAAAAACTTATCTTCATCAAGTTTTTCTTCAAATTGTCTGGTCTTTTTATTGAATACTTGAGATACACACTTATTTCTAAGCTTTACTAGTTCTTCTCTAGAAAGGAAACAGAGCTTGACTTTAAAATCAGGAAATTCCGGATAGTCAAACTCAACAGTCTTGCTCGGAGTCATCAGACTCTTCAAAGAAACAGGTGCTTTTACTTCTTCACTCATAAATTAATCCTTTAGAAAGTAGGGCGGACCCGAAGGCCCGCCCATTTTCTTATGCTGCGTGTGTTGTAGATGCCGTAGAATCGGCCAAGTAAGTAACAGAGACTTCGTCTGCACCAGTAGAATCGGAAGCAGAAATGTCGCTGGGTAGACCATGGAAATTCACATCAATCGAGATCACGTCGTCGATAGAGTGTGTAGGCATTTCCAAGTGTGCACGAGGCACGTTCACTTCAACGCGGGGAGAGCTTGCCGTCTGCCCGCCAATGTAGAACCGCAGATTGAAGCTGTTGGTGATAACACCGCTTGCTTCATGCAGATCTTCAAAGAGGCTTACCGATGCGTTAGAGGCATCATTGAGGTAGCAAGTAAAATTACCACTAATTGTGCGAGTACCCATAACATGACCAAGCGGCTGGTTAACGCTTCCGAGCGTTTCCGGCGTAAGGTATGTAAGGTTATTCTCAATTGTGATATTGCCACCCGTAAGTGTAACACTGTAAGTAGTGTCATCACCCATATTGTTACCACTAGCAGACCCAGTAACTTCGCTGAAATCATAAATAATCCCAAGCTGAGTTAGCTTCTGTCTAACGTAGTTAGACGTAGAGGTAATACCGCTAGTAACACAAGCAAGTGCTGCTTCACCCGAGGCGGCAATGTTCAAGCTTGCCACTTCGCTAATTTTCTTACCTTGACCTGCCCAAGCAACCTGTGCAATACCTTCAATATCGAAGTCGATAGAGGCAGAGCCCACGGAGCAGTCAGAAATCTTATAAACTGTAACACCATTGGTGCCGGTCGTATAAGTCGTGCCAGTTTCTTTGGAAGCACCAAGAACAAAGAACAAATCAAAAACACCAAGAGTAACTTTGTTAGAGTTAGCAAAGTTAAACACATTGGGCTCCAGGCTTGCTGCATTATTAGCAAAGTCCGTGGAGGTTGCATCGTCATAGTTCGTTGCACTCATTGCTGCCCAAAGAGCGCCTTCAACAGCATAGTTGCCATCAGCGCCAGCGTGCGCACCACTCGTGCCAGCACTGTCGCTTCCACCACCAACTGTCGGACGCATATATGTGGAGAAGCTCCACTCTGCGGGGGCAAAAGAGTCGTTAAACATGATTCGACCACGCTTGGAGTTTCCACTAGTATCGGCAGCTTCACTCAGAGTCACCTCTGTGGTGTTTGTGCCTTGGCTGAACGAAAACCCATCCAGCACAGGTACTTCAAAAAGTGCAGTGTTGGCAGTTGTGCCATCATAGCTCCACTTCATAAAGACCTTAGTGTCTCTACTAAAGAAAAATGCCATCTTTTTCTCCTATTTCTCGAAAAGAGCCGAAGCTATTTTCTAGTATCGGATCTCCGCTGTGATCTCTCCCACACCAAGAGGTTCCAAAACGCCCTCATCTGTATCAACCGACAAAATAGTTGTTTGTGCGGTAGACTGAGATGCTCCAGTCGAATCATAGTATGTCAAAGGATCATTATCTTCTAATACTGTTTCGACGTCTTCAAGTAGCGCTTCTAGTGCTTCAATCACATCATCCGTATCGTGAACGTAACACCGAATTGTTACTCTTAAAAACCTAAAGCGGAACCCGCCTCCATCGTACTCTCGTGTTTCTTGCCCCACGCCAATTTGAACAGTAGGGTATTCAGTCACTTGGTCCCAGAACGTAAGTTTAGTATCGACGTTTGAGACTGCTACTCTAGAGGGCGGAGCCCCGTTTAGTTCATTAATAAATAAATCTCGTATTGCTTGAACAATTGCTCTTCTTCGTGTTGTATAAGTTCTTGCTAACTCATTTGCCATCACACTCTCCTAATTGTCATAAACTTCTCACCAACAAGGGTGATAGCAATATCACGAATACTTTCTTTAATAATTGACCGAGGATCTCTGTACTTACTTCCTTGTGCAAATCCTGGCTCGAACGTTTGGTATGGGTACTTCATATAAGTATAGTCTATATGAATTCCTCCTCTGGGTCCGATTACAACATTTTCTGTTCGTACTGATTGAGCAAATCTACCTGTTCTATAAACTAGTCTAGGCTCTACCATCTTACTGGCAACTACCTGGGGTAGCATTCTGTCAAGAAGAGCACGAAGTTTAATTGCACTGTCTTGAGTTTTAGTTGCTACTTTTGTCTTAACAGGTTTTGCTGCTTTTCCTGAAGTTTTAGTTCTAGACTTCTTTCCTTTTTGTATATTTTTTCTACCTTTTAGGTTTTCAGTCTTACGTAAATCTTTTTCGGTAGATTTTGCTTTTGTAACTTTTATAAATCTGCCTCTTGCATCACGAGGTCTGGTAATTACTTTTTCTAAAACTTTGTCGGTAATTACTTTTTCGCCTTTTCCTTTTAAAACTTCTTTAGGCTTTCTAGACCCAGAGTAGTTTCCTTTAAAGTACTTCAGCATTCTTTTTTCAAATTTTGGAAGAGCTTTTCGTAAAGCAGGGGCATCAGCCGCAGTAATAACTTGTGCTTTATTATCCTCTCTATGTCCCAACTCTATATCGAAAATAAAGTTGTCATAAAAATCTTCAAGCCCTTCAAATCTTCTTCTCTGCAACTTGTAGTCCATATATATGTAGTGCAGGAATCTATCAAAAACTTGAGGAGGAACGCCTAAATTATTAGATTCTCTCATAGAGATTAGAGTCTCAACTACAGCACCAACAGCTACTGTTGTCTGGATACCTCTATCAATAATACCATGTAGTCTTTGTAGTTCCCCAGATTTTGCAGATTTAGGAATTCTTCTATTTTTCTTTGTGTAGAAACTTTGAATTTTCTCTAGGGCGGCAATTTTCAAATCTTTTAATACTTCATTTCCTGAAAATTTACGAACTCCCGCTCCTTTTTGATGGCTGTAAATGAAAGCAATCCTTGACTCTCTACTATTTCCATCAATTACTACAAGATTTGTTGAGCCTCTACCACTAGTTCTATAAAAGTCTTTGCGAGCTTTTTCTTTTGCACTTGCTAAGCTAGATGCTACTTCAAATCCATTCTTTCTAGCAAAATCTTTTACAGAACCTGTAGAAAAAACTTTTGAAACTACTTCATCAACTAATGCTTTAATTTCTCTAACTTCTTCAGTATTTTTTCTTTTATTTAGATTAAACATCTTATAGAAATCTTGAATTAATCGAGCTTTGTTAAATAAAACTCTATTAATCATTTGTTCATACTGAAGATTTCTTTTTAGTTCTATTGCAGTCTCTTCTAAAGCTTTTTCTAGCTCTTGTTTAATACTGCGAATAGCCATTAGATTACCACTCTATACAGATCCAATACTCGCTTAATATGGTCGGGGAAGTCCGTGATATTCCGCAGACCTGCGGTAGATTGGTTCTGTAGCTGTGCGCCTCCAAGAGTCTGGCGCTCTTTGTGCTCGTCCTTCAGATAGTAAGTAATCAAATCATAAAGTGCGAGTCTTAAATCTTGGGGTGTAGAAGCGTAGCCTGCTTTATAAGTAATCTTAACAGAGCCAACTCCTTTTGCCCAGTTTGCAAACTCACCATTTCTAGTAGTTCTGTAGATTGCGTCTGCGGCAGTATCAACATAGTACTCATAATTAGCAGTAGTGAGAGTCTGATATGCCTCAGAATAAGTCGTTCTTTCTTCAACACTAGTTACAGATACAATGGGACTTTCGCTCACAATAATCATACTAGTATAATTATCCTGAACTGTAAAAGTCTCTATTTTGTCCGTAGCGTAGTAGTCGAGAAAAGATGTTCCGCAATACTTTTTGACAAGATCACTAACGGCGGGAACAAGAATATTCAGTCGGTCATCGTCTTTTTCACCACGAAGCCCTTCTGCATCCTTGTACTCCTGAACTGTAATCAAATCCGCCATGTGGCCCTCTCAAAAAGAATTGCGAGGGGGCAAGAGCGCCCCCTCACAGTTCACTAGGTTCTACTTATGCAGAAGCCTTGTACATTTGCGCCCACTTAGACGTAGCGCCATCGATCAGGTCGATGAAGCCAAGTCTCTGAGACGCCACCAGCACCCGACGCTGGTTTGCAACTTCGTAATCAGACTCAACGGTCACACCGCGGAGACGAGGCATCACATAGTTGCGGGGATACACTGCGACAGCATTGAACTTAGCAGCAGCCTTCGTGGTAAACTCATCGCAGAGCAGCACACGGCTACCGAACACCTGACCGATTTCGCCGGTCAGTTTCGTTGCCATATCGCCAACCAGGTTTGCATCCTGGAATTCAGCATCCTCGAGAAGGTTGTAGTACACGTCCTGAGAAACAAGGTACACAACTTCACTCGGGTTCACACCATACTTACCCATGTTCTTGCGGAGAGCAAGAAGGTCAGCAGCCGTCACCGAATCGGTAGCAGCAAACGTTCCAGAAGGCTGGGTGTAATCGCTATCGTTACGAGCAAGGTGCAGAAGACCTTCAAAGGACGCACCGGAGGTACCAAAAGCACCGTCAGCGTCGTCACCAGCAAGAATAGCGTTTTCGATTGCACGTGCGTGCGAACGAACCATCGACTCACGAATCAGCGGAAGGATCGGCAGAATTGCATCCTCTTCCGTCTCGTTACCGAGATAGGACTGAGAAATGAGCTTTTTGGTGGTCAGCGTACGCTCGGTGAGGTCGTTACCACCATAGGGCGAACCATAAGTATCGCCACGGGTAGCAAGGTTACCGTGCGGGCTGGAACCAGCAGCCGTTTGAGCCGATGCGAACTCTGCATACCCAGCATCCGGCAGGATCGGGATAATCATGTTTGCAGAATTCATTGCGATTTCACGGAACAGCGGCGCGAGAACGAGTTCGTTCTGAATGTCACGCTCGATGTTCGAGGAAACAATTTGCTCGAAGTCGGCGCTAGAAACCTGAACACCGGAGTGCTCATTCACTTTCTGCATCACGCCACGAGCGAGGGGGTTGTCCCAGCCCTTGCCAGTGGCAAGACCTGCGAACTTGGCATCAAGAATGTCGGCCTCAAAAGCCTTCTTCCAATCGCCATTATTTGCACCACGGTCGGAGAAGATACGCTTCGACTCGCGAATGTGCATGATCTCTTCGGACTTCTCTTTGAGTTGGCCTTCGAGTTCTCTCACGACTTTCTCGAGATCTTCGTGCTTCTCAGAAACACGCTTCTCAATGTCGCTCATGAGGCGCTCAGCCCCAGAAACAGCAGCAGACACAACGGT
>Ga0209929_1000278_pt1 | contig 19758 bp, 29 predicted proteins | sample SalPon2_C_H2O_MG_2_FD_185731 | JGI IMG/M metagenome (GOLD analysis project Ga0209929, IMG submission 185731) | Salt pond water microbial communities from South San Francisco under conditions of wetland restoration - Salt Pond MetaG SF2_C_H2O_MG... ... | reverse complement strand
CGCAATGTCAGCGCCACACGTGATTTTCTTCAGGGACTTGATGGAGTCAGCAACGCGTGCGAACGAGGCGGCGCGCCCTTCGTCGTCGTGCGCCGCGTAAGCCTTACTGAGATTTTCAAAAAGTTGTACGATGTTCTTCATGATGATATGATGTGTCTGTGTATCTCATGTCTGGGGGGGTTATTTTAAAAAAAATTATAGACTTTAATATAAGTATGACCCCCCTGTCAGACACCCAAATCAGGGCAAAAGTCAAACAATTGCGCGTGCGTCACGGAAAGACCTACGCACCTGTGCGTTATTTCAGAGGTCTGACGACCCTTCGTGATGTCGAACGACGATATCTCAAAATGTTAAAGAAAACCTACACCCCTTTCCCCACCGATAAGGGGAAGAAGGTGCGCACATCTTCATACACCAGAAAATTTAGAAAGATGTATGGAGATGATGTGAAAACATTACCTCAAATCGCAAAAGCCACGGGTATCCCACTAGGTACCTTACGAACAGTCTATAACAGAGGTCTCGCGGCATGGCGCACAGGTCATCGTCCGGGGGCAACTCCTCAACAGTGGGCATACGCACGCGTACATAGCTATGCTACAAAGGGGAAGACGTGGTACACGGCTGACAAAAATCTACACACAAAGTAATACCTATGTGGTGGCTCTTTAAGAAAATTAAATTATCAAACTCACATTCATGGACGTATTTACTTGGCGAGTAATTTTTTTTGTTTATTGAGGTAATTATTAATTTGTTTGTTTCCCTCTCGAATCATGTTTTGGAGTTGTTTCAATAGAACGTTTTCACGCGCTTTTCTGATTTGTTGGGGGGTTCGTAAAATTTCATTCATCAATTCTTTGTCAGTCTTGTACCGCCTGGACCTTTTTTGGGTTTTCATTGGTTTCGTGATCGTCAACCCAAGTTCTTTCGCCTTTTTACGCAGTTCGGATGTGTTCAACATATTATAGTATTATACGAAAAAATATCTGCGTAAAAATTAAGTGTACATGTGGGACAGCTTGCCTCTCGAACTTCAGGAGATAATACTAGAAAAATCTATAGAATTATGTCGTGAAGACTACATAAATGCTGGTATAGCAAAGCATAACCGGGCGAAAAAGAAACAGGGTCGGGGTCTGCTCACCGCGGACATGATACGATATGTGCAAACAGGTACGGACCCAATGGAATTGTTAAACTGGGCATATGAACTGGAAATACGAGAACTTGAACTACACGTAGACCCACCTGTGTCCCTTCTGAACAATATCTATGACTACGATTACACCGAATACTACGATGAATTTCTTAGTAGAGCTGTGGAATACCTGGAAGACCCACAACACCGAGATGAATGGATTGTCCCAACGGAAGATTGCTGGCTGACCATGTTTACAAAGTTGAATGATTTTCATCGTAAACATGGACATCTGAACACACTCGACGATGACCCAAAATTGTACCTGTGGCTGGAACACCAGAAGGACTCTGACACACACCTGTCCAGGGAGAGGAGATACTCTCTTCGAAGCCTCGGGGTGAGGTTACCGAGACCTAATAGATGAGGTTAAGAAGGACACGAACATGTCACCTCTTGGGTGTATTGACATTTACCTTTTCCTTGTGCATCATCAAAAACATCTGCGGATTGGAACACTTTACCCTTCGGTTCCACGTTACAACACATATATTGAAAATCTGCACTATCTGGGGCGGGGTTCCAATGCACCTGTCCGGCACGCGTCGGGTGGTCGCTTGGGTATTTCGCTAGCACACAATCGGTAGGTTCTTCGCTTTGACATGGCACGTAGCACCTCGTACCAGATGATGTTTTACAATCCCCACCGTACTTTGCTGGAGTATGACCTGAACGTGTTGAGTGTGTTATACCTGCACCACATTTACCAGATTCACCTGTAAGTACGGTGACGCCGTCGTCTGCCATACACGCCGATGGAGCGCTCCACTGTCCACCTGTGCAATCCTCCGGTGCGGGAGCTGATTCGCTTATTTCTTTAAGAAAATAAAAACTTGTTGGTGGTACACCAATTCCATCGCATGTCTCAAATTCAACTCCATCATCGAGTTCTTCAGTTGCCCCATTTGATATTTTTTGATTGAAAACGTTTATAGGTGTTACAGTCATTGTGATATTTTGACCACTGTGGAACGATGTCGGTATTTGATTAAAAATTATACCATTTTTAGTACTCGACGGCTCTGTGATGTATCTAAGTTTTTTATCTGGGTCTGCTGACGACGAAACGTCTATGGCATACCTTGATGTCAAGTCTCGGCAATCGAGTGCACTTTGATTCCATTCCCATCTTAAACCAATTGTCCCATCATCTTGACGACACACCCTATCATTTATATATATCATACCATCACACTTACTAAGGTCCGGAGATGCTTCGAAATCACCCTGATACCCAGATGGTGGACCACCGCCACCGCCACCGCCACCGCCACCGCCACCACCACCGCCGCCACCACCACCGCCGCCACCGTTAGTTTTTTTTGTAGGCGCTTTTAAACACTGACCCATATCAAATTTTTCAAAATCAAAACTTCCGTCGGTGCACGTGTACAAAGCTGAAACTGAACTAACTACAACAAACATTGCACACACACCCATGACGGCTACAGTAGATGACTTAGACATCCTTATATTCTGTCAATATTATATTTTTATTCAACTGCTGGACAATTTTCACTTATGTCATGTATGGCTGCCCCTCCTCCATAGACAGCAGCACCAGGGTAAGTACACGTATCATTTTCATCACAAGTGCCCCAACTTTTATTATTGCCATACCAGCCTTTTTTTTTCCACGTGCTTGTCCTCGTTCTCCTCCATTTACCTCTGTCTGGGCATGTACCAGTAGCACCAGTCTCGTCATCATCGACAACAAACCTTTCAACTTTATACGTGGCAAAGGGATAAATCCCCCAACTCTGCTCATTAGGAAAACAACTTCTATCTACTTCATCTGGTTCTCTTTCCCAGTGCCCCGTACAATCCTTTGGACACGTGCATGTCGTTGTTTGAGAGTAAGCGCAATTCCCAGAACCTACCGCATCATGCATTACATCAGCACTCGCATAGACTTCACCAGTATCGCCACCACTGGTTAGACACACTTCTGCACATGCCGCGTTGTAATCGGGTGTACCTGGATACGGGTTCCAATTAATTTCACCGTTAGGTAAACGGGCCAGTATACAATCGGATGGTGTTTCTTCAGGACATGCATTTTCACAACGCTCTCTCTTTTCTGTGACACAACCAGAGTCATTAGTTTCGCCTGGACACCCATCCGGACATGTACGTAAACTTGTACCCGTACCACATTTACCTACCTCACCCGTGAGTATGGTAGCGCCATCATCAGCTGTGCAAGGACCTGGTGGGCTCCAAGTACCTGTACACGACTGCGACTGTGAAGAGGGTGTCGTGTTATTTGAAATTTCAGTGAAAGATGAGAAAGGCACTGGCGTACCACCAACCGCATTACATGATTCAACATCACTATTTCCCAAGTCAACTGTAACTTCCACAGTATCAGTTAATTTTAAATTAGATGCATCCAGGGGTGTTACATATATTTTTATATTTTCTGATCCAGACATCAAGCTCGATGCATCACTTATGACGATGCTGTTTGCACTAGAACCAACGACGTCGTATTTGTATTTCACGTTGTGGTTCTGACTGGCGGATGAAATTTCAATCAAAAATTTTGCAACCTTGTTACGACAAATACGTGCATCATCGGAATCTGTCCAGGCCCATCTAGCACCAACAGTGTTGCCACCCGTGTAGCAAGACCTATTTGTGTTTTGAAAGAAAGTGGAGTTACACGAAAGGACGCTTGGACTTGGTTGTAAAGTTGAACTGCCCCCACCTCCACCGCCGCCACCTCCGCCGCCGCCACCTCCTCCACCTCCGCCACCACCTCCGCCACCTCCTCCACCGCCACTCTCTGGCCACTCTAAACATTTGTCTGTATCAAAATCATCGGGATCAAAAGACCCGCCTGTGCATGTGTATCCCAGTCCAATGGATGACACCATACAGAATACACCGGACATTACCATTACAATAATAAGTCCTGAGTCACCACTACTCATTATTACTATCCCACAAGAAAATTTTCCAGTAGGTTGATGCGACGTCGTCCATGGAAAACTTCATATTTCATGATATTTTACAATCTTGTTCAAGGTCATTAGAATACATCACGGTTATTAACCAATCCATCCCTTTTGAACTTGTTAAGGAGTGCCTGTCTCTGATTCACAGGGGTAGTTCGCAATCGGTTTCGAATCTTGTTCAACACGAGGGGTTTCAGATTACGAACCACATTGTTCACATCGGTGCGAGACACATTAGGTGGCAACTTGTTCTTGACCCCTTCGATGGTGGCTCTCATATTGTTAAGGGGTGTGTTCAGAAGACGAACACGGATGCGCTGTAAATTAAAGTTCTTGTTATTCATCAGTCGAACATTGTTTGATGTAAAATTGTTTCCATGAAGACTGGCCCTCCCCTCTCCCCCTCTAAGAAACTGATTGATACCATTTTTGTTATAGACCCTTCTCAGGGTTCCGTTGTTTTTGACATTTGATGGGATGTTTAGATAGACCCTTTTACCACGAGGGATGTTGTTTGTTAGGTACACACCGGCATTAAACAGCTCAGTATTCTTGTTTATACGTTTTGGTTCAAACCGTTTCATAAACTGTGCTTTTGTATATTTTTTCTCGTAAAAGATGATGACTAAACTATCTGATAGATTTCTAAAACTTTCGGGCAAAGAGGTGAGTTTGTAAAGGTCGATAGTAAGTTTCTTCAATTTCTTCAACTTACCGAAACTCTCTGGCAACTTTGTGAGTTTGTTATTAGCGACGTTTAGCATTTCGAGATTTGTTAACTGACCAACACTTTCAGGGAAAGAAATGAGTTTGTTATCATTGACTACTAGCTTTCGAAGATTTTTCAACTGGCCAATTTCTGGAGGCAATATGGTGATATTGTTTTCAGAGAGGTAAAATGTCTCTAAATTTTTCAGCTGACCAATAGTTGCTGGCAACTTTGTGAGTTGGTTCTCATTGAGATGTAGAACCTCCAAATTTTTCAATCTGCCGATTTCCGCTGGCAAAGAGGTGAACAAGTTTTCACTCAGGTCAAGATAATTCAAATTTTTCAATCTGCCGATTTCCGCTGGCAAAGAGGTGAGTTCCTTGTTGTGTCGGAGTTCAAGTTGTTTCAAATTTTTCAACTGACCGATTTCCGCCGGCAACATGGCGATGTAGTTATAAGTGAGGTCAAGTTTCTTCAAATTTTTCAACTGACCGATTTCCGTTGGCAACATGGTGAGGTGATTAAAATCCATCTCAAGCTCCTCTAAATTTTTCATGTAGAAGACAAAATCTGGAACTCTTGTGAGACCCTTATTATTTAACTTAAGTTTCGTGGCATTAAGATTTGTTATGCCATATTTTGCTGCTTCTTTAAGGACCTGATTGTTGATTTTGTTCCTAAAACGTTTCGTCATCATCCTCTTGGCCGTTGGTGCGTTCACGGTTCTCAGAATTCTTTTGACACCCCTTGTGTTGTTTGAGTTGGAGTTTGATGAATTATACATCATTCTGTTGTTTGAGTTGGAGTTTGATGAATTTCTGTTGTTTGAGTTGGAGTTCATTCTTACAATACATCAAGATTATTTATCAAACCACCCCTTTTGAACTTGTTAAGGAGTGCCTGTCTCTGATTGGCGGGGGTCGTTCTCAATCGGTTTCGAATCTTGTTCAACACGAGGGGTTTGAGATTACGTACCACATTGTTCACATCGGTGCGAGACACATTAGGTGGCAAGTTGTTCTTAACACCTTCGATGGTGGCTCTCATATTGTTCAGGGGTGTGTTGAGAAGACGCACACGGATGCGTTGTAAATTAAAGTTTTTATTGTTGATGAGTCTAACGTTGTTTGCTGAAAAATTGTTTCCATGAAGTCTGGCCCTCCCCCCTCTTATTCGAAGAGCCTCATTCAGACCATTCTTGTTGTAGACCCTCCGGAGGGTGCCGTTGTTTTTCACATCCGATGGTGTACTTATGTACGCCCTTTTACCACGAGGGATGTTATTTGTTAGGTATACGCCGGCATTAAACAGCTCAGTATTCTTGTTTATACGTTTGGGTTTAAACTGTTTCATAAATTGTTGTTTTGTATATTTTTTCCCGTAATCAACTCTGATGACTACACTATCTGATAGATTTTTAAAACTTTCAGGCAAAGAGGTGAGTTCGTTGTGTCCGAGGTCAAACCTCTCTAAATTTCTCAATCTGCCGATGGTTGTTGGCAACGAGCTGATGCGATTAAAACTGACGTTAAGCTTCTTCAGATTTTTCATCTGACCAATAGTTGCAGGCAAAGAGGTGAGTTCGTTGTGTGCGGAGGTAAGCGTGCTGAGTTTTTTCAACTGACCAATAGTTGCAGGCAAAGAGGTGAGGTTGTTATGAGTGAGCTCAAGCTCCTCTAAATTTTTCAGCTGACCAATAGTTGCAGGCAAAGAGGTGAGTTCGTTCTCATAGAGATATAGAACATTCAAATTTGTTAACTGGCCAATAGTTGCAGGCAAAGAGGTGAGTTTGTTATCACCGATATTCAGAATAGTCAATTTTTTCAACTGACCGATTTCCGCTGGCAACGACGTGAGGTTGTTCTCAGTAAGGAAAAGATAATTCAAATTTTTCATGTAGAAGACAAAATCTGGAATTTTTGCGAGACCCTTATTTGATAAATCAAGACGCGTGGCATTAAGATTTGTTATGCCATATTTTGCTGCTTCTTTAACCACCTGGTTGTTGATTTTGTTCTTAAAACGTTTCGTCATCATCCTCTTGGCCGTTGGTGGGTTCACGGTTCTCAGAATTCTTTTGACACCCCTTGTGTTGTTTGAGTTAGAGTTTGATGAATTATACATCGTCATTCTTACAATACATCAAGATTATTTAAATCCTACACTGGATGGCGAAGAAGATAATCCACGCCACGAGAACGTCGATACTGTAGTGTTCCCTTGTCGCGATAGTCACCAATGAAGCGATGATGGGATACACAGGGTACAACACCTTCCCAACGAAATATGAGGTGACGATGTTATAGGTCGTGTGTCCACTAAACATGTAATCGTTGCAGAAGGACAAAGGTGGATTCGGTGTACACGTCCCGGGTTTAGCTGCAGGTAATTGAGTGACGATGTTTGTCATCGCCCGTGCGGCGTACATAAAGGTGAGTGTGAGCATGTACCTATTTTTCACAGTCTCCGTCCACCCTCCTGGACGGAACCAGTTGTACACCAAAAACAACGTCGGAATGACTCCCGTGAGGTCGTGAAGGATTTCGTATTTACTAAGGTTTGGAAGTAGTTCAAAACCGATGTCCCTCGCCTTTCCACCATTCTTTTCACCGCGACGAGATGTGATGTAGTATCCGACGAGCCAGTTCGATGCAAGGGCTAAAATAAGTGCAATGTAAAGCCGCATCTTCCTTATTACATGCCTAGAATTTTCTTTTTCTCTTCAAATTCCCTTTGTTCCCCTGGTGAAGGGATATCGTGTCCCGTGCGTAAGGCTTCAATCTCTGGACCGGTGAGGAACATCCCATTGACACGGAAATCTCGGAACGCTTGCATCGTTATAGGTACGAGGGGTTCCACGAGTTCATAGATGGCGTTGGCGTAGTCGCGAATTTCCTTCTGCGCACCCTTTTCCATGCGCAACTGGAGATAGTGCATCAAGTTGTGCAAGTTAATTTTCCAGTAGAATTCGGTAAAGGTGCTTTGTGGCAACACGCCACGCGCTTGTTCGCGACAACAGCCCGCTTCGAGGAGGTCATCATATACCCCGAAAGCTTCGTTCAACTGACGAGAGACTCGCTGTCGCAGGGTGTCGTCTAGGTCAACGATACCTTCGGAGCCTTGATGATTTATTTGAGACTGCCCCCGTAAAACGTTGGGTTCGTAGAACTCTTTCGGAACGACGGAGTAGCGGGCGGAGAGTTCATTAATACTGGCGGTTCGGTGACGCATATGCTGTCTTGCGATGTAGATGGGCATTTTGATGTGGAATTTGAATTCCACCATCTCGAAGGGCGTTGTATGCCAGTGTCTAAGCAAATATCGTATAAGTCCCTTATCTCCTCGTGTGGTTTTAGTCCCATCTCCATACGAGACTCTCGCTGACTGGACGATGGCGGTGTCCAAATCCCTCTGAGGCATGTGGTCCACGAGGCGAACAAATCCTTCACCCAGGACATTTTTTTGCGCCATTTATATATTAAAAAAGTAAAAACTTTAATTAATAAGGATGCACATCATTCTAAAACCAAGTCCGTCGGTAGCACATAAATACAGAGTCATCCTCCCAAATCACAGATTTGTTGATTTCGGAACTAAAACTGAACGAGACTACACGGACCACAAGAATCCGAGATTGATGCGAGCGCGTCTTCTGAGACATGGGGCGGTGATGTCTCGGAAGGTGCGGACGGAGCGTGACCCTTCTGAAATTCATAGGGAAATGTTACGTGTCTGTGAAAGTCGTACAGAGGATTGGGATGATATGTTTAGTGAAGAATACTGGAATCGTTGGCTTTTATTTACATACCCTACAGTGCACCAAGCAAAGTTATTCATGACGATGCGACAAGGTGTTCTGTTCATGCCGACGGCTGAAGGTTTCTGGTACCTGTAGACCCAAAGCCAGAGGCACCTCTCTCAGTTTCTTTGATGACACCAACTTCCTCAACCTCTGGGGTTTCACACCTCTCTAAGACCAGTTGGGCCACGCGGTCCCCCTTTTTCACTTCAAACACCCCCTCTCCGTGATTGAAAAGAAGAACTTTAATTTCCCCCGTATAATCTGGGTCTATTACTCCAGCACCGACGTTAATACCGTGTTTGACGGCGAGACCTGAACGAGGGGCGACGCGACCATATGTGCCTACCGGGAGGACAATTGCGACCCCCGTGCCGACAAGAGCGCGTTCGCCGCGAGGGATAGTAACATCTTCACAAGAATATAAATCGTATCCAACAGCACCAGAAGACCCACGAGTAGGTAAATGTACACCGTCATGGAGACACTTCACGAGAAGGGGCATTTGACTAATAAACGTGTGTAATCTTTAAAACGAATTCTCGACTCATCTCCATTAAAGATAGAATTACGTATATCTAGTAAGAATAAGAATGACGAGCTGCCACACCAAAAGCGCCGAACTCATCAAAATACTTTCAAGCTCTATATCAGACTTGTCGAAAAACCTACTCGAAGGTGATGAAGACAAATACAACAAAATCGTGAATAATTTGATGAAACAATTAACCCCCACACACCCCCGAAAAAAAAGAAAACGCACTGCCGAGACCCCCGAACAGCAGCAGACGTCTATGACCCACAAAGACTCGTGCGCCGCTGTCGGGTTGCAACCCACACCGCGCGGAATCAATATTCTACCGGGTGGGAAAGAACTTTTCATTCAATGCCAAACTCGAGAGAAGACAGTGTACGATGACATTTTACGGCAAGACTTTTATTATGATTTCGCTGCATCACGTGGCGGAAAACGTGTGCAAACAATAGATGAATTGAAACCCGGAACGGTGAATCGTGCCGTCTATGAACTGTTCAATAAACAAGGAGGTGTCCATGTCATCGCGGCGTTTGGTGGCCTAAACAAATGGCACCATCAGTCATTTTATGTTTCGGGGTTCACCATGGTCGATGGTTTTCTTAAAATTGTGTGTTCTGGTTTGAAAGTACCCCGCCCGCTGATATGTAATCAATGATTCTTTTTTATATAAATACATAATAACAGATGATACCCGTTGTAAACTATGAGCGAATAGAACGTCTGACCCCAGAGCATGATGGGGGGATACAGTTTAACCTCAACACGCTGTCAATTTTTATTATAATAGCGGGGGTGTTATTATTATACAAACGCTATGTGGACACTAATCGTAGTCGTCAACGATGGCATACTTAATACACTCCTCTGGGGAGAGGTAAATGTCCCGCTTCAACAGTTTTTTCAACTTTTTCTCCGGAATTTTAGTCATGGACGTGTACGTGTTGCGAATCATATCCATAAATTTGGAACACGTCCGCATCTCATCCTTCATCTCTTCAAACTTTCCCCAAAACCCACCTGTAGAAAGCTGGTGAATGAGCACATGGGCGTTACGACCTACCTTTCTTTCTTTGCCACCGAGAAGCATAAACGTTGCGGCTGAACAGCAAGCACCTAAGGCGACGGTTATGGTGTGGACCCTACTCTTTTGGATGACATTCATCGCAGAAAAACCAGAAAACAAGTCGCCGCCATCGCTCATGATGTTTACGCGAATGGTCGGGACGTAGCCTATGAGGTCACTGGACATTTTCAACAACCAAGATTCCAACTTACGAAATTTTTCGGTAAACTCCAAGATGTTTTCGGGAGTGATGTCTCCGTAGTAGAAGATTTCATTACCGATGACTTTTGCGACTTCAAGCACTTCTTCATCTTCTTCAGTTTCCTTGTTCAAGTAGGGCATTTTTCAGTTTCTTCTTAATTGTATTGACGTCCCTTGGTTTTAATTTATTTGTAAGACACAAATGATTCATGGTATCAAAATCTTGGGGTGTTATGTCATAACATAACATTTTATCATAGTACCCAAGACCTGCATATTTTTGTAATAAACTAAGTGCTTCTATGGAAATGTTATTATTACGCAGTTGAATGTTGTACAACTTTTTCGCGCGCATTTTATAGTTTCCATGTTTTGTCCAACACGACCCAGGTCTGATTTTATCTTCACGCAGATGACCTTTCATGTGAAAACGAGGTATCGTGATGGCAAAATGTGCAAAATATTGCATCACGTTCCATTCATTATTTAAAGAACTGTACATTGCATTGTCAAAAATATCTGCATCTGAAAATGCCATACTCGCACCAGCGGTATTTACATCTTTTGAGTCTACGTAATTTTCTTGAAAAATTGACCACATGTGTCCATGTTCATATAACTTTTCAGGTTTAAATGTATATGTTGGGTCGCACAAGATTTTATATATAATATCCTTTGGATTTTCAAAAACATCTTTCCTATCTGAACCATCCAGGTAGTGGAGATAGTCTCTGATGTTACCACGACATCGCACCGCCGCGCCTTCGTCATACCTATCTAAACACACACGTCGGAGGGTTTCTGGGCCGTGACGTGGGATTTCAATAAATGTAAAACCAGGGTATAAACAAAAATGCGATGATAACACAACCAAAGACCCTTCGGTGAGACGGTCGCCTTCAGCCACTCTCTCCACCGTAGCTTTAAGAATTAAATTATCTGGTTCGTAATCTTCAATGAACAGATGCTTCGTTGACCCATGAATAAGTTGTGAAAATAAACTCTTTGAACGTAAAAGGTCTGTCGTGAGCTCTATGCTATTCCCGTCATCTAACACACACTCTCGTAAATATGTCTTCCCCGTACCACACGCACCGTAAATGAAGACATTTTTATTCTCTGTGAGACAGTGTTTTAATTTTTCTACGCGGTCGCCATGAATATTTGTGGCATCAGGGGGTTTCTTTTTTTGTGGAGTAATTTTAATAAACTTATCCATGACTGATACTGATAAAGATTTAACAGACCAAGCCTTGGAAGTCTTAGATACAAAGGTAATTAGTCCTTTAAAAAAGAAAATGTTCCCATATCTATGTGCAGTTGGTGTATTTAATATAGTGATTCTTCTATTACTTATTTATCTTGTGGTGGCTCTTCGACGGCAACTTCCATCAGTTCAGCCCTCTTCTTAAGTTCGTCCTCAAGTTTTTGATTCTTCTTTGAGACTTGTGTTTTACCTCTCAACTCTTCGAGCTCTTTCTTTGTTTCATCTTGTTGTCTTTGTGCGATGGTGTCCACCACTTTTTTGAAAAACTTTTTCGGTGGAGGTTCGTCAGAACCTTGGATTTTTTGAAGGTCGGTTATAAGTTCTTCTTTACTTTTATCACTCTTAATTAACCCTTTCATCTTAGAGATGACTGAATTTTCCAAGACGGCACTAAATGTTTGAATTGGGTTGATGTGAACAATTTCAGGTTTAGTAAGACGGTCATCCGATGGGAACTCTTTCTCAAACATCGCCAACACAGGGGCTGGGATGGATGGGCTTTGTTCAATCAAGGTGTCGTACTCCCCTTTCATGAGTTCAACCATGTCCGCGCCATCGCGAGACCGGTCAACGAGGGGCAAGGCCAACTCCAAACGAACGACGCGAGAGAATTTGCCAAACTGCATCGCCGCCACACGATGGGCTTCCATCAGCTCACTCACTTTGAGAAATTGAGAAATCGTCGCGATGAGACCAGCGATGAGGTTCAGGCCACCAATACTTGGCGCCACGTACGGTTGAAGTCCCGCAGGAAACTGTTCTTGGGCAAAATTTGCCGTACCCGTTATTGTTGATAGAACAATAACTGGTAATGTATAGTGCATATTTGATTTTCTGTATTTTAAAAAAGCCTGATAGTGCATCCAACGGTAGCATGCCGCACTCTCACCCCACCCCCTTAAAATACTTTCCTGTTGAGGGTGCCAAATTTTAGGTAATTTTTTATCTTTTTCCATCTTAGAATAAGATGAATATAATTTTCGCACTTCACACCGTGTTATTATTATTTCTCATCATCATTCCTTTCGTAAATGATGAGCGCATGTTACAGATGTACTCCATACTGATTCCATTCATCTTTTACCACTGGAGCGTGAACGATGACACGTGTGCCATGACCCAACTGGAAACGTACATGACTGGTAAAAACAAGGATGAAACATTTTTCCATCGCCTGGTGTCTCCAGTGTACAAAATGGATGACACCGCTGCAAATAATTTATTGAAAAGTTTATTGTTCTTTCTCTGGATGTTTGTTCAGTACAGGTTGGAACGATTTAAAATAGTTCAAGATGACTTACGACGTATTATGGAGTCTATGAGAACTAAATAATTTCCAAACAGTGCAACATTTTTTAACACATCTTCAAGGTCCATTAATATATTCTGAGATTATAGTAAGAAGATGCCTCCTCGCGTGCGCACGCGCGCCAATAGGAATAGGACACCGTCTAGAAGTCCAACACCAAACAGACCAGAGGATGACCCTTTCTTGATGAGTCCAGAGACGAAGCGTCAAAAAGCACTTCAGGAACAGTACACTCAGACACAGAAGAATGCAAATGAACGAGCGAAAAAATACGCAAAAGCATTTGAAAAATTTTTAAAAAATAACACAAATGTTAACAATAAACTTGTAAAAAAATTTAAAAATATTCAAAACAATAAAAATAAAAATCACTTACAAACAAATAATAAAAATTTCAAAAATAATGTACAACTGATGAACAGACCAACATATTTATTGAGTGATGTCCTCAACAGTAACAATGGGAAAATTCGTCATGTATATTCCAGAGACTATCTCAATAAAGTTTTTAAAAACAAAACCATCCACCGTGGACCACACACAGGCGTGCCTACCTCACCTGATATGATGCGCAATTATAATGGGGTGAATATTAACGCACGACGACACGCTATTTTTAAAACACAAAAGGCATTGTTAATATCAGTCTATGGAAGACAAACATATTACGATACAAAACTCCAAACAAAACACGTCACAGGTCAACTCCAATACCATCACATAAAACTCGCACATTTCGTGACAATGGCGACGAGAGGTGGGACATTTATGGATTTCATCAAAAAGTTTTTACGCATCGGTGGGGAGAGAGTGATACTCTTAAAAAATTTACACAACATCACAGAAAAAGAAGTCAACCAGGTGATTGGTATTGTGAAATTGTTTGGACAATTGGAAGTAGAAACACCTGACATGTACCTCCCATTCATTCACCAACTTCGTGTCATTTTCTTTGCACAAAGATTTAATGGTGTTCCACCAGTTATTCAAAAAATATTAAATAATTACAAACCGTTCTATAAAGAATTTAAAAACTTACTCAACCTTTAAACACATATGCGCCAAATCCTCGCCATAGACATTGGATATTTCAACATGGGTCTCGTTTTCGCGGAGTGTGAAAAGGAGGTGGTACGTCCAGTGTTTATGAAAAAGGTAAGTTTGGAGGATTACAAATACATCTTTAGTAATGACATCGTTGACCTAGTGCCGTTGATGGTGAATGAGTACAAGGTGTGGTTTGACAGCGCCGAACACATTCTCATAGAGAGACAACCCCCGGGTGGATTTCAAAACATAGAAGTTTTATTACATTACATGTTCAAAGACAAAGTGACCTTGGTGAACCCGGTGTCTTTGCACGTACACTTTGGTATCAGACACCTGACCTATGAGGAAAGAAAAGAGAGAACCACAAGTATCGGGGAAAAGTATCTTCCAGAGGGTGAAGAGATACCCTATGAAAGGAAACACGATATTGGTGATGCCATATGTATGATTGTGTATTTTAACTTTCGCACGACTGTGCACTTTTTTGACCAGTTTCGTCTTAAGTAAAACGCCAAGACGCGTTGTTATTAGTCATGTTAAATTTAGACATGCGTTCGAGTGCTTTGAGGAGTTGTTCAGGGTTCGACGATTTATTGAGACGAGAGATGTTGACAAACTTTTTATTTTCTTCAGACAGACGGGCATATCTCTGTTTCACACGCTTGGCGAGGATGACCTTCGCACGAACAACAGCTCTGGCGAAGTTGGTTTGGCCCATAAACAACAATGCTTTGTTGGCATAGTTTTTTCTGTTTCGCGATTTGCCGAGTTCCTGTGCCATGTATGTTTGTGTGTACTTGAGTGTATTCAAAGGGTCCTTAATGACCGGTTGGTTCGGTTCAGTCGGCTTCACACGCAACCTTTTCACTTTATTCATAGCGTTGAACAACTCTTTCGGTGACGAGTTGGCTGACACAGATAAATAGATATTTCTTCCATTGTTGAAGATTTCTTCGGGAAGACGCGCCACGAGTTTCTGAAGGCGGTCGTACAAGATGGGTCTGGATTGACGCATAGCGTTCACGTAGTTGGGTTCTTTACGATTCGCGTAGATGGCTCGCAATCTTTGGTAATTGTAGAGTGTTTGAGCATTTCCAAACTTTTCAACCATGTTTTTAAACCTATATTCCTCCTCATTCTCCTGGAACATTTTCCGAAGATTACTCGGTCGCACCATTATTGTATTACAACTAGCTTACATTTTATTTTTAATAGCCTGACAAAGTTGTGCCTTTTTCTTTTTGCCCGCATTCACATTCAACCCTTTCGCAATGTTTTGCATGTCCTTCTTCTTCATACGACACACCCGACGCTTCACATCGGCTTCCCACTCTCTGATGAGACGTTCAACGACAGACCACCGCTTTTCCTGACGCGCCCTTACAACCTTCCCCAAGTATTTAAAATCAGTGGGAGTATATGTCGTTTGACGCATCACCTTTTCCAACATGCGTTTGTACATTTTTTCTGCGAGCACACCCTTTCCAATCATCGTACCGTAGGTATTGATTTGTCGCATCATAGCTTTTTGTTCAGCCACTGCCTTTGCGTTCTCCATCCTTTTTTTCTTCGCGCGGTGTGTTTCTAATGCGATACGAGCGGCTTCGGCATTTCTCATATTTTGTCTCTTTCTTTTTAATCGCTCTCGTTCAAGTCGCTTTTCATCTCGTTGTCGTTCCATGTCAGACAAAAGATTATTAAAGAATGTCGCTCGCTTTCTTTTCTCCGCCATATAGTATACATGAAGAATAAAAATAAAACTCGTCTCATGTATGCGACGATTGTTGTATTAGCGCTCGCCCTGCTTTACAAATGGTACTACCCCACCACCGTGGCTGTCCCTGTGGAAGTTGAAGTCCCTGTGGAAGTGCCCGTGCCAGTGCGAGTGGACCCCCCGAGACGCGCACCAGAGTACAGGGGACCACCAATCAAACAGTACAAACCTGGACACATGCAGCAGATGGGTCTCTTGTTGGGACCAAATAATGAAACCCTCCCCCTTTATGGCAAAGAAGCGCGCGGGTACAGAGACCGATACAACTACTACACCACGACAACAGGGGAACAGATGTACCCTGTACCTGTGACACACGACGGGCGTGAATGCACCGAGGACATTGGATGTCCAGAGTTCTATGGCAGTGAAAGTGTTTCAGTGACAGGGAAAGATGGTACGTACAATGTCAAGATGTATCGGACCGATGATTTTTTCTAATTCTATCAAATTCTAACGCAGTGAGACTGGTGCTCTTTGCATAGCGTGTTTTAATACCCAAGAGTTCTTTAACATCCTCATCATATAGGTTGCTAAAGAATTCCCTTTTTGCCTCCATATCACTGAGCTGCGCCCCATCCTCTTTCATTGCCTGAACGTAGGGCCAGGTGTGTTTCCGAAGATAATGGACCTCCTCCCTCAACTGAACGAGTTCAGGGAGTATGACATCTCTAATTATTTTTTGCAACTCCTCAACTGTTGCGTCGCGCCACATGACATTACTTAAACAATGCCTGTCATCTTTAATGAAATAGAATATGTGATGATGTACGTCGTAGACACACAAAACATATAATAATCACGAAACGTGATTGCATAGACGTTGATAATGATACTATAGAGTATATGGACAATCATGGCAACTGGTGTTTTAGCACTCAACACGACCAACGCAAACGTCAAGTTTATGAGTGGTGCTGCGACAAACGCAAAGGTGTGAGAAAATGCAAGAATTGTAAAAAAGTGGCATATGAACAAAAATGTTAGGAAAGACCACATTCTTTTTTCCCACACCTTTGAGGGTGTGAATTCTATCACAGTCATATCTTCTTCATATATGTGTCCGAGACACACAGATTTATCTGGATGTGTCACAACATGCCATATATGACCCATAAGGTATTAGGGGGTTATAAACTTTATTTTAAACTTTTTAGATATAAACTGTTTTGCATCCGCCAGTGATGGGTACGACCAGAGGAGCCAGCGGGACCAGAACCCTGCGGTACCAACACCTGCCACGCTCCACAACTCTTTACGACTGGAGTCCACGTCTAACATACGACGCTGTATAGCTCCCCTTCTCTTCTCTTTCATGAGAGATGGTGGTATGCGTCCACCGTGGCGCAACACATAGAGACGCATGCGTTCAGGGGTTTTATGTAAAGTATAGTCGGAATACCCTTTTCCCCCAAAGTCAACGTACCTTCCAGTTCTAAAGATGACCCTAAATTTATGTTTAGGACTGGGAGATTTTATGAGTCTTACCTCAATCATATATAATTAGTTTAGATTATTCATGCCGACTCCACTTAGAGGCATTAAACGAATTAACTGATGGGGAACCAGTACCTGGTTTCACACCATAACAATTCACACCCTTTTTCAAGTCAGCCGCCGTTGGACCACTTGTAACAAGTTGAGGAGTAGTCGCACAACCTGACATAAGGGCAGTATTAACTGGATATGACATACCACCAACTTCGTGACCCCATGAACACCAATCAGCGCCACCCTCCCATGCAGATTCCATCTGGTCACGAGTGGCTAATGCAGCCCCATATTTATCACACTCTGCCGGTGCGTCTGATGCGCGATATTCGTAACCACCTATGTGGAACGCTTCTGCTGGTCCAGCAGCTGTTGCCGTTTTTGCTTTGAAAAATTGATTTCCATTTAGGACGGGTGTTTCTGAAATACCATCTTTATGCAAGAGTTCACAGGCACCATCTTTATATCTGAAACCACCACACAATTGTGTATTTTTGCATTCTTCAGCACACTCGGCTAAATTCTTTGTAGTTTTACCCCATATCATACCAGTGCGGTCGCCAATAGCTGAAACTTGGTATCCTTGCGGGACTTTAATAGACGTTGTATAGTTCTCATTGTATGCTTTCTCATCCGTATTCGTAATTCTGTAACACGCACCATCCTTATACGAGATGCCCATGCACTCCATGTCGGCGTTGCACTTTTCTTTGCATGTCTCTAAATCACCAGACAATTTTTTACCTCTCTTTACTAATGTTTTTGCAAATGTGGTGTACCCCCCTACACTTGAGTAATTAGAAGGTTGAGACGGATCAGACGGATCAGATGGCGGGTCGTTCGCCGGCGCCGGTGTGAGGTTATCGTCTTCATCAATACATTTATTACCATAGTAATCCCATTGGCACGGCTCCTTGCAGTCTTCCTGGGTCTCATGGTCCTTGCATTTTTTTGCGTTCACCAAAAAGTAAATGCCCACTCCCAACCCGGCGAGAAGAACAAGTACCACAATGATGATTGCTGCACTCATTTTTATGTTTTATATAGTAGTCTTAGATTTTTTTACATCATGCACTTGGCACAGTACTTTTCAACCTTCTGGACCCGACGGTACGCATAGAGACCAACGAGCGCAGCCAAGGCGGCACCGTAGGTGAGCTTGTTCATTTGCTTACGCATGAAGAACAACGCGAGAACAATGGCGAGCATAATAATCTCTTCAATGGTCGGCATGAAGAATCGCGCGTCGAGGTCAGGGGTCTCTTCAGTCGGTTCAGGGGCGGTGTACATGGAACGTTTGTATCCGGGCATTTTTAATATCTACGTAGAAATTAATGTGGTGGCTCGTGGCTGTTCCTGTGGCCCTGGTGGGGTGGGATTTTTGTAAACCCCCAATGGACAAACTGTATTTTCAAAACCCATGGCGTCCCCTGGTGGGTATGCGAAACACCCTCGTTGACATATTCTTTGGAAGAAAGGAGTACTACCCCTTTGACCTGTGGGAAATTGGGTATAACTTTGGAAAGATACGACAATACTTCTTTGCAAACGAGTACACGGTGACGCGTCACTATTTTCATGACATGGACCCCTGGTTTAGTAAAAACGACAAGTATTATTATTACAAAGTAAGTGATTTCCCTTATATACAATCTATTATTAACAAAATCCCCTCGGTGGACAAAGACACAGGGGTCATCGCCGTCATCGAAGGACCCCACGTTATTCCACCACACAGGGCGGAATCTAATTTACAACTGAGGTATCACATGACCCTCGATGGTGATGGTGACTGCACCCTTCACCTATGGGATAAAAAACACATACACAGGACAGGGGAAGAGTTTATGTTTGACCATGCCAGGTATCATAGCGTAGAAAAGTCAGGTTCCTCGCGACGCGTGACGTTAATTTTGGATGTAAATCGCTTCTAATCGGTGCGGGCACCTCCAAGAAGACACACTCCCCAGCTTCATTCCACGCAGGAATTATCAATGTCTCTTTAAACCGCACAGCAGGCTCTGGCTCTTCTTCCTGCTCACCAAACAAGAAATTAAACATACTTTTTAGATACATTTTAACTGATGCATCTAAAAAGTACGGTGTCTCCCCTCGTGGGTTTCGATCCCACTACTTTGAAGTTAACAGCCTCACGCTCTTCCGATTGAGCTAGAGGGGAATGTATCCACCCACCCGGATTCGAACCAGGGACCCACTGATTTCAGCAGATGTTTCAGAACACGCGAGTGTTCTACAGTCAGTTGCTCTTCCAACTGAGCTATGGGTGGCTACAATTATATAACAACTTATTTCTTTAACTATATTAATGGTTATCATAATACTTGTACTTTTGGTACTTCTACTTTTAATTCTCAGGAAACCAGTGGAAAAGT